>Ga0209345_10000068_pt1 | contig 154449 bp, 136 predicted proteins | sample Cruoilmetagenom7_FD_187294 | JGI IMG/M metagenome (GOLD analysis project Ga0209345, IMG submission 187294) | Oil polluted marine microbial communities from Coal Oil Point, Santa Barbara, California, USA - Sample 7 (SPAdes) (version 2) | ecosystem: Environmental > Aquatic > Marine > Oil seeps ... | reverse complement strand
CTGTGAGCATCGATCACGACCGCGACAGTCTCGACCGCGGGGAAGACGGAGATCGCGTGGCCCGCAAAGTCCGCCAGCCCCGGGGTGTCAATGAGGTTGACCATGTGTCCCTCATGCTCGAAATGCAGCATCGTCGTCCGGAGTGAGTGCTGATGATGTTTTTCTTCATCGGACCAGTCAGAGAAGGTTGTCCCGTCCTCGATAGCCCCCATGCGCGAGATGGTGCCGGTGCTGAACAACAGACGCTCTGATAAGAGTGTTTTGCCGCTCCCGGTCTGTCCTACAAGTGCAATATTCCGGATGTCTTCAGTGGGTCGCATGGTCGGCCGCCTTCCTGAGGTAAGGCGGGCTTGTCGGCCCATCAACAGAGCGGGCCGGCAGCCCGCGGATCGAGTTGTTCTGCCTCGGAAACGAATTCATCCGAGGCAACATCCATCATAGCAGGCATCCGAGAAATTGGAAGAAAGAAATACAGATGTTCACGCATCAATGGCCTCTAAGATAGATCCATGGATTTGAATATATCCTCAAACTCTGAGCCAGAGATTGTCGCCTGTCCCGAATGCGGCGGTGATGTCAGCGTTCTCCGCCATACGAGTCAACACTGGGCACATCGCTCGCGAATCCTCGCCAGCGTCGTCTGGCTCTTCTTCGTGCTCGGGGTGTGTTTGTACTTGGTCTCGATCGGGACATGGTACCACTATACCGATTCCGTCGAGTTGCGTCGCCACATCGGTTCTGAACGCAGGTTAGCCCTGGTTCCCTGGGCGCCATTGACAAAGCCAAGTTCTGGTTATCTCTCATTGGATGAAATGGAACGTGTCGTCGATGGTGACGCCGATGCAATGGTTCTGGTCCGGGACACACTGCAAGCTTCCGTGGATTATGCAGAGAAGAAGCGTGGTGTTTCAGGACTTCTAGGAATTAGGTATGGATTGGTAGGGTCCGATGCCCACATCAACAATAAAGAAGTGTACAGGTTTGGAGGGGACTGGATTACATTGGAGTTGCGCGAAAATCTAAAGGATATCCGTGATGCAGGCTCGATAGATTCCGATCAGTATATTGATTGGGAGGTAATCGATTGGACGATTTTGCCGACCTTTTCCTATACGAAAAGAAACTCCGATACCACAAATGCGAGCAACCGAAGTCACTCGCTCAGCGTGCACTATCTGACCATTTTGGGTGTGCTGAGTGTCTGTATGATTTTGGCGTGGCTCATTCGATGGGTCGGATTCTTGGTTGGAATAGGAATCTCAAAGAAAAAATGGGCTTGGTCTGCAGTGGTCATAGTGTTGTTTTTTGGCTGTACTGCTGGCGCGGTGCTTAATCCTGAAGCAAACAGTTATCGTTCTTCAACTGCTCCGTTTTCCACACCCCTCTTACCCATAGTTTCTATTGAAGAGCTCCGTGGGATCGCTAAGAATCCAGAGAGTGCGGCTCGGTGGTGCACAGAAGTTCTCGCCTTGAATACAGAAGAGCAGCACGGGGGCCTACTACTTGGGCAACTCTGGGTCTTTGATGAGTCCGCAGACGAGTCGACCCATCAGGGGGAGTCGGAGTATTTACTTGCCATGATCGGGTATGAATTTCCACTGGTTTCATCGGTGCGAATGATCTATGTCCCAGATGGTACAGGCGAAGAGAACTCCAAGCCACAATGGTTCCAGGTCCGCGTCTTGCATGAACTGGGGGCTTTGGGGCACTGGTGGGGGCCGCTCCGTGCACCCAGTTTTATACTTATTCATATCGTTCACATCGCATTGATTGGTGTGTCATTCTACTGGATATGGATCATCTTTCAATGGGCAGGTCGGTTGGTCCTTGGCCGTGTTCAGGGGCGAAGGGTACTCAAAAAACGGTGCATTTTCTGTTGCTATCCATTGACAGAAAGGGGCATAATCGCTCGGTCTTCGATAAATTCGACCTAAACTCCTCACCTATGACCACCACCCAAACAATCACCCGATTCGCACCCTCCCCCACCGGTCACCTCCACATCGGCGGCGCCCGCACCGCACTGCTCTGCTGGGCCTACGCCAAGCAAGCAGGTGGCCGCTTCCTCCTCCGCATCGAAGACACCGACCAAAAGCGGTCCTCCGAATCCTCCACCCGAGGCATCCTCGAAGACCTCGCCTGGCTCGGGATCACCTGGGAAGACGGACCCGATCTGGAGTTCGACGGTCAAACAATTGGTGGCGACTCTCGCCAGGTCGGGCCATACTACCAAGCCCAGCGCATCGACCTATACAACGAAGCGATCAATCGCCTCATCGACGAGGATAAGGCCTACCCCGCCTTCGAGACCCCAGAAGAGCTCGAAGCCAAACGCAAGGAAGCCATCGCCGCCAAGATTGGCTACAAGTATGACCGGGCTGCTTTAGAAATCTCCAAAGAAGAACGCACGAAAAAACTCGCTGCCGGCGAGCCCCATGTCGTCCGCTTCAAGATGCCCGATGAAGCGATCACCGTCGAAGACCAAATCCTCGGCGAAGTGACCATCAAACCCGAAGAGTTCGACGATTTCATCATCCGCAAACGTGACGGCTTCCCAACCTACCACCTCGCGGTGACCGTGGACGATGCGATGATGGGTATCACCCATGTCCTGCGTGGTCAGGAACACCTGATCAACACACCCCGACATGTCGCTCTGCAAACGGCATTGGGATACGGCCACCCGGTCTATGCACATATGCCTTTGATCTTTAATCCCGACGGCTCGAAGATGTCCAAACGCGACAAGGACAAGGTTTTTAAGAAAGCAATCGCTGGCGATATGAAAGAATCTGCCCTCAATCTCATGGCAACAGGTGAGTTCTTGCGGGGAATATTGGGAGAAATGAGTTCAGGTGTTTCTTCGGGAGCAGTCTATAACTCAGCAAAATACACAATTGCCAGACGGATTTCTGAACGAGTAGATGCGTACACCAGTATTGAGCAACTTAAAAAATCAGTTCAACAATATCAGTACTCTGGGAGTCATTTGACCGAAAATTTCGCTGAATCAGATGTGATTGAGTGGTACGAAAAAGCGAAGCAAGAGATTGTTGGAAAATTGGATTCATTGGGTACGACGGAAGTTGAATCGGGCATTGAGAATCAGAGGCAAATATTACTGAAAATATGGGGCAATAAAAAAAGTCAGCTCGATCAAGGATGGATTTCCATCGTTGCAAAAGACTATGACATCGTTCTCCCCGAGATCGATGTCGAGGACTTTAGAAGAGCCGGCTATCTTCCAGAAGCCCTCACCAACTACCTCGCTCTCCTTGGCTGGAACCCAAAGTCAAAGAACGAGGACGGCACCGACCTCGAACACTTCGACATGGACTACCTCGCGTCCCATTTCTCCATCGCGGGCATGGGCAAGGGCCAATCCAAGTTCGACCGAGTCAAACTCATGAGTTTCAATGGCGACGCCATCGCCAAGCTCAGCGACGAAGAGTTCGCTTCCCGCTGGCACCAGTGGGCAGTAAGTTATGACACAGCACTCGCCGAGCGGTTTTCCGAAGCCGACATGATCTCCCTCGCCCCAGCTGTCAAGACCCGCTGCAAGACCTTGGCCGATGGCCGATCAGTCATCGGGTTTGCCTTCATCGCCGATGACGCGATTGTCTACGACGGGAAAGCCGTGCACAAAGCCCTCATCAAGGGCGAGAACAAGGGCCTCGAACTCCTCAAAGCCTTCCGTCGCGAGCTCGCTGATTTCAATGACTTCACCCCAGATGCCATCGAAGCCAAGGTCAGCGCGTTTGCAGAGTCCAAAGAAGTCGGCATGGGCAAGATCGCCCAACCACTCCGGGTCGCCGTCACCGGCGCCGGAGTAAGCCCACCCCTCGGCCAAACCCTCGCCATCCTCGGCAAAGACGCAACCATCGCACGGATCGACGGGTGCGTCAAACACACGATGACAGAGTAGGTATAGATTTGCATGACGCGTGATGAAGTTATTTTGGCTATCGAAAGTGTTGATGGTGCAAATGAACACGCCGTCGAGATTCTCGGGACAATGCTCAGATCGCGAGCGGCTGGTAAACGCCGTCGATCGCTGGCAAGTGATATTGAGCAAGCGGTGACTTGTCTGCTCATGATCAACTGGCCTGCATCGTTCTTTCTATGCAGAAAAGTCCGCAAATCAATCCGGCTCAATCGACGATTAGTAGCTCTCACCTTCGTACTTGGTTTCATTCTCATCGTTGAGGCGGCAATCCTGTACGTGATTGTTTCCCAGTATCTCGATGAGGGATACGCGTACGCCGCGATTCTGTATGTAATGCTGTTCGAGCTTTCATTGCTGATATGGTGGGCTAAGCGATACCGGAGACGCCACTGGGTGAACGATCTTGGAATGTACGGCTCATGTGCATCATGCCGAACCAATTTGACGAATGAAGACTCGGTGCTTGGAGAGACACTCTGGGTCGGTCCAGAAGCCTGCCCCAAATACGGATACGCCTATCCTGCAGTTGGATAATATCACAAGGGGTCTACGAAATGGAACAATCAACAGCCAAGCGGGTCGTCATCTTCGGTGGAAGCGGGTTCCTCGGCATGAACCTTGCCCGGCATCTCTCCGATCTCGGCTTCGCCGTCGACATCGTTTCGAGAAACAAGCCCATGGATGGCCCATGGTCGTTTCATTCATGGGATGCTCGCACGATCGGTGAATGGGCATCGGTCATCGACGGTGCATACGCCGTGGTGAATCTCGCAGGCCGAACCGTTGATTGCATCAAGACCCCGCTCCAGTGCGATGAGATCCTTCGCTCACGCGTCGAGGCGACGCGTGTGATGGGTGAGGCTGTCCAAAATGCCACCAACAAACCAAGTGTCTGGGTTCAGATGAGCACCGCCCATATCTATGGCGACTCCGAACTCCAGTGCGACGAATCCGCCGCATTCGGATACGGCCTGGCGCCAACTGTGGGCATTGCATGGGAAGGCGCATTCGACGAGTCGTGTCCAGACGGCATCCGCAAGGTGGTACTCAGGACCACCTTTGTGCTGGGCCGGACCGGGGCCGCGCTCCAGAAACTCAAACTCGTCACCAAGCTTGGTTTCGGCGGGACGATCTCGACAGGCAAGCAGGGGATGAGCTGGATCCACGAGCACGATATGAGCCGCATCATCGAGCAGACAATCTCCGATCCATCCATGCAAGGTCCATACATCGCAAGTTCTCCGAATCCTGTTTCCAACCGGGTCTTCATGCGATCGCTCCGCAAAGCCCTCAGCATGCCCATCGGGCTCCCGGCCGCCTCATGGATGATCAAGATCGGTGCCAAGTTCATACTCAAGACAGATCCGGACCTCGCACTCTACGGCCGGTACTGCATCCCCCAGCGGCTCATCAATGAGGACTTCGAGTTCGAATATCCAGACCTTGACAACGCACTCAAGGACCTCTGCAAGAAAGATTGATCCATATGACCGATGCCAACTCCATACTGCTCTCACCAATGAACGATTACGCCAATCGAATATGGATGGCCCCGCTCACACGCTCGCGAGCCACCATGTCTGGTAACATCCCCAACGAACTCATGGCGACCTACTACGAGCAGCGAGCAAGCTCAGGACTGATCATCGCTGAAGCAACCCCAATCTCCCCGACCGCCCACGGCTACTACGCCACACCCGGCATCCACACCGATGCTCAGCAAGCCGGCTGGAAACTCGTCACCGATCGTGTTCATGCCAAGGGAGGAAAGATCTTTCTTCAGCTCTGGCATGTCGGTCGCGTCTCGCACAGTGCATTGCTACCAAACAACCAGCAGCCCGTCGGCGCGACGGATGTTATTTCTGAATCCAAAACCTATATCGACGCAACAATGGAGCGCCATTCCAACACCCAGCCCCGCGCTTTAGAGACCGACGAGATTCCAGGAGTTGTCCAAGACTTTGCCGATGCGACAACGCGTGCCAAAGCCGCGGGATTCGACGGCGTTGAGATCCACGGGGCCAACTCCTACCTCCTCGATCAGTTTACCCGCGACGGCATCAACACCCGTACCGACCAGTATGGCGGTTCGCTCGAGAACCGTCTCCGCTTTCCGCTCATGGTTGCCAAAGCCGTCCTCGAAGCATGGGGAGATCCCAGCGGCGTCGGGTATCGAATCTCACCACTCTCCGAGCACAAAGATGTCCGTGATTCGGATCCTCAGACAACTTTTTCAACGCTCGCCCGCGGGCTCGGGAAACTGAATCTGGAATACCTCCACGCCGTCGAGACCTGGGACCGGTCGAATCTCGATCCACGCGTCGAGTCTGTAATCCCCACGATTGTGCGATCCTTCAAGGACGCGGGCGGGAAGTACTACATCGGCAATGGTGATTACACACCGGACCAGGCACAACTCGCGATCGAATCGGGCTGGTGCGACACGGTCGCCTTTGGGCGGCTCTGGATCCCGAACCCGGATCTCCCAGAACGGATTGCACAAAACGGCTCGTTACGCACTCCGACCCCCGAGACTTTCTACGGCGGCGGACCCGCGGGCTACACCGAGTTCTCAACGCTCAAAGAAGAACAAGAAGCCCACTAATCCTTGAAACACCCGGCAATTGTCGGCTTACACTCTCTGGTACCTGCAGTCGCAGGACCGGAGCCATGCCATGACCGAAGCCGTCGAACAACGACATTTCATCCAGCAGATCATCGACGCCGACATCGAGTCTGGCAAGTGGGGAGCCCCCGGCGATAGTTCCGTAATCACCACGAGGTTCCCCCCAGAACCCAACGGCTACCTCCACATCGGGCACGCCAAAGCACTCCACATCTCCCATGGCCTCGCCAAAGAGTTTGGCGGGCGCTTTATCCTCCGCTTCGATGACACCAACCCCGCCAAAGAAGAGGTTGAGTTCGTCGATTCGATCAAGCACGATCTCGAATGGCTCGGAACCAACTGGGACGGCGAGGTCTGCTTCGCATCAGATTACTTTGGGCAGATGTACGACTGGGCCGTCGAACTGATCAATAAAGGACTCGCATATGTCGATGAGTCCTCACCCGAGCAGATCCGCGAGATGCGCGGCAAGGTCGGTTCGGCGGGAACTGATTCACCGTTCCGCGATCGCCCGGTGAGTGAATCAATCGATCTTTTCGGTCAGATGAAAGCCGGCAAAATAGAGAACGGCAAGATGGTGCTCCGCGCCAAGATCGGCATGGACAGTACCAACTTGAACATGCGCGACCCGGTCATGTACCGTGTCGTCAACACCCCGCACCACCGTACGGGCGATGAGTGGCACATCTACCCCATGTACGACTGGGCCCACGGGCTCGAAGACTCCATCGAGGGCGTCACCAACTCGCTCTGCTCGCTGGAGTTCCAGGACCATCGTCCCCTCTATGACTGGTTTATTGATGCCATTAACAAAGGCCGATCCGAAGACGACGCGATCCACCACCCGCAACAAACCGAGTTTTCGCGTTTATCGATCAGCTACACAAACATGTCCAAACGATACATGCGTCAGCTCGTCGAAGAGAACCATGTCGATGGCTGGGACGATCCCCGCATGATCACCCTCGCCAGCTTCCGCCGGCGTGGCTACACCCCTGAGTCCATCAAGGAGTTTGTGGTCGGTGTTGGCGTCACCAAGTTCAACGCGCTGATGGATATGGGCCGGCTCGAAGGGGCCCTCCGTGACGACCTCAACAAGCGAGCCCCAAGACGCATGGCCGTGCTCGATCCGATCAAGCTTGTTATCACCAACTGGGCCGAAGGCGGCGATGAAAATCGCATCGAACAGATGGACGCGATCAACAATCCAGAAGATGAAAATGCCGGCACCCGCCAGATCCCCATCGGCAAAGAACTCTGGATCGAACGGGCCGACTTCATGATCGACCCGCCTAAAAAATTCTTCCGTCTTGGGGTTGGCCGCGAAGTCCGCCTCCGCTGCGGATATTGGGTCAAATGCCACGACTTCAAGCAAGACGATGGGGGCAACGTCACCGAGCTCCACTGCACCTACGACCCCAACACCCGCGGCGGCAACAACCCGCCAGCCGACGAAGAAGGCAAGGTCCGCAAGGTCAAGGGCACGATCCACTGGATCTACGCCAATGACTGCATCGACGCCGAAATCCGGTTGTTTGATCGCTTGTACAAGACCGAGAAGCCCGGCAAAGAAACCGGCGATCACCTCGACGATCTCAACGAAGACTCTCTCGAAATCCGCACCGGGTGCAAGCTCGAGCGTTCGTTTACGCAGACCACCCCGGATGAGCCGAACTGGACCGACGGGATCCGCCGGTTCCAGTTCGAACGCACCGGGTATTTCTGCATCGACAAAGAGTCCAGCGATGACAAGATGATTTTCAACCGCACCGCGACTCTGCGGGATTCGTGGGCCAAACGGAAATAGCTGAGTCTGAGTGATTAGCCGACATCCACCCACTGATCCCTCGGCAGGCCCTCGAACATGATGTTCACGATCGTCCACTCGTCATCGACCTTGAGGAGCTGGAAGTAATCGAACCAGATGGTGCCGGTCATCTTCGCGATCGCCATGTTCTTGCGGACCTCATAAATCTCGACCTCACAGCGAGCGGTCTCCGGATCGAACCCGAACTCTTTGTTGAAGGTCTTGCCGAGGATCTCGATCTCTTCGAAGGTGATGGAGCGGAGGTAGTCAAAGTCCTCGTGCTGCGCTTGCTCGACGACGCGCTTTGAGAGCCCGCTGTGGCAGGTATCCTGGACCTTCTCCCCGTCGAGCTCGTAGAACCCAACGCAGTAATCGGTCAGGATTTTGGTGATGGTTTCATCGTGCCTGTTTGTGGTCGCGGGTGGTCTCATCCCGGATCGATTGAGCGGCACGATCGTTGAATCGGCGATGAGCCATCGCCCGTTGTAGAGGATCATGTGCAAGTACTCGACCGCGTCGTCCATGACTAAAGAAGCCGCGGCTGTACGCTGAGCGATGTCAAAGACCTCGATCTCGCATCGACCGTTCTCGGGATCATCTCTGCGCGCTGGGTTGTTGGAGTCCGAGAGGAACGACAGGTGGTCGTGGGTGAGCGGGCGGACCCATTCGTCCGAGGGTTGACCCCAGTATGTGTCTGAGAAGGTTCGCCGAGCGACATCGTGATGGACCCGTGACTTGACGGTTTCGACATCCCCAGCGTACCGGGCGCGGGTGTACTCCTCGATCGCGTCGGTGATCGCTTGCTCGGTCACCGGTTCGGGCGCAACGAGCCCGGATTCCAGCCCGGATTCGAACCCAATTTCAAGGGTTCCCTGTGAAGCCGATGCCAACTGACTCGGGATCATAAGGGCGCCGATGGAGAGCATCGGGATCAGTGCAGCGGCGGACAAGACCCGGTTCCGGGACGATGTTTGTGTGTTTGTGTGCGTATTCATGGATGTTTGTATCATTCAATTCTCACCAAGTTGCACCTGCCGGACCTATCATCTTCCATGAGCTTAATAGTCACCGGAACCATCGGAATCGACACCATAGAAACCCCAGACGGCCAGCGGCGCGAGGATCTCCTCGGCGGCTCAGCGGTCTACTTCTGTGCCGCGTCGTCTTTTTACACCCAGCCCCGCCTCGTAGCCGTCGTCGGCGATGATTTCCCGGATCCATTCATGGATACGCTCAAGTCATTCGAAGCCGTGGATTTAGCAGGCCTCGAAGTCCGCCAGGGCTCCAAGACCTTCCGCTGGGGCGGCAAGTACATGGAAGACATGGACCGCCGCGAGACACTCTTCACCGAGCTCGGAGTGCTCGAAGAAGCCCCGCCGACCGTCCCAGACACGTTCAAGGACTCAAAGGTTCTGTTCCTGGCAAACTCGCACCCGATGGTCCAACTCGGGATGCTCGAACAGCTCGGAGATCTCGATCTCTCCGTCGTGGACACGATGGATCTCTGGATCACCATCGCCAAACCAGAACTCACCAACCTCCTCGGCAAGATCGACGGCTTAGTCCTCAACTTCGATGAAGCCGAGCAGTACACCGGTCACCGCAACCCGGTCACCGCCGGCCGGCACCTCCTCGAACTCGGACCACGCTTCGTCGTCATCAAAAAAGGTGAGCACGGCTGCATCCTCGTCCACAAAGACGGCATCTGCGCCCTCCCCGCCTATCCAACCGAAAATGTCGTTGATCCAACCGGAGCCGGCGACTCATTCGCTGGCGGCATGATGGGACGCCTCGCCGCAAGCGGTGCCAAAGATCTGGGGTCATTCGAATCCATCCGCGAAGCCCTCGCTCATGGCACCATCATTGCTTCATTTAATGTCGAGTCCTTCTCCCTCGAACGCATGCAGGGGATCAGCAACAGCGATGTCGATGCTCGCTACGACCACTATGCATCGATGATGCGTTTCGGTAAGTAATCGATGGCCGCCGACTCATCTGATTCTTCATACCTCGATCCCTACCGTGACGCCGTCGCAGAAAAAGGTGTCGGTTTCGAGGCCCAGCTCTGGCTCTCAAAGGATGCCCAAAAAACCCGTTTCGGGGTCATCGCTGATGCCCTGGGTGACAAGCCCGGTGTCGTTGCGGATCTTGGCTGTGGGCAGGGTGATCTGCTGATGTATCTTAAAGATATCAAACGCCTGCCCAAACACTTCATCGGTGTCGAAGGCGTCGAAGAAATGACCGCCCACGCCCAGCAGATTTCAGACAAGCTGAGAATCAAGCACGCCGTCTTCCAGACGCACGACTTTGTCGCCGATGCATTGCTCCCATCCCAGCTCGTCAAAGACGCGAAGGTCGATTGTTTCATATTCTCGGGTTCGCTCAACACGCTCAGCATGGAACAAGCCCAAGCGGTTCTTGAACGCTTCTACCAAGCCCTCGCCGATTCCGGTCGCGGGACGCTGATCTTCAACTTCCTGTCCAACCGCCACGACAAGGCCCGTACCCCAGCCCAAGCTCCCGCTGTTCGTTTTGATCCCACCGAGATGCTCGACTGGGCCCTGAGCCAGACCCCTATTGTGGGGCTTCGTCATGAATATCTCAAAGGGCACGACGCGACCATCGTGATGGATGTTGGATTAGATTGCATGTGATCGCCGATGCGTATTACATGAATATATCAAAAACCCTTGCTGCCGCGCTTTCTTTGGGACTGATGACCGCACTGGCAACAGCCGGGGGCATCCAAGACCCCCGGGTTCGGGTGATTGAGCTGCCTCAAGATTTCTATGATGTGTTTGCAGAGTTTTCAGGGGACGGGTCAACAATCGCGATCTCTGGCGATTGGTCACTTGCGTGGGATATTTATATTCATCGTGATGATCAATGGAAATTGGTGAGCCGGTCAATTGATGAGGTTGTTCCGGGCGCATTCACAGGCGGCATGTCCGGTGATGGCTCGACACTGGTCATTACCGATTGGTCATTTACAAGCATCTATCAAGATGGTACTACTACATTCATGCCAAAGCGATGGAATGAGTCCTCGGAGGTGTCTGGGTGGGGGCGATTTTTCTTTTCAGGGGCGATCTCAGGTGACGGGTCGGTTGTAGGGTACTCGCCTCGTCCCGAAGATGCCGATGATAACCAGCCGGTATTGGTTTGGCGTGGCGAGAGGAATCCTGAGGTACTACTTGCTGATCCGGATGAAGACGGAGTCGATTACGAAATCCAATCGCTCAGCTTTGATGGATCAGTTGCGGCGATCACTGCAGAATACATTGGACCTCACAATAATATTCGAAGACTAGGCTCAAGTCGTGAAGTGTGGGTCATGGATCACGGCGAACTGACGATGGTTCCACCTATAGCAGCGGGCTATGAAGTACTGATGAGTGTGAACGAGATATCGGGAAATGGACAGGCCGTGATCGGTTCTGCCTTTGGAGTTTGGCGTGACGGATTAGGAGATGACAATCAGATTTACACCGAATCGAGCCGTGATCTGATTCACAGCCCTCAGCATTCGTGGATCTGGACGCAAGGATCGGGCACAGTCGAGATTGAAAACAAGGCCCGATTCGAGAATATCAGTGTCTGGGATATCACAGACGATGCCAGCACAGTGCTCGGGATCGGCCACTCGTCAGATGGGACAGACAGTCAGCATTTCCTCTGGTATAGTGAAGACAGCAGGTTCTTGATGATCGATGATCTCTTCTCCAAGCTCGGGATCGTGATCGATGCGGACTGGTACTACTTCTCCCAGATTTCTGGTGATGGTTCCAAACTCATGGGCGTGCTCAATCGCGATGGCCAAAGCTCGGCACTCATCGTGACGATCCCCGTCCGCTAGCCATTGACGGGTTGGATCAGATCCATTCCTGATCCGTCACCGTCCGGCTCGTCATGTGCTCGCCAGTGTGCTTGGTGTCCTTGGGCTCAAACAACAGCACCGATGCTCCCGAACTCGCCACCGGATTATGCTCAACGCCCCGAGGCACGATGTACATCTCGCCCGCCTTGAGGTGAATCTCGCCATCGCGAAACTGAATCGTCAGCTCGCCCTCAAGCACCAGAAACAACTCGTCTTCATCGGCATGTGAATGCCACATCAGTTCGCCCTCAAGTTTGGCAAGCTTGACCTGCTGCCCGTTGAGTTCGCCGATGATTTTGGGCGTCCAGGTCGCATCAAAGAGCCCGAGTTTGCCCGCGATGTTGATCTTTTCGTTCATGCGATTCCTTAGTTGCTTCCGAACCGTTCGTTGATCCAATCCGCGATGATGGCCATCGCTTCGGGCGAGAAGGTTTCCTCGATATCGATGTACTCGCCCAGAGCCCCGGTTTTGGCGTGTTGGAACATATGGTTGAGATCTTTGAGTTCGGTGATGGTTGCATCGGGGTGATCTTTGAGGAGAATACGGAGGCCATCGAGGTTTTCGCCAGCGGGAACCTGGATGTCGAGCTCGCCATTGAGTGCGAGGATTGGGACGGTGATCTGAGGTAAGTAGTTGGCGGGGTCATATCCAAGGAAGTATCGAATCCATGGGGACGAGTTTTGTGCGACGATTAGCTCGATCTGCGCTTCATTGATTCCAAGGTCTTCGATGGCTTGAGGCGTGAGTAGCTCGCGAATCTTCGATTTTGCATCGTCGGTTGATTTTGATTCGGCAACGGCCTTGGTGATTTTGGAGTTGACTTTTTCGCTCCTGGCGATGTCTTCTTCGGATGCGCCTTGGGACAGAGCCAAGAGCCGATTTTGTGATCGGGCGATCTGTTGCGAGCTTGTGCCCGGGCCGGCGAGCATGACCATGAAGGCAAGCTGTTTGTTGTCTTGAATCGCAATCGGTACGATGAGCCCGCCTTCGGAGTGGCCGACGAAACCGATTGCGTTGTGGTTGATGTCATCGCGGGAGAGCAGATAGGCGAACGCTGCGTTGGCGTCGGTTGCGAAGTCGGCGGAGGTGGCGGCGGAGTAGTCGCCTGTAGATTCTGCAATGCCACGATCATCGTATCGTAATACTGCGAGGCCTTGTTTCGTGAGATGGTCGGCGAGGACGAGGAATGGCTGATGTCCGAATACTGCTTCGTCGCGGTCTTGTGGGCCGGAGCCGGAGATTAAAATCGCTGCGGGGAACGGGCCATCGCCTTCGGGGAGTGTGAGTGTTCCAGCGAGGGTGACGCCGTCGGCTTGTGTATTTTCGTAGGAGACTTCTTCGACGAGGTAGCCAAAGGGTTTTGTCGGAACTTGCGGGCGGTTGCGAACAACTGGTGTATCGGATTCAGCCGAACGGGTGTAGGTGATGGTGATGTCGTCTTGGCCGTCCATTGTCAAGTTGCCAACGATGGTGTTTTCGTCGGTGAGTTTGCCGGTAAATACGCCGTTGACGATGTCTATTTTGTAGCCGATCTTGTTGCCTTCTTTAGTGAGATCGGAGACAGGTATGTTCATCGCCATGGTGTCAGGGGAGTCGATATTGGAGAGGGTGCCTCGCTCTGAGGTATGGATGCTGAGGATGAGGCGGAGATCTACACCGTTGCGATTGATGGTTGCTTTCCAGTCGCCATCGAGTCCTTCGATGGTTGGTTTCGCTGCGGGGAGTCCGCGTTTGAGGATGATCGGGAGTTCGATCCCTTGTGAAAAAGTGCCCGACCAGCGTTGCTGTTGGTCGTCCCAATCGGCTTCGATTCCAGCTCCGATGATTCCGATGGTGATCGAGAGATGGTCATCGACCATGGTGACTGCAGAGATTGGTATTTTCTGTCCGGGAGCTTCTGCAGGGCTTTCCATGTGGGCACTGAGATGGCCATCGCTGTCCTGCGTGATCGAAAAGATGATGGTGAGGACACCGGTGGGGATTTGGAGATCGGCGTGCCAGTCATCGGCAATGGGTTCAGGACCCGTATTCGCTAGCGAAGCGGTCACAGTCAAGAAAATACAAACGGCAGATGTGAGTAAGCGGAGTTTCATTGGATGGATTCCTCAAGGAGTGTATATCTGGTTATACGGATTGCTCAGATGTCTTTTTTGCTCCCGACAGCCTTATGTATGCAATGCGGGCGATGACCACAACCGCGATTGCTACTGGGAATGCAAACATGATCGCGATGCCGGCTTGATCTAGGTCGAATGCGATCCATGCCAGTGCATAGAGGATCCCGCCAAGCACAAAGGTCCATCCCATGAGCCGCTGGGCGGATCGGCCCTTGTCGGTCTCTTGGCAGCCTGAAGTACAAGACCCGGTGAGTTTTTTGGGCATGTAGTTACCTAGGACGACCAGCATCAATCCGATATTGACCCCAACGATCCGTTTGACGAGATCGCGATCGAAGATTTCAAGTTCCTTCGCGAGCGTGGCGCTGATTGAACCGAGCATGAGCAGGCTCGCTAGGATGATCGCAAAGAGAATTTCATGGCGAACCTTCGAGTTGACCCAGTCGCTGCCCTGGTCCTTGCGTTTGACGAGGTGCTTCATGCCATTCCACACGACGATGAACACCGCCATCATGCCCATCACGATCGCCGAGGCATCGGGCTTCATGGGGATGAGGACGAGGGAGACGATTGTGGTGAGTGCAATGGTGGTGCTTGCAACAAAGGTCTGAGTCTTTGGGTTCATCATGGCTGGGTCTCCGTCGGATTGACTTCGTTCGCATCCGTCTTGGTAGGTGTCTCTGTTGCTTTGACTTCAAGCCCGAAGACCTGAGCGAATCCGAACATCGCTTCTTCGAGCACCGACATCATCAGGTGGTAGGTGATCACTCGCCCCTGCTTGACCGGCTCTACGAGCCCCGCCTCACGCAGCACCGCAAAGTGGGCCGACATGGTGGGCTTTGAGACCTCAAAGTGCTCAGCGAGCTCGCCGGCGGTCATCGGCCGCTCTCGCAAGAGCCCGAGCACCTTTCGGCGGGTCGGATCGGATAATGCCTTGAATACTTTACTCATGTTCGTAATTTAGCCAAATATCTAAATATATCAAGGGGGTCGTGCTATAAAAATGAAAAACGCCATTTCCGAGTCAGAAATGGCGTCAATTTGTCATCTTATCATCTTACTGATCCCAGATATCCATGAACCGGCCAGTCCCCTGGCGGCGGATCGAGTTGTCTTCGAGTACTTCCTCGGTCGATTCGATCAGTTCATGTGCATCGAAAATCAACGACTCCTGGCTCCGATCAAAGAACTCAAACAGCAGCGTGTCCTCCTCGTTGTCACGCAGAACCTCGACGAGGTGCGAGACAGAGTCAATCATGATGCCGTTGATGGATTTGAGTGTCGGATTGCCGAAGACCTCGTAGCCCTTAGTGACCGAGTGGGGGAGGAAGGTCGCCGCGAGGACCACATATTCCTGGCCCGGCGTCTTCCGTTCGTTGTTGACATTCATCCCGATCGGGGAGCCATCGACGATGCCGTAGCCGAGATACAGGTTGAAGAAATGCTCTCTGCGGACCGGCGTGAAGATCATCGGCCCGACAATAAAGTATTCGGGATACGCATTGCCAATAAACGGCACCAGCTCATCGCGATCATTGCTCACCGCAAGCTCGACATCGATCGACTTCCCGTCACGGATCACCGTCACCGGTACATTTCCATCCACGGCAAGTTCGCGAATAAAGTACCGCCAGTGGAGCCGAAGATCATCATCACGGGTCACCATCCCGGCGTTATCGATGTCGTAGTCGCCAACCTTGTCGAGCACATCCCACTCTTCAAGGGCAAGCTTGGAGTCCTCGTCCGGGCGTGTGTACACGATCCCGGTCTGCTCTTTACTCAATCCCAGATGTGCACGGAGCGCATCGTTTTCGCAGGTCTGGAACCGGGCCCCGTGTAGTTCTGGAGGGCCGTTATATTCCCCGTCCTCGATGTCATTGAGGAACAGGTGCACCTCCGACGCAGGGATCACATACCCGATGTTCTCGGCATACTCGACACCGCTGAAGACTACCCCGCAGACCTTATCATCAAGAATCACAGGCCCCCCAGAGTTCCCGTGATTGAGTGCCGCATCGACCTGTACCCGCAGCCCGCGTGCTTCCATGTTGTATTCGGTGTACTCGATCCGTGAGACCACGCCCTCGGTAATCGAGACCTGCTCGCCGCCCATCGGGTATCCGATCGCCTGGACTGTCGATCCGATCGTCGGTAGTGTGTTGCTGAGTTCCAGAACCGGATGGTTCGCATGGAACTCCTCGCGTTCGGACACTTTCTTGATCTGGATAAGCGCCAGGTCCATCTCCTGAGAGATCCCGATGACCTCGGCACGGAGTTTGTCGGCGCTGTTTGGAGGCTGGATATAGATTCGCGTCGCCTGCTCGACAACATGTGCGTTGGTGACAAACCGATCGCCTTCGATTACAAACCCGGTCCCGGAAAGCTCCTGCGGGGCTTGTTTGGTCCAAGGTCTCGCAAAGTCCGGACCTCTGTAGGTCGCAAAGATTTTGACCACCGAATCCCGGACCTCGCCGCTGTCAGTCGCCGCGATCCCGGAAAGATTTAAAAGACACACAAGACCGACCATCATTATGACACGCATATTTCAAACTCCTAAAGCACACCCAGCTTACCCGGATCGCTCAGCCATCATAGTGCCTGTTCCCGCTGGGCGTTGATCCCCTAGCATCCATCAATGGGCACCATACTCCAAATTCAATCTCCCGCAGACTTCGACCTCCCCCGCGATGTCTGCTCTTACGGCTACTTCCTCCTCGCCCCAAACCATTGGGATGTTGACAAACAACACATGCTGAGAGTCTTGGAGTTCGAAGCCGGCTCGTCTCTGTGTACCATCGACCAGCCCTCAGGTGGCAAGGTCCGAGCCCGATTCGACCGAACCCTCGATCGAACCGAACAAACCCAAGCCCGCGCCCAGATCACCCGGATGCTCTGTCTCGATACCACCCATGCCGAGATCAAATCATTTCACAAGGCCGACCCCCGCTGGAAGAAGTCAGGCGTTGGCCGACTCTTCCGCTCCCCGACCCTGTTTGAAGATGTCATCAAAACGGTCACCAGCTGCAATGTCACCTGGCCATCGACCGTCAACATGAACCGCCGCTTGTGCGAAGTCTGCGGCAAAAAATCCCCCTCCGGCGTCCCCTCGTTCCCAACCGCCAAAAAACTCGCCCGCACCAGAGTCGGAACCCTCCGAGGCAGATGCAGAGTCGGTTACCGCGACCAACGCATCATCGACCTCGCCAAACTCTTCCACAAAGGACACATCGACCACGACTGGATTGAGAAAGCTGGCACCGACGACGAGGTCTTCAAGTTTCTCATTACGCTCCCGGGCATCGGGCCGTACGCCGCGGGCAATATCATGCAACTCATGGGGCGTTATTCACGCCTTGCTCTTGACACCGAATCCATCCGTCACGGCAAAGCCGTCCTCAACATGACCGGCTCCGATAACCAGCTCATGAAAGAACTCAAAGCCCACTACGAACCCTTCGGCGATCATAAGTTTCGTTCTTACTGGTTCGAAATCTGGCGATTCTACGAATCCAAAGCCGGCCCCGCAACGACCTGGCGACGAGAAGCTACAGCCACGATGTTCACCGCCGCCAATCTTTCAAAGTAGTCCCAAGCATACAAACGCCATAAAAACACCGGCGATCCACGAGGGACCGCCGGTGCATATGTGAACTGCGCCATCTCCAGAGTGGCGCAGACAAATGCTGTTGTGTTTGGATTTGAATGCGATAAATCGCGTGCAAACCCTGAGCTTCTCTCACCTTACCATCATCGTGTTTGATTGCAAAGAGAAAAACAAAAGAACTCAATACAAAAATTATCGAGAGTTCATCTCAACATTGAGCCCGCCCAGATCCTGCAACGCATGAACGCCCCAGAACCCAGCCCGCTGTGCCTCGATCGCGTGAATCGCTTGCCCTGCTGCGGTGGCTGTGGTGATCATCGGGATTCCGAGCCGCACCGCAGTCGCCCGGATATTTCCCTCGTCGGTGAGCCAACCGGTTCGGGTTGGCGTGTTGATCACCAGTTGGATCTCGCCATTCTGCATTAGGTCGATCACATTCGGCCTCGCGCCCGCCTGGATTTTTTGAAGTACCTTTGGTCGCAACCCATGGCGTGATAACCCATCGGCAGTCCCTTGCGTCGTAAACACCTTGAACCCCATCGCCATGAGCGATCGCACAACCGGGATCATCGCGTTCTTGTCTTCCTGCCGAACCGATACAAACACCCCGCCCTCTTTCGGGAATGAAACGCCCGCCGATTCCATAGCTTTCAGATACGCGGTAGGGAGCGATACATCGACGCCCATCACTTCCCCGGTCGATCGCATCTCAGGACCAAGCACAAAGTCCACGCCCGGGAACTTGCGGAACGGGAATACCGGCGCCTTGACCGCATAGAACCCCGCATCGGGGATCTCGGCCGTCTCTTGATCGTTCAGCGAAACACCCATCATCGCCTTGGCCGCAACAGACGCCCACGCGACGCCCTTGGCCTTGCCCGCATACGGCACAGTCCGCGACGCACGAGGGTTCACCTCGATGATATAAACCGTATCGTCCTTGATCGCCATCTGTACATTCATCAAGCCGCAGACCTTGAGTTCTTCTGCGAGCATTCTTGCGATTCGTTTTACTTCATTGAGCACCGAAGTGCGGATGGTGTTCGTCGGGATCATGCAGGTCGAATCGCCAGAGTGCACCCCCGCTTGTTCGATATGTTCCATAACGGCCGCAACAAATGCGTTGCCCTTGCCGTCCTTGCCAAAGTCCGCAACGACATCAACATCAAGCTCCGTTGCGCTGTTGAGGAACTGGTCGATCAGAATCGGTGCGTCGTCCAGACCAGATACATCTACAGCTGTAGACATGTAATGCCGAAGCGCCTTCTCGTCAGGACAGATCTCCATCCCCCGCCCCCCAAGCACATAGCTCGGACGCACCAGCACCGGATACCCAATCCGCCCAGCAATCGCCACCGCTTCATCAATCGACCGAGCAATCCCAGAGTCGGGTCGTTTGAGATCGAGCTTTGTAAGCAGCTGGTCAAACTGATCCCGATCTTCCGCCCGATCAATCGCCTCCAACGGCGTCCCCAACATCGGGACCCCCGATAGATCTAGGCCGTGTGCTAGATTCAACGGCGTCTGCCCGCCGTACTGAACAACGGTCCCCAGAACAGCCGCATCCTGAGCAGCTTCTCGCAGGATCGATTCGATCTTCGAGATTTCGTGCTGCTCAAGTTCAGCATCGACATGCCAGCGGACATCCTTGCGATCAACTTCCAGTAGCGTCTCAAAGCTATTGTCAAACCAGTACTCGATACAACGCCCGTTGGCAAGCATAACACTGAGGCCAGAGCGGTCAGTCTGAATACTGCTAAGTACAATGCCGCCCACGGCATGCCCGTGTTGGGCAAGATCAGCAAGAATCGCTTCGCGTGCAAAGGAGGGGGCCTCTTGTTCTTTGGACAGCGATTTGCTCGCATGCGAAAGATCCACGAGTTTGCTTAAAGTTTGTGCGGTGCTCAATCGTTCACTCACATTGAGCACATCTTCAAGCGTCAACGGCTCAAAGAACAACAAATCACTCGTGTCATAATCCGTACTCACCGTCTCCGGATTCGAGTTGATCATCACCGCATCGTATCCGAGGTCTTGTGCCGCGTACGCCGCATGAACACAACAGTAATCAAACTCGATCCCCTGCCCGATTCGGTTCGGTCCCCCGCCCAAGATGATCACCTTCTGCTTCGGTTCGGTTTCTGCTGCCATCCGATCCCGAAGCTCGCACTGCGGCGGCACTTCAACAACCGAACCGTCTTCAAGAACCTTCCGCGATCCCGCCTGATAAGTCGAGTAGTAGTAGGGTGTCACCGCTTCAAACTCGGCCGCGCAAGTATCCACGCACTTGAACACCACCTCAATCCCGAGCCCCTTGCGATGCTCGCGAACCGCCAGAATTGTCTCAGAGCTGATCTTCCCAAGATACAGGTATGCAAGTTGTGCATCGGAGTACCCAAGCTCCTTCGCTCGCTGCATCAATGCACGATCGACCTGTTCCAATGATTCAACAGCCATCAACTCATCTTCAAACGCAACGAGTTCTGCTAGCTGATACAAGAAGAACCGATCAAACCCCGTCTGGTCATTAATCCGATCAATCGTCCATCCCATTTTCATCGCGTACCGGACATAGTACAGCCGCCCCTGCGAGGGCACCGACAGCTTCCGCGTCAGTTTGTCCTCATCGATCGGCCACTCAATCTCACCATCCGAACCTTGCCTCTGTGAGTTAAGCCAGTCGTCGTTCTTATCAAGCCCAAAGCCGAACCGCTTGAGTTCCATCGACCGGATGACCTTCTGGAACGATTCCTTAAATGTCCGCCCGATCGCCATCGCTTCGCCAACAGACTTCATCTGCGTCGTCAGCGTCTCGTCCGCCTCGGGAAATTTTTCAAAGGTCCACCGTGGCATCTTGGTCACCACATAATCAATCGTCGGCTCAAAGCACGCGCTCGTCGTCCCGGTGATGTCGTTGCGGAGCTCATCAAGCGTGTACCCAACCGCAAGCTTGGCCGCGATCTTCGCGATCGGGAACCCGGTCGCCTTGGATGCAAGCGCCGAAGAGCGCGATACACGCGGGTTCATCTCAATCACCACAAACTCAAACGCTGGCTCGCTCCCGTCAGCAGTGGGGGCGGGGTTCGGATTAATCGCAAACTGGACATTTGATCCCCCAGTCTCCACACCAACAGCCCGCATCACCGCAAGCGATGCGTCACGCAAGACCTGATATTCCTTATCCGTCAGCGTCAAGCACGGCGCGACCGTTACCGAATCACCCGTATGCACACCCATCGCATCAATATTCTCAATCCCACACACGACAACACAGTTGTCCTTCTTATCCCTGACAACCTCGAGCTCGTATTCTTTCCATCCAATGAGCGATTTGTCAATCTGGATCTGCCCGATCATCGACGCGCTGATCCCACGATTCGCCAGTTCTTCGAGTTCCGCATAGTTGTACGCGATCCCCCCGCCCCAACCCCCGAGAGTGAAGGCGGGACGCACGATCGCGGGGAGCCCGATCTCATCGACATACGCCACCGCTTCTGCAAGCGTCTCGATCGTCTTGGACTCAGGAGTCGGGAGCCCGATCTCATCACAGATGTCATTGAACACCTGCCGGTCCTCGGCCCTATGAATAATCTTCCGGTCCGCCCCGATCATCTCGATCCCGAACTCTTGGAAAATTCCCTGATCGCTCATCTCGCAAGCGCAGTTCAATGCCGTCTGTCCGCCGAGTGTCGGGAGCACCGCATCAATGGGAGTCCCAAGCTCGATTTCTTTCTCAATAATCTTCCGCACCGACTCAGGCGTGATCGGCTCGATATAAGTCCGATCCGCGAACGCCGGATCGGTCATGATCGTCGCTGGGTTCGAGTTGACTAGAACAACCCGGAACCCCTCGTCTTTGAGCGATTTACACGCCTGCGTGCCTGAATAATCAAACTCGCACCCCTGTCCAATGACAATTGGGCCGGATCCGATCAGAAGTATGGTGTTGAGATCATCGCGTCTAGGCATTCGGGGGATCCTGTGGGATAAAAAGGTCCGGGAATATCGTCGTTGCCGCGCAAACTGGACAAGTCTAGCCCCGACATCTCCTCAAGATTGCCCTAATTCGTATCAATCCATAACGATCATCCGCGTCCGAATTCCTGAACTCTGCTCTAGTGGGCTCGTACCATACACAACCGCCTCGGATCTGGACGATGAGCCTATGTCCGTGCCTTTGTATGTGCATCAATTGAGGCCTCTACTGGAGAAACGCCTATGTGTGGCATCGTCGCCTACATCGGAAACAAACCCGCCCAGCCCCTCCTCCTCGAAGGGCTCAAGCGACTCGAATACCGCGGCTACGACTCCGCGGGCATGGCCGCCATCAATGGGCAAGGCCTGCAAATCGTCAAGGCCGTCGGACGCGTCGCCAACCTAGAAGCCGAGCTCGAATCAATCGATGGCATCGAAGGCACTATCGGCATCGCTCACACCCGCTGGGCAACCCACGGTGCGGTCAACAAAGTCAACGCACACCCGCACTGCGACCACAACCACGGCATCTCCCTCGTCCACAACGGCATCATCGAGAACTACGCCTCACTCCGCACCCTGCTCGAAGAAAAAGGCCAAACCTTCGAGACCGAAACCGACACCGAAGTCCTCGGCATGCTCATCTCGCACTTCTACGACCTCGATGCGGGCATGGATCTGGAGAAATCAGTCCAGGCCGCCCTCCGCGAAATCCGGGGCGCCTACGCCATCGCCGTCATCTGCCAAGAGGAACCAGATGTCATGGTCTGCGCCCGCAAAGGCTCGCCCCTCCTCGTCGGCATCGGCAACGGCGAATACATCGTCGCCTCAGACCCAAGCGCCATCATCGCCCACGCCTCCCAAGCCATCACTCTCGACGACTACTCTGTCGCCCGCCTGACCCGCGACGGCTTCCGCACGGCCACCGTCGATAATGTAGAACTCTCCCCCAAGGTCATGCAGCTCGAAATCGATCTCCAAGAGATCGAGCTTGGTGATTTTGAGCACTACATGCTCAAAGAAATCTACGAGCAACCCGAAGCAATCCGCCGCTGCCTCAAAGGCCGACTCAACAAAAACGACGGCAAGGTCGTCCTCGGCGGCCTCATGAACTTCTCCAAGGAGCTCGTCAAGAGCCGCCGCGTCATCCTCACCGCCCAAGGGACAGCCCTCCACTCCGCCATGATCGGCGAGTATCTCTTAGAAGACCTCGCAAAAATCCCCGCTGAATGTGAATACGCCAGCGAGTTCCGCTACCGCAACCCGCTCATCGAGGACCGCTCGGTCGTCGTCGCGGTCTCCCAGTCCGGCGAAACCGCCGACACCCTTGCTGCCCTCGAAGAAGCCAAGGACCGCGGGGCATTGTCGCTCGGCGTCATCAATGTCGTTGGCTCAACCATCGCCCGCGAAACCGACACCGGGGTTTACCTCCGCGTAGGCCCAGAAATCGGTGTCGCAAGCACCAAAGCGTTTACAGGACAGGTCGCGGTCCTGACCATGATCTCCCTCTTTATGGCTCGTCGCCGCATGATGTCCCCCGAAGCCAGTGCTCGGCTCATGCGAGAGCTCGACCGCGTCCCCGACATGATCCAGCAGGTCCTTGAAACCAACGACCGCATCAAAGAGATCACCGCCAAGTACACCCACCGCGAGAACTGGCTCTTCCTCGGACGCGGCTACAACTACCCAACAGCACTCGAAGGCGCCCTCAAACTCAAAGAAATCTCCTACATCCACGCCGAGGGCATGCCCGCCGCCGAAATGAAGCACGGCCCAATCGCCCTCATCGACGAAGGCATGCCCGTCGTCTTCATCGCCAACCAAGGCAGCCAGTACGACAAGGTCCTCGCCAACATCGACCAAGTCCGCGCCAGAGGCGGCCATGTCATCGCCGTCGCCACCGAAGGCGACAAGCAAATCGAGAAGCTGGCCGAGGATGTCCTCTACATCCCGCAGGTCGAAGAATGCCTCAGCCCGATGGTCGCCGTCGTGCCACTCCAACTCCTCGCCTACCACGCGGCTGTATTACGCGGCCACGATGTCGACAAACCCCGAAACCTTGCCAAGTCCGTGACAGTTGAGTAATGGCAAGGCGAAGGCCGTGGTGCAGACGGGCCAAATGCACACATGATGAGTTTGAAAATAATAAAACGATTCTATACGCAAAATCAAAACTGATGGATTTCAGTTTTTGGTTGATGACCATGACAACAATGTGCTGCCTAAGTGCTTTTGCCGCATTCATTGTTTTTGCGATCTTTCCAAATCAGCAGTATCCGAAAGATGACCCATTAACTCCAGGCTATTGGGAAGTCACCCTTCCGCTATTCGGAATCGTCATTTTAATTGGTTTCGTTGGGGCTGTGATTTCAACAACTATTCGATGGATAGGAGTTCATCATCTCAAAGAGTATTTGATACCGATTCGCTGCCATCGCTGTCCCAAATGTTTTTATGATCTTTCCGCCCGCCCTCGCGATGAGGACTTGTGCCCAGAATGCGGCAGCTATACCCCCCGCCGAGAATGCGTCCGCCTCTGGTGCAAGCTCCTCCGGTCACGAATTTAATCATTTTTATCGGCACCCCATTTGGCCCATCCAACCGGGGTTTCCGGACCATCAAGGTCCAAGAACCACCCCAAGACCCCATAAAAACCGGGTCATTCTCAAGTTCCTGTGAAATGGTACCGATTGTAACGATACTCCCCTAGAAGAGGATCGTTATGAGTCAGTTCATCCGTTCATTCCAGTTAAAGCGCCGATCGCCGGTGTATGTAGAGCCAGCTCTTGAGCTCTCTACAGATCAGGTCACTCTGCGCCCGCTCGGATACGCAGATGAATCGGTCTTTATCGAATCTCTGGAAAGATCCAGATCCGACCTCCGTCGATGGATACCGCTCGAATCGAAGAATCAATCCACGTGCGACCTCTTCCAAGACCTGGTTCAAAGAACCATCCAAGGCGATCAAAAGCAGACCTCATTCCGCCGTGCGATCTTCCTGAACGACTCCACCTTCGCAGGCATGGTCAATCTCATCAAGATCAAACGGGGCCTCGAATGGACCGCCGAAGTGAACTGGTGGATCGATTCAGCACACACTGGCAAAGGAATCGGGACGATGGCCCTCCAGATCCTCATCGACCACGCTCTGGCAGATATGCCAATGGGGCTTGGATTGCACAAAGTTCGCGCCATGATCTGTCTCGACAATCACGCATCGGTATGCATGGCTGAACGACTGGGATTCTCAAGCTCAGGCCAGTCCGATCTCCTGAGAATCAATGACGCCCTCGTCAACCACCACGAGTTCACCGTCACGGTGTAACCAACCACATCCCAAACGAACAAAGTTCGATCGCCGGAGCAGTGCGAAGAATTTTCAATTTTTCAGCACCCTTCGACCCGCAATTCAGCACGCCTGCTGGTGACGGTAGAATTTGGCGCAAAAGCCCCTTTGTTCTTTCTTATCAATGAATTAAGACTACATTGAGTCGTCAACCCACACCCTTAAAGTTGAGAGTTTGGCCAATGATAGGGTGTGTCAAATTTGCCTTTGGAGCATTCACGCATACGGTCTAGGTTCGCATTCAATTCCAAAAAATGGAGCCCCCTATGCCAACCGCAAACTTCGATTCACGCACACTCTCAATCGACGGCAAACGAATCTGGGTCGTCTCAGGATCCATGCACTTCCAGCGCATCCCCCGCGACCTTTGGGAAGAACGCATCCGCACCGCCAAAGCTGCCGGACTCAACACCATCGAAACTCCAATCTTCTGGAACCTCATCGAGTCCCGTCCAGGCTCCTTCGATTTCAAAGACAACAACGACATCAAGCACTTCCTCTCATTGCTTGCCAAGCACAATATGTACGCAATTATCCGCCCCGGACCGTTCATCGGCGCCGGTTGGGACCTCGGCGGGCTCCCCGCGTGGTTGCTCAATATCGCGGATGTGAAGCTCCGTGCCCCGAACCAGCCCTTCCTTGAAGCGGTCGGCAAGTACTTCAACGCCCTCGCAAAGCAGATCAAGACCATGCAGGCCTCCGTTACCCTCGGCGGCCCACTCATCATGGTTCAGAACGAATCCCAGTGGGATTGCGACGACCAGCTCGCCGCGACCAAATACCTCGGAGAGCTCGCACGCTACCTCCGCGAGGCCGGATTCACCGTTCCCAAAGTCAATGCCAACAATCTCTGGCAGGGTGTCGAGGGCGAGATCGATGGCTGGACCGGCGAAGGGGACATGTTCGCCATCATGCGCCAGCTCAAATCAGTACGCCCGGACCAACCAACCGTCGTCATCGATTACGGCCCGCTCCGCCGACCAATTTTCGGCCAGCATCTCGAAGAATCTGTTGACGGACACACCCTCCAGCGCCAACTCGGAGAGATCATGTCCGCCGGCGGACAGTTCAACCTTTCCAACTTCATGTCAGGCACCTCTTTCGGGTTCTGGGCTGGCCAGGCCAGCGCCAACGAGCCATGTGCCTACGCACCGACCTATGACGCCGGCTCCCTCATCGACGAGCACGGCCGCATGACCAAAGCCATGGGGCCTGTCCGCCGCTTGCTGACCTTCGGTTCATCGTTCTCCAGAGTCCTTGCTCATACAGAGCACAACACGCCGCCAGTTGTCATCGATCCCGTCGTTGACGAAGACGCGATCCAGGGCCACATCGTCAACCAGATGAACGGCTCCCAAGGTAACGTCATCTTCATCTTCTCGCCGCCAAAGGCACGCCCTGGCACCATCAACCTGCTCCTGAGCGATGGTTCATCGCTCCCGGTTCGCCTCGGATCACAACGTGTTCATTGGTGCCTGACCGAAGTCAATCTCTCACCCAAGCACACCCTCGATTACACATCGCTCTGTGCCCTCTCTTCCACCGAAGACACGCTCGTGCTCTTCGGGCCTGGTGGAGCTATCGGCGAAGTTTCGATCAACTCTTCGCCGCTTGTTGTCGAAGTTCCCAAGGGACGCAAACCCATCACGGTCATGCACGAGGGCATCTGCGTTGTCGTCGTTTCAGAAGATGTTGTTGATGAAACCTATATGCTCGGTTCAGAGGTTTACGCCGGAGTCCATGGGCTCACCGTTGATGGCGTCCCTATGCCATCGCCAAACGGCAAAACTCACACCCATATCACCCCCGATGGAAAATCCAAGACCTCGAACACCAAACCCATTGACCGCAATCCGCCAGAGAAACTCCCAAAGATCACAACGGGCAACTGGGAATGCGCCCAGACCGAAGAGCACGCAGACGGGACAAGCCCCCGCTATGCCGTCATCCCAGGTCCAGCAGACCTCTCAGAACTTGGTACGCCCTACGGCTACGGCTGGTACAAAATCGATCTCAAATCAGCAGCCAACGGCAAAGTGAAGTTCGCAGCACCCCAATCCAGCGACCGTCTCCAGTTCTTCCTTGACGGTGAATCCGTCGGGATGATCGGTTCAGGACCAGCCGCCGGCGACACCATCACCGTGAACCTCAAAGCCGATTCCAAAAACCTCGTCGCCCTAGCCGACAACACCGGTCGCATCTCAGGCGGCTCGGTCATGGACGAGCACAAAGGTCTCTTCGGACACATCATCGAAGACATCCCCTTTAAGCCAGGCAAATCTAAGATCGTCACCGGAGACCCGATCGATGTCTTGGGATACACCACCCCGGTCTTCGGAGTCCGCCAAGGCGAGACAACACACCACAGCCGAATCCAGTGGTCATTTAAGCATCTCAAGAAATCATCGATCTACTTCGAGATCCCACCGATCAACGCCAGGCTCATCATTATCCTCAACGACGAGCCCATCCGTCTCGTCGGGGCGATGCGCCGGACCAAGATCGAACTCGACAACGAAGCCATCAAGCGGGGCAACAATGTCCTCGAGTTCGCGATCCACCTGGATTCCCCAAGCCACGAGCAGGCCGACGAGCTCGCTCAGGAAGTCCTTGAGACGCTGACCAAGGAGATCGCATTTATCGAAGGTGCCAATGTCATCTCCGAAAAATGTGAATGGTCATTCGCCAAATGGGAAGCCCCAAGCGAGATTGATTTCGACACCGTTTCCAAGGCCAAACTGAGTTCTACAGGTAAGCCAAGCTGGTGGAAGACTACTTTCAAAGCACCCGCGATGGATCTCGCCTTCTCGCTTGATACCACCGGGCTCACCAAAGGCCAGGCCTACATCAACGGTCACGCACTGGGACGCTTCTTCGCATCAACCTCGGATGGAAAGGCCATCGAGCCCGTGCTCGAACTCGCGATCCCCGCGTGCTGGATCAACGAAGATGCAAACAATGAGTTGCTTATCTTTGACGAGCACGGCGCGTCACCCGCCAAGGTGAAACTCAATATCGATCGTATGTAATCAGCGCGGCAATCAGGGTGTCGGGACAATCGAATCAAACTCAGCGGTGAGTGTGTCAAGTTCGCTCTGCGCCTTGCGGAGTTCTTGCGCAGCCTTGCTGAGTTTGGTCTTGATCTGTTCATCGCCCCGGTCTGCATTTGCCTGAGCCTCGAGCATCGTGATCGCGTTGGTGAACAGCTGAACCTGCATCCGGGCTACCCGCATTTCCTGAGACAACTCGATCCGGCGCGCCTGATCCATCGCGGTCTCCGCGTTGGTCCTGTTCGACCAAGGCTCTATCCGCCCGCGAACCACCGTCCCTACCCCGACGTACACATCCCGCGCCGAACCATGGCTCACCACCATCGGCCAGCGCCTCGCATTTGATGCGCGGAATGATCCCGGTTTCTCTGGATACCCAGCGTTGAGCCAATCGTCAGCATTAATCTGGCTGCCAAAAGTTTGTCCCGCCGGAATCGTAATCCCTCGCCTCGCCCATCGGATCTCGATCGCACGATCAGCAATCCCAGGCCCGATCGGTGCAGCCCCAGCCAGCAACTTGTAAGAGCCCAATGGCAGATCCAGATCAAGCACTCGCTCTCCTCGTTGAATGAGCAGATTGAGCGTTTGACCAGGCTCATGACTCAGAATAACCGATCGAAGTTCATCAGATGTCGTCAACGCCATCCCATCGGCCCCGACAATCAAATCCCCCGGCATCAACATCGCCGCAGCCGGGAAGCGATCAACTTCCGGAACAACCGAACTAATCTCAACGCCCCCGTCCCGCACCACCCCAAACCCGACCCCAAGCCCCGCTTTGGTCGTCTGCCCAAACAACGCACGAGATGCGATCCGCAGCCGACCCATCGCTTCAGAACTTAACCCGCCCGCATCGGGATCAGTACTCGCCCCTTGAACAATCACCTCAGCGAGCATCGCAAGCTCAAATCCCTCATTCGGATCTCCGATCATCCGCGTCGCCCGCTCGCGGACCTCCCAGGATTCGTCATCGAGCAGTTCAATCAACCCCACCAAGCGTTGCTCGCTCGAAGTCCTCGGCTGCACTATCTGACCAGCCGCATTGCGAGGTGTGAAAACAACCGCAGCAATACCTGCCCAAAGAATAAGAACTGAAAGCCGATTCAACATACGCATATCATACACCAATACGCACACAACCCCACATGAGTTCATCGGCTCTCAAGAGTACGGACGATTTCAGGGTTGTTCTCATCGAGCCACTGGGTCTTTTTCAAGGCGGCGCTGACCAAAGCGGAGGGCTCGCCCTGGGTTGCAGTGCTCCCCGCGAGGGCCTCATCAAGCAACACCGCGGGCATCAACGCCCCAATCAGCCGAGGGTTTGGTTGAAACCCAGACCGTTCAAGATATCCATCCCACACCGCAAGCACATGCTCCATACTGGGTTCAGCAGGGACCTCGCCGTTTGCACCCACCAGTCCAGCCGGGCGTTTCATTGAGAGGTACACCAACGCCTGGGCGAGTTCCCGATCCCGCGATCCAAGCCTGCAGTTGTCAAAGTCACAGATCGCAACAATCTCAGGACCATCAAAGATCATGTTCCCGGGATGCCAGTCGCCGTGGATAATCGCGGCGGGCCTGGCATTGGCGCGATGGGCATCGAGCCCGTATTCAAGAATCCGCTTGACGCTCGTCTGGGATTCTTCAGGCAGCCCAAACCCCGCAGCGCGCTCGGGATTGACCACACTGGATTCAACAGTCGCCTCAAAGCTCGTTGTGATCGAATCCATCGCACGGTGCAGTTCGCCAAGCAGCATCCCCGACTGTCTCGCATGCCCAACAGATTGATCAAACATCGTCCCCTCGATAAACACAAACAGTTCGTAAGTCTTGTCCCCAATCTGGCACATCGAGTTGTTGTCCGTCTTGGTCCCAATCAGCGGCGGCACGCACACACCCTGAGCCAAACACCCCAGGATCACCTCGTGAGCAAACCCTACAAGCGTCGCGTACTCAAGCCCGCGTGCGCGTCGTTTGAGCAGCAGCTTCCCGCGTTCACAATCGATGACCGCCTTGGGGGACTCTGTAGACCCCGCGATCATTTCGCGTACACTCTGGATCGGCCCGATTGAGTAATGCTCGAGAGCCGCGACTATTTCACTGCGCGCAAAGCTCGCTCGCGATACGGGGGGTGCGGATGAAGATGGGGTTGCTGGTGTTTGCAAACGCGTTACTCTGCGTTCTGGACCTGTTCTTTGATCCGATCAATCGCGCCCTTGATCTCGACAATCAATCGGCTCATCGTTGCGTCTGGACTCTTCGACGAGATCGTGTTGGCCTCACGCAAGAGTTCCTGAGACAGGAAATCCATGGTCCGGCCGATCGGCCGATCATCTTTGTTCTCTAAGAGTTCGTTGAAGTGCTTGAGATGTTCCCCGAGCCGGACGATTTCTTCTGCAATATCCGTTTTTTCAGCGTATACAGCGATCTCGCGGATGATTTCTGCTTGATCAGCCTTCACATCAAACTCGCTCATCAGCGAGTCCATCCGGGCCTTGAGCCGTTTCTCATAGTCCACAGCAACCCGCGGGGCGATCTCTTCGATCGTCGTCAGCCGTTCGGAGATAAACTCAAGATTGGTCGAAAGATCACTCGACAACGCCGAGCCCTCACGCGTCCGCATCGAGACGAGATGCTCAAGAGCAAGCTCAACAAGCGGCGCAAGCGCTTTGCGTGCGGATTGCAACCGATTCTCTTCGTCCCCAGGTGGCTGGAGCACACCAGGCAGATTTACCAACTGCTCAACATTCACCTGATCAACCTTGGTCCCGGTCGCATCAGCGATCTGCTCAGCATAAGACCTCAACGCCCCCTTATTCACTTTGAAAGCGGCCTTCTCGTTCTGCTCAGAACACCCGATAGTGATCACAACAGACCCGCGCGACACCTTCGAGCGGATCATCTGCTCGAGCTCAGGCTCGAGCGACTGGAGCCGCTCGGGCACCCGCACGGTGGTCTTGAGGAACTTGTTGTTCACACTGCGTACTTCGACACTAAACAACGAACCATCAAACTGGCCCGCCGCGTCGCCAAATCCTGTCATGCTTCGGATCAAGTGTGGGCTCCTAAGACATCTGCACCAGAGTACAAAGAGGTTGTTTCGTATTCGATCAAGGATCAGTCTGGGGAACGGGCTCTTGGGCCGCAGCATCCTCAGCTGGATTCACAGACTCATCAGCATCGGTTTCGGTCTGATTCTCATCGACCAAGTCGCCCAATGCGTCGAGCGCGTTTTCGTCATCTTCGACGGGAATGGATTCAGTGGTTGTCGGCGATGCGATCGTCGGCTGCAGCGGACGCGCCTCAGGAGGACGCGTCGCAAAGTTCAGGATAACAGCAAAGACGATGAACATCACAAAGATCGCGATGGTCCCGCCGGTCAGTACATCACCGGTTTTGGTACCAAATGCGGTCTGGCCTGCTCCGCCGCCACCGCCTCCTCCGCCACCACCACCGGCACCAAAAGCGCCGCCGAGCCCGCCACCTTGCGGCCGTTGAATCAGCACGATCAGGATCATCACGACTGAGATCAGCACAAAGCCGCCAACAAGCAGATTGATGACATACGGATTCATCTGCCCGAGAACGAGTTCAGAAGAAGCGAGGTTGAGGATTTGAGTAGTTGTGTCTGTGGTCATTGGCGTCAAAATCTCCAAAAGAACACCCGTATCGGGCTCTCGTCCCACAATCAAAGGGGTGGCAAGTCTAGGCAGTCACGCCCCTTGAAGCCTCTGCTCATCTTCCCATTCACGCCCCGATTTATCCCACCAACGATCCTTGAGCCGCCTCAATAATCCCGTAAAAATCATCCGCTTTCAGGCTCGCACCGCCGATTAGCCCCCCGTCAACATCAGCCATCGCCATCAACTCTCCAGCATTGCTCGGCTTCATAGATCCCCCATAAATGATCCGAATCGCCCCCGCAGCAGCAGGGCTGTACATCTCGCTAATCAGCGTTCGGATCGCCGCATGGGCGTTCTGAGCGTCCTCAGGGGTGGCTGTTTTTCCAGTCCCGATGGCCCAAACCGGTTCATACGCCAGTACAACCTTCCCGAGCTGGTCCTCGCTAATCCCGGCAAGCCCCGCCCGGATCTGCCGTTCATTGACAGCATCGGTCTGACCCGCCTCGCGTTCCTCGAGGAGCTCGCCAATGCACAGCACCGCAAGAAGTCCGGATTCCAGGACACGCTTGGTCTTGAGATTCACCAGTTCATCAGATTCCCCGATCACATGCCGCCGCTCAGAGTGCCCCGTAAGCACGGCTTTGACCCCACAATCGCTCAGCATATCTGACGAGACTTCTCCAGTAAACGCCCCGTTCCCGCAGTGCCAGAGATCCTGGGCCCCAAGTATGACCCCGCCTTTGATCCGCTCCCCGATTCCCATCAGGTACGGAAAGGGTGGAAATACGGCGACTTCCACGCCGCCGCCCTGCATCAGCCCACCGATCGCGTCGATGAGGTCAGAGCCCTCCTGGGCATTGGTGTTCATCTTCCAGTTGCCGCCGACAAATGGGGTGCGTTGAGTGCTCATGAGAATCGCTCGTTTCAGTTTTTATAGGGCCCAGATTTTGTGGTATCTGGTATTCCTTGTTCACAATTCAGTCAGAATAGTGTAGTCTGGTTTCTCGAACAGAACCTATTCATCGATCGTGGAGTCTCACAATGTCTGATCAGTCAAACCATTACGATATCGTCATCATTGGGGGCGGTCCCTCGGGGACCACTCTCGCATCGTTGGTCAAAAAATACAACCCCGATCTCTCGATCCTTATCATCGAAAAAGAAAAATTCCCTCGTGAGCATGTCGGCGAATCCCAGCTTCCGGGTGTCGCCACAATCCTCGATGAGATGGAAGTCTGGGATACCGTCGAAGCCGCCAACTTCCCCATCAAACTCGGCGGCTCCTACACCTGGGGCGCGAGCAACGACGCGTGGGACTTCGATTTCTACCCGGCCGAAGAGTTTAGCGATGAAGAGCGACCCGCTAAGTACGAGGGCCAACGCCGCCACACCGCGTTCCAGGTCGAACGCGACCGCTACGACGAAATCCTTCTCCGCCATGCCGAAAATCATTGGGGTGTCGAGGTCCGCGAAGAAACCATGGTCCGCGAGATCCTCAGAGAGGGCGACCGTGTCATGGGGTTCAAGCTGGATTCAGGTGAGGTCATCACCGCCAATCACTATGTTGACGGTTCAGGGCACCCAGCGATTCTGCGCAAAGCGATGGGGGTCGAATCCAAACCAACCGACGGACTCAAAAATGTTGCCTTCTGGGATTACTATGACAACGCCACCTGGGCTGTCGAGATCGGCATCGGAGGCACCCGCGTCCAAGTCCGCTCGCTCTCCTACGGCTGGATCTGGTTCATCCCACTCGGACCATCCCGCGCCTCGGTTGGTCTGATTTGCCCGAGCGATCACTACAAAGAATCAGGGCTCACCCCGAAGGAACTCTTCCTCCAAGCGGTCAAAGAACAGCCCGAGATCAACGAGTTGCTCAAGGACGCGAATAGTTCAACAGAAAACAATGTGCTGACCACCAAAAACTGGTCGCACCTCGCGGATCGTCTCGCCGGCGAGAACTGGTGGATCATTGGCGAAGCCGGCGGATTTGCTGACCCGATCCTCGCTGCCGGGCTCACTCTGGCGCATGGATCTGCAAGACACGCTGCATATTCAATTCTCGAAATCGAACGCGGCGAGATCGATACCGATTGGGTCAAGTCGTATTACGATGAGAAAAACAGACGCAACATCAATCAGCACATCCGGTTTGCCAAATATTGGTACGCCGCCAACGGCTGCTTCACCGATCTCCAAGCACACTGCCAAAAAATCGCAAAGGATGCGGGTCTCAAACTCAACCCGTCGCAAGCATGGAGATGGCTCGCCCAAGGCGGGTTCTCGAACCAAAGCATCGAAGCCGCCGAGTTTGGAGCTTTCGATGTTGGTTCATCCAAGAAGTTGGTCGAGATATTCTCAGGCAAGGAAAGCAAGTTCAGCTTCGCCAAGTTCAACGAGATGAATCTCAATCTCGCCAATGCAGAAGAGATCACCCAGGGCAAGCTCATCAATGGGCGAATTGAGCAGGTCAAGTGCTACAAGCGCGGCGACTCGATCCTGCCTTACACCGGATACTGGAAGCCGATGATCGACACGTTGAAAGAAAAGAAAGACCTCAAAGATATCCTCAGCACATTCGAGGCAGCAATCGCCCAGAGCAACTCCTCTGCGAACCTCTTCCCGTATGTGCAGGTCCTCGAAGCCATGATCGCCGACGGCTGGGTGATCGGCAAGTACAACAAATCCCGCCCCAAACTTTCATTGGAAACTGGCGTAGGACGAATGATGCGATCCGCAGAAGACGGCGAACAAGCGATCAAAGATTCCAAGAAGAAAATTAATCGCTAACTTTAAGCGCCTTAGAAAACAAGGCACTCACACTGGATCGCTCTCATCTGCGGTGTTCATCTGAGCTTCATGCTGTGATCGACGAGCGATTTTAATCGCGTAGACCCCAATGTAGAACGCGACCAGCAGAACGAGTGCGTATATAAATCGCGCCTGGAACTTGCTGAGCAGCACGCCGAGTACGCAAAATACCGTCCCGATCCCATAGAGTGCAAACACCGCACCCTTGACACCAAGCGATCGCTTCAGCATATGGTGCAGATGGTCGGCATCAGGGTCAGACATTTTCTTGCCAGCCAGTTTGCGACGAATAATCGCAAGCATCGTGTCGATGATCGGGATCGAATAGATGATCAATCCCGCAAAGACCAGGCTCGTTTGACCTGTATCGCCCAGTGATAAAATCATCAGCGCCGAGCAATACCCAAGCAGCAGAGACCCGGTATCTCCCAGGAAAATCGCGGCAGGGTTAAAGTTGTGTGGGAGGAATCCCATGCAGGCCCCGAGGATCGCGAGCCCAATAATGATCCGAGGTGCGTCGAGCGGCCCATTGTCAGCAAGCGCCATCCCCGCTGCAATAAACAAAAAGCCGACCATAGCAATCGAGGTTACCCCGGTTAATAGCCCGTCGAGCCCGTCAATAAAGTTCGAAGCATTGGTCGCACCAAGCACAAAGACCGCGATCACCACAGTCCCGGACCAATAAATAAAATCGAGTTCCAGTGAAGCACCAAATCCGGGAATCTCCATTGGGAGCGGGATGTCGTACACCAGATCAGGATTGTGGAGCAGCCGTCCGAGCGTCGGTTTGAGCAATCCCGCAGCAACATTGACGCCCACATCCCCGATCGCCAGCGCCGCGGCAGCCATCAACTGCCCCCCGAGTTTCACACGCGCCGACACACCCTTGATATCGTCGACCAAACCAACAACCACAATAATCGTCATCCCAAGCGCGATCCAAGGCGGAACCTGAGGCGTAAAGAAACCCTCGGTCAGATTCTCAGATCCGATCTCGTGATATTCAATCAGACCTGGAACCGAGTCCGCAAAGTACGAATACATAATCCCGGCCATGATCCCTGCATACACCGCAACACCACCAAGATACGCAATAGGCATCTTGTGCTGCTTGCGAGCCTCATCAGGGTGGTCCACAATCCCGTTGGATATCGCCAAACGACGCACCAAAGGCGTGATCAGGACAGTCACCAAGAAAGCGATCACAAAAACACCGATGTAGCCCTGAAGAATGCCTATCGCAGGCTCCTCAGAGAGTGGCTGGGATTCAGTTACTGCCGGGATGACATTCAACAAAGAAAGAAGCATTACGATGCCCCTTCCTTCACATGCGATCCTGATCTAGCAAATGCGGCCATATCACGGATAGTGTCACTGAGTACATAGTCATAATCGAACTCGACAAATGAACGCAGGCGTGTCAGATCCGGCTTCCGGTGTCTCAGGTCTTCAAAGCCTGCCGGGTACGCCTCGGAATACTCCACACGCTGTACAGTTGACGAAGAGTTCAGTTCTTGGATCACAAGCTTGGCCAACTCGATGATCGAGATCGAGATATCAGAGCCCACATTCATCACCTGTCCATATGACTTGGGACACGCAAGAAGTCTGGGGAGCACCCCGACCACATCACGCACATCACAGAAACATCGTGACTGAAGTCCATCGCCGAATACCCGCAGCGGTTCACCGTCCAGCGCCGCCTGAACAAACCGAGGGAGCACCATCCCGTAGCTTCCAAGCTGTCTTGGTCCGACGGTGTTGAAGAATCTGGCGACCACCACTGGGAGCCCATGTTGTTCCCCGTAAGCGAGTGCCAAATATTCATCAATCGCTTTAGTATGGGCATACGACCATCTCTTAATAGAGGTCGGGCCATATATAGAGTCGTCTTCTTCGGAGAACACACTGATCCCCGGCTTGCCGTACACCTCAGATGACGAAGCGATGAAAGTGGGGGGGGATCCGTTCTTGCTTGCAAACTCAAGGAGTGCATCCGTTTGCAAAAAATTGGTTCTGATCGATCCGATAGGGTCCTTGAGCACAAGATCTACCCCGACAGCAGCCGCGAGGTGATAGATAAGATCAAACCGAGCATCATCGCCAGAGAGCGAGTCGAGCACATCACTAAGATTGCCCTCAGCAAATCGTACCTGCTTCCCGTGGTGAGTAAGGTTGTTCGCAGTGCCGGTGGAACAGTTATCGATGACGAGGATCTCATCGCCCATCGAAACATGGAGATCCACCAAGTGCGAGCCGATAAACCCCGCCCCGCCGGTGATCAACACCCGCTTGGGGTGAGTCTGTGGTTCTGGGGATTTTGATGCCAATGGTGTACCTTCCGATCGCAGCGGGCGTGAGCGCCATAAGTTTATGCCGCTGTGTCTTTGGGGGTCTTCCCTGAGGGTTCATCGGCATTGCGATAGTTGAACGAGGTGAGGATATTCTTGCGCATGTACCCGCCCGCAGCACTTCGTACCGCATTGACCAGGACCCCAAGGAACTCAGCGCTGCTGTCATTGAGCTCCCGAGACATCCGGGCAACCTGCCCGCGTTTCTCGCTCATTGCTCGAACCACAAGCATCGAAGTGTCCGCCAGATTGGATAAGATGGTCGCATCACCCGCAACAATCGCCGGAGCAACATCAATCAGTACTAGATCGTAGTTCTCTTTAGCTTGTTGGAGAAGCTGCTTCATCTTCTGGCTGCTCAACTGCTCGGCATTGCGGTTCTTCGAACTACCGACCTGCAGGACGCTGAGCCCATCGTTGATGTTGATAACACATGATTCAAGCGAGCTCTCACCGGCAAGCACATCACTGAGGCCCGGCCCAGCACTGAGACCGAGAGCCGTGTGAATCCCCGGTCTCCGTATATTGGCATCGATGATAAGTGTCTTGGTACCATTGGCTACAAATGACTGGGCGAGATTCGTAATCACACTTGTCGCACCGGACTGAGGCATCGCGCCAACAACAACCATCGAATGATGCCCGGCTCGATCAATCGATGCGCTGACATTGGTTCGGAGCTGTCGTATATGCTCAGCAAACACAGACCCGGGCGCATCCGCAAACGCGGTGCAGATAGTCTTCGGTGCCGATGGATCCTCGCAAGCATCCAAAAGCATCCCGAGTGATCGTGTTCTCGGGATCATCCGGATGTCTGATGCACTCTGAATCCGTTGGTCGAGCATCTCAAAGAGAATGATCACACCAACGGTCAAGCCAACAACAATCAACATGCCGGCAGGGACCATGATGTAAATGATCGGGAAGGTTGGTAAATCTGGAACCGTAGCAGCCACCTTGACTTCTACACGCTGCGCGCTGCTCAGGCCCGCAGCAGCTTGAAGATCAGAGAGGGCTTTCTCTTGCTCACCCAAAAGCGCGATCCGAGCATCAATTTGGCGATCGTAGTCAGAAATTTCTTCACCGATACGTGTCAACTCTGTGAGTTTTTCTTCGAGAACCTCTTTCTGGGCAAAGAGTTCGGCTTCCTGAGCCTGAAGCTGCTGGATCGTCATTGCTGTATTCTGCACGCGTGATTCAAACGCTTCGCGAAGCAGTTCTTCGCGAGCACCCTCAATCTTACGATTGTGAGCGTCAATCTGAGCAATGTTCTGCTTGTACTGTCGGTGATCAGGCTGAATGCCTGTCGCTTGAAGGGCAACCAACGCTGTTTCAAGCCGCTTGATTTCCTGCTTAAAGGTGAGCATCATGAGCGACTCTTCGATCTGGGCACGAAGTGTAGAGTCGTACTCGATCCCGGTATCTCGTTGGAGCTGGGCATCATCGTTGGCGCGTATTACGACGAGTGCTTCGAGTGTTTGCTGAATCCCAAGCAGTTCGGCGTTAATAAGCCGCAGCTGTCCAGATGCCGTTGATTGATCAGATTCGATCGAGTCGATCCGTTCTTCCCTCACCAGCCGGACTTTATTCCCAGTAAGCTCGGCGATTGAGATATTGGTTGCTTGGATCGAGCCCTCAATCGCTCTGCGCCGGGAGGTAATATCAGATGAGTATTGTGTATTGAGATCGCCAAGGTATGCATCCTTAACCATCGTCACAAGGCCCGCAGCATCATTCTTGTCTCGGGTTGTGACCGAGAGACGAATCAGGAATGTGTTTGGAACACTGAAAGCCTGCACCATATCCTCAAAGTCTTTGAGGGCATTGACAATGTCAATGTTGCCGCCATTCATGTAGCTTTCACTCCAATGCGGCGCAAGGCTCACGAGCCGAGGGTCGGTGACCACCTTACTCAGAATGTAGGTATCCTTGATCGTGGCAACCTGCGTCCCGATAAACCGATCCATTTCGGTCTCATCAACCCTTTTCACACTAATCACTTCAACCGCTTCTGGCGAAGGCGAACATTCGAAAATAATTTCAGATGTGTACAGAGGTGCCAGCCTAGAGAAAGCTACGTGCGAAGCTACGCCAACGAAAATCCCTACAAACACAGAAGCAATAAGTGTAAACTTGTACTTGTGTAGCATTTTAATAGGGTCAATCGAAACCCCTGCCGCAGCACTCGGTGCTTGAGGGGGGCGATTGGATGGGCCGGGTCTGGCTGTAGGTGGTGTATTGCTCATGACGGTTCTGTCGTCCTGTGTTTCGGTCAATGACCGATTCTGGGTATGTTTGGGCGTGTTCTTATTATCGTCCCAATTTCTTATTCGGCTGAGTCGATCTTTACTTCAATCTCATCTACTTGCTGTTCAAGTCCAATATCACGTGTCGGGATGGCGCGAAGCAAAGAACGGATGTCGAGTAGCTTCGCATTCGCTTCCTCGGTCTCGCCTTTAGCCAGATTAATGTTGATCTGGGCGATGATCAGTGTGATACGGGCCCGGACCGATAATGTGTACTTCATCCCTTCGTTGAGCATCTCCTCGGCCTTGTCGTATTGACCCAGCGCGGTATAGATATTCCCGAGCGTGTCATAGGGTTCCGACCGGTTTGGATTTGATTCAATCGCATTCTCAGCAAGCTTCAACGCACGTTCGTGCTCGCCCATTTCTGCAGAAAGCACATAGGCAAGGTTATTGCTCATCTCCCAGTCGCCAGGGAAAAGCTCGGTTCCTTGAACCCATATCTCCGCGGCTTTCACGAACTCGCTCGCTGTGTACAGCGTTGTGCCATAGCTCTGGAAGGTAATCAACTGCAGCTTGGGCTGGTTGCTGATCAGTATCAGACGCTCGTAAGTTGAAATCGCAAACTCGCGTTGTGAACCGGCACTGACCAAACGCTGTGCTATGAAGAGATCAATCCAGTTCAGCACTTCCTGGTTCGGGTTCCGTCGTTTGAGGGTATCCAGATAGTTGATCTGGTCCTGCATCGACTGTCCCTCAAAATAGCGGGAAATATTGCCAGACCATTGGATGAGTAACTGGTCGTCGTTTGACGAAAGATCAAACGCTTTGGTTAACTGCTGAACAGCAAGCTGGTCTCGTCCGCGTGCCTTGAGAACAAGGGCCTGAGCGGCAAGAAGCCCGGGGCTCGCATCAATCTGCCCAGCAATTGCTGTCAGATCATTGATTACCGCGTTGGCAAGTTTCGTATCGGGACTCCGTGTTCGGACAATTGCGTCGATAAGAGTCGAGCCCGCTCTAGGGGTCCTCTGCGCTCTCCACGCAAGCTTGTAGAACTCCGTCGCATGATCCCAGTCGTCTCGTGAAGAAAAGAGCTGGCCAAGCTGGTCGATGAGTGATGCATTCTGACTCCGGAGGCTGACGATCTCTTGTGCAAAGTCGAATGCTTCGGAGTTGCGACCATCAATCATAAACTCATTGATTATCCCGAACAATGCCTGGTCCAGCATTGGATTGAGCCTGACGGCTCGCTGAAGGTCACGCAACGCGCTGGTGCGTTGATCGACAGCAAAGTACCCCGCGGCCCGGACCCGGTATGCACGCCAATCGTTTGGATTGATCTGGAGTGCCGCGTCAACATCCGATAGCATGTCTGACAGGTTCTCTTCTGAACCCGCAAGGAACTCCGCTCGTTTCACATACACAACCGAATCATCAGAGTAGTTTGCTACCGCTTGGTCAAGTAGATCTCTAGCTTCCTTTTGGTTGCCCAAGCCCTCTTCGATTTCTGAACTCTGCAACAAGGCAATCATTGTGTTCTTTTTCGATGCATCCAAGAGGTCAAACTGAACGCGTGCATCTGCAAACTGGCGCGTCCGGATCTGCATGTCGATGAGCCGGAGCCGGTACAGGTCGCCCTCATCAATGCCAGCATCAAGAATTTTGCGGAAAGCATTCGATGCATTGGTGTACTGATTCAGCCTCATAAACAGATCGCCCAACAGCTTCGTCCCGTCGAGTGTCTTGGGGTCTTCCCGGCTAACCGCATCCATGGCCGCCTGGATCGCAAGATTGTGATGCCCACGATCGAGCATAAACTGAGCCAAACCGATGTAAGGCGTAGCCGATCCTTCATCTTGATGTGCTTCGATATAATCAAGATACACCTGTCTCGCAGACAGCAGCCCGTCCTGGTCTCCGACCCGACCTTGATTGGCGTACCATCTTGCTTCGAGCTCCGCGTACCGGAACTTGTCGTCTGAAGCGCGAAGGTCATTAATAAGTGCCCTTGATTCATCCCACCGGTTTGTCGCGACATACAAGTTGGCCAGGGCAAAGTTGTTTTGGGCATCGTTGGGATTCAGTTCGAGGAATTTTTCTCGTTGCCGGATCGCATACTCTTGTCCTTCAACACCGCCAAAATCGCCCTCCAAAAAGAGCCACATCGACATAAACTGGCTGTCCTCGTTTGCGTACCGCTGGAACCGACGAGCAATATCCAAGGCATCTGTATATCGACGCTTGTTGAACAAGGCGTTCATATAGGTGAGAATACTCGATTGGTCATCAGGTCGAATGCTCAATGCCTGCTCGAATGATTCAATCGAGGATTCAACCTGTCCAATAACCATCTGCTCAATCGCAAGCATTCTGTACAATGATGAATCCGCAGCTCCACCAGAAATCGCCTGTTGATAAAACTGAATCGCTTGCTGATGGTTTCCTTCAAAGGATGCCAGCCGAGCCTGGTATGTCAGCCCATTGACGCGATCAGAGTTGTGTGTTTGGGCGTTCTTCGCAATTTCTTGGGCTTTGTCTGTCTGGTCCAGAGCAAGTGCTCGGACAAAGGAAAGATCAATAACACGCGAATCGTTCGGGGCGATCTCCACGAGTTGCTCGAGCGATTCGTCAAGGAGTTCAAATTTGCCTCTTGCCGAAGAAATGCTGGCAATCGAAACAAGCTCCTCGATTGGGTCAGTGTTTGCGCTTCTGATCATCGAGATTAGAATATCAAACTCATCATCGTTCTGGACCGATTCATATAGACCTGCAATCCCTTCATCGTCGGGGTTGGCCTCGACCGCAAGTTCTAGTAACTTCCGTGCCCCAACAATATCCCCTTGGTCGAGAAGGACTGTTGCCAGCTCGCGGGTGACACCCGGGTCATAGTTTACCGATGCAATCCCCTCAGAAAGGACGGAGATCGAAGCCGATAAATCGCCAGGATTGTCAGCGTCGCCACGGCGAAGTCCCCGGGATCTGACAATCAGTTCCAGTGCAGGGTTGTCGAGCAAGGACGGGTCTTGAATCGCATTGATATTGACAATGCCTGCACGGGCCGCTCGGTTGTCGGGGTCGTAGTTTAAAGCCTCTTGGTATAACGATTTTGCCGTCCGGAAATCCTGGAGCTTTGTCTCGATATTTGCCAGCATAAGCAGGGCACGAATATCGTACTGCTGTAGGTCCAGAAGACTCATAAGGGCAGTGCGTGCCGTGCCGTTCTGATTCAACTCGGCTGCAGCAATTGCCTCGAGCCACAGCCCGCGAGCCTTCATTCTCGGGTTTTCGTTCAGATCAATAAACCGTTTAAACAATCGCAAGGCGTTCTCGGTTTCGCCGTGCGCATAAGCAATCTGTCCGTCAATAAGCATCAATGCAGTATTGTCTTCGGTGACACGCTCGGCATACAAGTCTCGAGCAATAATCGCCTGGCCAAGAATCTCGGCGACCTGCTCCTCGCTTGCGTCTTCGCCCAAGCTCGCACGCTGATACTCATCAAGTTTCATGGAGGCTTGCGAAATTAAGGCTTCCCGCTGTGCATTGAAAAGCTGGTAGCCTTGAATTGAAATAGGTGGGATTGGTAGCGAAGTGATCTGTTCATATACTGCGGCTGCCTTAGCTCTTTCCCCCTTTGATGTGTAAATCGTCGCTGTTGAGAGCAGCAAGTCCGATGAGCTTGGGTTCGCTTCAATCATCCTCTCAAAGAGTTCAACTGTGCGAACGAAGCCGCTCCCTGGATCTGCCAAGTACTCCGCCAATCGGAAGTTATTGGCAGCCGAAAGCGATAGCTTGTCGTCAGGCATACTCATCAACGCATTATGGATGTCCTCAAGTTGGTTTGAGAACTGAAGCAACGCTTCCTGAACAGCCTTTGTCCGAGCGGATTCGTTGATCGGATGAGCTTCTATAGCAGCCGACCGGGCGAGTTCCATCTCGATCATCAGAGCCGTAACGAGTGTCATCGGTGAGTTTGGGTGTTTTTCAAAATGCATCTTGCCCATCGCGACCGCTTCATTGCGTGCCGTGGTAACACCGGATTTATCGTTGTTAACAACAGTCTGGGTCTGTTCGTAAACAGTCCATCGCATCAAGGCGCTTCTCGCGTTGTCATCGCTGGGATTTGCAAGAAGTGCAGTGGTTAGATCATCGCGGATCAGCTCGTACTGGGTGTCTTCTACTACCCCACTCGAAGCAGAAATCCGTTCCCACGCGAGCCCGCGGTACCGACGCAGTGTCGGCCATCCCTCATCAACACCGGGGATACCGTCAAAGAACCCAAGTACCTCGGTGGTCCGCCGGATGAGTTGGTCCGCTTGGCCGCGGTTATACATTCGTGCCAAAGACTCGAAGGAAATCCCGAGTTCTCTGTGGTACGCGTCGAGATTTGTTCGTTGAACAACCGAAGCCTGACGGATTGCCCCGAGGTAGTCGTTTCGATACGCGTCGTAGTACGCAGTCTCGGTATCAGGAGTCCACTGTTCCAGTGCACTGATCCACTTCTCGATATTTCCGACGATGGTCGGGTCCTTATTGACTGCCTTTGAATAGAGAGTCCGAGCAAGGTTGGCGTCCCCCTCAACCAATGCTTGATCACCCAACGCTGCAAGGTCATCGGCGGTCTTGTACACCACGGAATACGCCGCAAAGAGCATCCCCAGCATTACAACTACAGCCACAATCAAGATGACGACAAACTTGGTATTCACACGCGATGCCATGATCAGTATCCTCTTTGGTCTTCCCGCACACTGCGGTCATTCTTCTGTCGGACGGGATATCCCCGTCGAATCCTTGAAAATCTTCATTGCACACACGGTACACCCGTGTGCGCCGGAGCTTTCACTCCACCGGCGGCGGGTAACTCCCCTGCTGCACATCAACCCAGTTGGGTGTGCAACGCATCATCTCGCCAATTAAATCACTTATAATTTGTCCCGAATACTCGATAAACTCGTCCATCGTATCCGCGGTCACACAGTTCACCTGAACCTTCAGGTAATAGGCATAATCATCAGTCAGGTTAAACGCCAGAGTGCGGACCTCGTTGGCGTTCGCCTTGGTCCCCCCGTTGGCAATAAAGAAGTAGCCCGCATAAATTTTGCGGCCATCCCCCAAAATAAACTCTGAGCTCCGCATGAGTAGCTTGTTGTCAGGAGTCACATCGCGGGGCAACCGAACCCGCACCCCGGGAGCATCGGTCCAATTTCTGTTATTACTCAGTCGTACAGAATACAACTCGCCAGAGAGCCCCGCCAGTTCCGAAGGTACCGAGCTGTCATGACGCCATGAGCTCGTATCAAGATCGAGCGGAATATTTCGTGAGGATTCACTCTGTTGCAATCCCCCGCCCACAAAGCATCGTTCGGGCACATGGGGCACCGTATCAATCATCCCCGTGTAATATGCTGCATGCAGTTCTACTACGACTGGGTCTTTGGTGTCCTGCGAATCTTTCCGGATGTAATCTCGCGAAACGTAGTTTTGTGTGCCCAGCGTCTCGATGATTTCACTCGATGAGATCCGATCAGATCCGAGCCGGATCCAGTTCTCGGTTTCCGTAGGGATCGCCGAGACCTGCCGGTTGTTCTCCGGATAAATCGGGATCTTCTGCATATGAAGATCCGCAAACTTGATGTACGAACCGATACCCGCGGTCGCCCCGATCATCACGATCGCGGCAAGCGCTGGTGCCAAGATACTCCCGTGTCTTTGAGTCATGCCGGCTGCTCCTGACCGCCACCAATAATTCGGTTGAGCATCCAAACCACGCCCATAAACAACCCAAGCGAAGGCACAAGAAGGACCGTTCCGATGATCGTGTGCGCATCGCCTGAAGCAAGATTGGGGTCAAACAGCGTAAGCAATCCGAGCACAGTTACACGCACCATATTCATCAGGATCGCAACAGGGCCCGCCAAAAGTATCAATGCAATCCGCTGCCACCATTGCGTGCAACCAAGCAACGCGACCGCCCCAGCCAACGCATAAAAAGCAACAACCATACGCATACCAGAACATGCCTCGGCAACATTGAGCGGGTGCAGCTCCCCGGAGTTCGTCAATATGTCCAAGCGATTACCAACGAGCTCAACAGAGAACCATTTAAACGGCTCACCGATCACACTCAGCATCAACCATGAGCCCTGAGAGGCAAGCAGTTGGAGCTTGAAAGTCACCTGCAGCATGATCGCCTCAGCGATCGACACCATCAAAAGAAGATACAAAATCGGTAAAAAAGCAAATCGAAGCATCGCGGGCCCGGTGAGCATCAGCACCAACGAACCCAAGCTCAGCACCATCGAAAAACCCTGAAGCATCGGATTGCTTATATAGAACAAGTTATACGCGTAGGCAAGTATCCCAACCAAGAACGGCACGATCGCAGGCCAAAATACCCGCACCGGCGTCTTTGCGATTCTTTCGCGATTCAGCCACAGCAGATACCCAGATATAAACGGGATCACGAGCGCATGGCCCCAGTCCTCTTTGTTCTCCCAGCTCATTTCCAACTGGAACAAAAACCATTGGTGAAAGAGCCAGACAAACAACGCACCCAGCACACCGGTAATCATCAGCCCCCGTCGAGTGAATATACCAAAGATCAGCCCCGCGTCATCGCCAGACGATTGGGCCGAAATCGGGTTGGGGGATGTGCTCTGGGTAGTCATAATCGGGTAATAACTGATCGGCCAACAAGGCCGGATTCTTTGGTCTGGTTCCCAAGGACAAGATGATTGGCGCACAATCTCGCGTGTTCGAGGCGCACGCACGAATAGCTGCACCAAAACCGATACTCCGCCTACTCATCGTGTACGAAGAGCAAGAGCCAAAGGTTCAAATATCACAGAGAATCAGTTGTTTCTATTGAATGTTGGTGGGGGACCAAACACATCATTACCAAAGTTGCGGTCAAGCAAGAACCCAAACCCGTAATTCGTCCGGAATCCGGACCGAAGCACCGCAAGAGGGGTTGCCCAGAAGTTGGTCCCGACATTGATCCGGTCATCAGGCTTGATGTACACATCCGGCTGGGTCCCCTCCTGAATCGCCCTCAGATTCAGCATAATCGTCGCTTGCTCGTTAAATCCGACAATTCGGGTCAGATCCACCCGTTCAGGGATCGCGATGCCATTGAGCCCGCCCGCGCTGGTTATTGCACGAGTCAAGGTCAGTCGTCCGGTCACAGGGAGGTTGTACACGCCAGGCCCGTTCACCTGACCATCGATGTACACATTGCCAATCGGTGACGGAGGCACGCTCACAATGTCACCAGGGCGAATCACAATATTGTATCGAGCATCACCAGCAAGTAATGGTTTCACAGGGATCCGGATCTTCCGCTGTGTAAAGAGCTGCCCTCGAGAATCTGTTGGAGTCATCCCGCCATCCGCAGACGGAATCATTCGACGTGCCGCCATCGGGACAGACTCACGAACCCAGCGTCCGTCAACAAACCGCCACCGAGGCGTCAGCATGCGAGAACTGGCCAGCGTGATGCCTTCGTCCACAGAATCAGCAGAACCAGCATCTCGTTCGCCGCCCTGGATCGGATCGATCAGGTCAATTAGCGGATCATCACCATCGGGTGCAAATGGAGCAATCAGCCCATTTCCAGACCCTGAGATCATCCCAGGGCTCGAAAGATCATCAATCACATCAAGCAGATCTTCCCCATCAGGCTCTTCGATCAGATTCACCGGGGGATTGCTCGGCAACGATTCCTGCTGAATCGTGTTCAGTGAATCATCCAAAGGTACCTGCCGAATGACATAAATATCTTTGACAAACTGTGGGATGCCGCCAGCACCAACAAGTCCTTGAAGAATTCTAAAGTCTGAACTGGGAACGACATACGGACCTGGATTGGTCACATTGCCCATCAAGAAGAATGTTTGCTCGCTCCGCTGCTCAACAACCACTGAAACAAGGGGGTCTGCCACAAGGGTGATCATTGTTTCTGCGATCCGTTGGCCGACTTCCTTCTCGGTCAGTCCGGTAACAAAGATCCGCCCAAGCTGGGGGACCTCGAGGTATCCATTGGGATCGATCTGCCGGACCAGTATTTCAACCTGGTTTGTTGCGATCAGGTCCCAGATGCTCAGCGTGAGCACATCGCCCGAAGACACACGGTAAACCGTAGATTGCGGGATCAAATCTTCGTTGGTAATCTCAGAAATTTCGACCCATTCGTCGGCCGGGGTCTCGATAGCTGCGAGATGTTCAAGGATCGGAACACTCGTCGGTGTGTGCTCCCAGCGTCCGGTAACACTTGGGTTCAAGAATGAATCGGTCCCGATACATCCACCAAGTGATGCCACGAGGGAAGCCAATCCCGCCACCATCCCGAACTTGATGACTCGATTAGTCGAGTAGTTCTGGCTCTGGGTTCTTAATACACCGGGTTTCAAAGTCTTCTGGGACACGGGTTCGCTCCTGCATTCATTCAAACCATGATCAACTCAGATCATCGCACAAATTACATCGAGAACATGCGCAAACGGCTTGAATGCAACAGTGTAGCACCCATCAAGCAAATCGCTTGGTTCTCTGACTCGCTCCATCGACCACCAACGCCCCCCAAGTTGATTTCAACACCCAAAAACGCATAATTTTCGGGCGTTGTGATAGGATTGCGCCTGACTACACGGCGAAACCCAACCCACAAGGATCGGCAAAAATATCATGGAGCGATTCACTCCCAGATATACGACGCAAAGATTCGTCTCGTTCTCACAAATTCGATCCATTGGACATAAACTCTCCTGTGCCAAACAAACCTTCAAATCCAGTCCCATCCCCTCAGGATGATTCTTCAAAAGCACCAGAGTCCGGACAATCCCGTACCCTGAGCCGCCACCCAAGACCCCTCGGCGGCGACCCCATCGCCACGCTCCGCCCGGCCCTCTCCCTGAGTTCAATGATCCTCAACAACGAGGACGACGCGATCCATCACCTCAGCGTCAAAAAGAAACCAGCCTGGCTCAAAGCCAAACTCCCAGGCGGGGCCGGCTTCCAAGCCACCAAGTCCACCATTGACGCACACAACCTCCACACCGTCTGCCAAGAAGCCGCCTGCCCAAATATGGGAGAATGCTGGGCCAAGGGCGTCGCCACCATCATGATCCTCGGGGACACCTGCACCCGCGCCTGCGGATTCTGCAATGTAAAAACCGGCAAACCAGCCGCAGTAGACAAAGACGAACCAAGACGAGTCGCCGAATCTTTGAGCGGTGCAGGGCTCAAACACATCGTCATCACTTCCGTCGATCGCGATGACCTCCCCGACGGCGGCGCCGGGATCTGGGCCGAGACCATCGTCCGGACGCGAGAGGCCTGCCCAGATATGTCCATCGAGGTCCTCATCGGGGACTTCAAAGGCGACGAGGCCGCCCTCCAAATGGTCATCGATGCCAAACCCGAGATCATCGCCCACAACCTCGAGACCGTCAAACGCTGCCACCCAGCAGTCCGTCCCAGTGCTAAATACGAACGCACTCTCGAACTCCTCGCCCGTGTCAAAGCCCAGGGCGGGATCGCCAAAACCGGCATCATGGTCGGCATCGGCGAACGCAAAGATGAAGTCTTCGAAATGTTCAATGACCTGGTGTCCATGACAAACCACCAAGGCGACGCCTGCGACATCATCACCATCGGACAATACCTCCAGCCCACCCGCAACCACCTCCCGATAGAACGATGGGTCCATCCCGATGAGTTCCAAGAGTACATCGAGGTCGGTGAACAAGCGGGCATCAAGCTCGTCGTCTCAGGCCCCCTCGTCCGATCGAGTTATCTCGCGGATCAGCAGGTCGAGCGGTTTCACAACAGGGGTTAGAATACCTAATTGTGGCCAATATAACCCTAATCTAAGTGCTTTATAATAAGTAATTATTGAAACATGACGATACCCACCACCGTGACCGGCCATACCGCGGGTCGGATGTGCAAGGGTATTTGTATATGAGCAAGACCAAGAAACTCAAAGATCGAGTGCAATCGATTTCGACAAAGATGGCGATTGCATTCTTTGTCGCCTCTGCGGTCCCATTAATCATCGGATTCGGACTCATCGGTAAGGATGCACACACACAAACCCAACACAATACAGAACGCCAACTCGTTGAGATGGCCACCTCCCGCGAGCGGCTCCTCCGCGAGCATATCGAGAGCATCCAGAATCACGCCCAAGCGCTTGCGATGATGCCATCGGTTACTAAAATGCTCACCGAGATCGATTCAGAAACAAACATCAGCGACGAAGATCTGATAAGGGTCGCCAAAGATGTGAACGCCATACAGCGATCCACTTGGGGTCTAACCCATCATATTTTCTTGGTTGACACTGAAGGCCTTGTCATTCTCTCGCCACCAAAGGAGGGCTGGGAGAAGCCAGATCTAACCGCATACCAGATCCAATATTCCCAGAGCCCGCACTTCAACAAATCAATCGACGATGCGGGCAACTTCAGAGCCGCACTTCTCAAGCCAACCGTCAGTGGCTTCTTCGGATTCAGTGAGCGAGACCACTTCCATCAACTCGCCATGCATCCGGTTCATTCGCAAGACGGCAAGGTCGTTGGCCTGGTCGCGATCGAAGTCTCAATCGACACCACCCAATCCTTGCTGCTTGACAACTTCAAACTCGGAGACTCAGGACGGTTGTATCTGACAACCAACTCCGGTCAGTTGGTTGTTCATCTCAAAGACGACTCGGATTCGGAGTTCAAACAAAGCGATGGCCTCAATGCCGCTATCCACGAACGCCAGATGGCCACAGGGCTCTATCAGCTGGAGGACAAAGAAGTCCACGGGGTATACCTCCCATCAAACATCTTCCCATGGGTGCTGTGCATCGAGATAGATCACGATGAAGTCATGGCCCCAACCCTCGCCCAGCAACTCAGTTTCGCCATCGTTGGAGCAATCATCCTTGCACTCTGCGGCCTGACCGGGGTCGTCGTGGCACGGATCTTCGGGGATCCCATCAAAGCTCTTGTTAAGTCGGCCAACGCGGTTGCCGCGGGCGATCTCCATCGTGAAATCGAGGTCTCAAGCAGCGATGAAATCGGGCAGCTTCAAGGCGCGGTCAATGACATGCGGTTCTCGCTCAAGCAACAGATCGACAGGCTTGATTTCGAAGTCGAGGAGCGGACCGCCCAGCTCACAGGGCTCAACGAGCAGCTCAAGCACGACACAGACCACGACAAACTCACCGGCCTAGCCAATCGTCACCTCCTCTCCCAAAGGCTCAATCAAGAGCTCAAAAAATATCATGAAGATGATTCGCATCTCATCTCAGTCTTGTTCTTTGACTTTGACCGATTCAAACTCGTCAACGACTCTCTCGGACATGCCGCCGGTGATGCACTACTTTGTTCAATCGCCGATCGATTCCGCGGCAGCCTGCGCGAGACTGATCTCGCAGCAAGATTCGGAGGCGATGAGTTTGTCATCTTGCTCTCGCCGGTCCAATCGCTCGATCACGCGACAGAAGCAGCAAATCGTTTGCTCAAACTGTTCGAGAAGCATCATCTCCTCGATGGGCACGAGATCACCTCCACCGCAAGCATCGGGCTTGTCACCGCTGATCCACGATACACCACCGCAGACGAGATGATCCGCGACGCAGACGCCGCGATGTACCAAGCAAAGCTTGACGGCAAAGGTCGGGTTGTTCGCTTCGATCAACAAATGCTCGAAGGCGCCAAGTTCCGTCTAAAAATCCAGGAAGACCTCAACCGCGTAATCGAGAAGCAGCAGCTCCATCTCGCTTACCAACCGATCGTGAATCTCGAAACAATGGAAACCGAGGGCTTCGAAGCTCTGATCAGGTGGGATCATCCCGAGCTCGGTATGGTCCGCCCGGATCAGTTCATCGAGGTCGCCGAGGATACCGGGAAAATCGTAGAGATCGGGGAATGGGTTATTGAGCGTGCAGTCAAAGACCTTCTAACATGGAACAGAGATCTGCCTGATGACAAAAAACTTTCGGTCAATGTGAATGTGTCCAAACGACAGCTCATGTACGGAGGGTTTATGGCCCACCTCAAAGGCGTGCTCGAGTCATCCGGAATCAACCCCGCGAACCTCAAAGTCGAAGTCACCGAATCCACCATCGTCGATCCAAGATCCGGCATGGGCGATGTTATCAACGAGATCAGCGCATTGGGTGTCAAGATCGCTATGGACGACTTCGGGACCGGGCACTCATCACTGAGCCTTCTACACAAGTTCAAGTTCGATGTGCTCAAGATCGATCAGAGTTTCATCCGTGATATGGACCTGAGCCACGACATCGGTGCTGTGCTCCACGCAACCATCGAGCTCGCAAAGAACACAGGGATGCAGATCGTCGCCGAGGGTGTGGAATCAGAATCCCAGGTCACCACGCTCATCGCTCATGGCTGTGACCTAGTCCAAGGGTACTTCTTTGCCAAGCCCTTAGTTTATGACGATGTCATTGAGTTCCTTGCCAATGGCAATGAGTCGCGACGCGCGGCCTGATTGCTGAATGACCTACTCGCGGACAGAGTAGTCAACCCGTCCCTGTTCGTAGTGCCCGACGATCTGTTCGATGGTGCCCGATGAATCACGCTCAAAGTGCATCTGAAAACCGTCGAACCCATCGATCACGAAGATGTCCTCTTCCGCCGCGATCAATCGGCTCCATGTGGGATTTCCGATCCGCCGGTACATGAGTTCACTATTCTCAAGCATCAGCTCACGGTCCGTGTACCGACCCGCGTATTCGCTCAACTCAGTCTTGGAAAGTACAAGCGGATTGTTCTCTGCGTTGTGACTAACCAGCCCCCACAACGCCCTCGCATCACCCATATCCGCCAGCGTTTGCAGTGCCTGCCCGACTGCGGCATCGAGCGCTTCGGGTGCAGCCACAGTGATATCTGGAACCACACCCACGCCCTCCCAGTTCGTCTTCGTGATCGGGTTAATCGCTCGCCCGACAGGGATATTGGCCACAAACTGATCGGAGATGATGAACCCATCAACAGGGTGAGCCCCGCCGCCGGTCGTCTCACCAATTATGGTCGCCCGATCAAGGCATTGCAAGTTATAGGAAAACTCCTCGGCAGCCGAGAATGTTCGCCCGCTGGTCAGCACATACACCGGGACATCAGGCATCGCGTTCTCAACTTGAATATTGTCATGCGTCCAGAACTCTGTAGTATCGTCGCTCGGACGGAAGTACAGCGAGTTGAGATGCACCGGCTCATTGGGATCAAACAGATAGCTAGAAAGAAGCTGGACAGTCCCAGGATGCCCGCCGCCATTCTGGCGCAGATCAATAATCAACGCGCTGGATCCCGCAAGCAGCTGCATAGCCGCATTGGCATTATCGCGTGCCGACTCAATCTCCATGAATCCTTCGAGTTCAAGATACCCTATGTTCCCCGCGAGCCGTTCGACGCGCATGAATCCATTGGGCGAGGTATTCCGCCGAGGGTCGGCCAGCTCGCTCCCGTCGCTCTCGGATCGCGGTGCCCATCCATCAGGCAGTACCCGGAGCCCGAAGTGTAAGTCTTTGGTAATCTCATGGAGGTCCTGGGTCACCTGCGAAGAGAGCTGCTGCTTGTTGAGCCCGTCATACGCTCCATCACCCGACCGCTTGAGCAGAAAATCAGCCGTCTTTTGGCCAAGCTCAGGGAACACATAGTTATCCCGGATCTCCTGGGCAAGCTCAGCGATCAAAGATTCAGTATCCGATGAATTATTCAAGACCGAAACAGTTGAAGTAACAACACAAGCCGCTGCGGCTACGAAGGCTGGGATGATCGACATGGTGGGCTCCAAGTATTCTGTGGTTCGAGTGGAGAAGGATCGCGAGTTATTCGCATCCCTGTGCTACAACTCAGATGCTCCAGAGTTTCCCATCAGTCGCCAAGTATCAGCTTTCATGAGTTTTAATCTGATCCAGATTCACTCAATAGCTCAAAGGACAATCGGGTCCGAGTTTGGAGTGTCTCCCCAGGCTCAAGCACCAACACGCCCGTCTCGGTGTTCTCTGCGGAGCTGTTGAACCCGTCATTGACCATCGACATCGGCTCAACACACACCCAAGGCAGTGGGGCGGTACCGCCAGCATCCCTCGGCGTAAACACCACCAGATGCCCAAGTGTGTCGCTGCATTCCATCACACACCGCACCCCGCTCTTGCCCCACTCAAGCTCAGCACGCCCCCCAAACCCCCCAAACACATCGTCGAGCCCGGGATCACCAATCGCCCCGCCAGATCGCAATCCCATGCACACCTCGTCATCCGTCATCGACCCCGTCGGGATCTGCCCATCACACGGATACCGCCCCCCGACATCGGCTCTGATTTTTAGTTCATCCCCCTCATCCCACAACGCCCGCATGAAATACGGATGATGCCCAGCCCCCCCAGGCATCGGAACGCTCCCCAGGTTCGTCAGATCCAGATCCATCTCAACCGCCCCAGCCCCGATTTCCACCCGCATCACCGCCCCAAACTCAAACGGGAAGTTCACACCCTCAGCAAGCCGAGAATCGAACGCAAACCGTGCTGTAAATGGTGACCGGTCCCCGATCGTCCAAGCATGATCCCGCCCAACCCCGTGAATCGCGGTCCCATCAGGATGGTTGGGCGAGAGTTGATGCATCCGGCTATCGAATCCGAAGCTCGCGTCTTTGATCCGGTTGGCCCAAGGCACCATCACAAAGCTCCCCACGCCATCGGTTCCAGACCGCAGCACCCCGTGCCATGTCCCCCCCGGGCTACGGATCTCAAGCACATCAATCCGGCACCCATTGGTTGGGTCGATCACCACGCGCACAGAATCATTGACCAGTTCAATCGGAGTCATACCAACACTCTAGACCGAGCACGCGTTCTGCATGATCGGACCTCCATTGGGAGTCCGATTACCGATCATCCTCTCCCAACCCTACTAAACAACCCATTTCACCATTCCATTAAAGCGATTCTTGCGCATTCTTCCACTCCATATAGAACAGTTCAATTGGCCGTCCGATGTAGAACTTAGGGGCATCGAAACGAGAGAAGCCTGCAGGGGTTTCGATGGGACAACGGGCGAATGGGACAGGGAGGATGACGAGTATGAGCGACAATGAAAACCAATCAACACGCAACGCGGGGCGTGCCTCCTCCAGAAGCAAGAAGGCCAGCGGTGCTGGTGCGGACAATCCCGAGATCAAGCCTCAGAAGGACTCAGATGAAGTTCTAGGTGCTATCGAAGGAGTTGAGAAGCAGCTTGACGCCCTCCGCGGTGCCCACGAAGAGCAACGCAAAATCACCGCAGAGCTCTCTGTACGCAGAGCACAGATCCAAGAGACCGCCGATCAAGTCGAATCCAGAGAAACCGAACTCACCACCAGAGAAGTCGAGCTCGCAGAAATGCGCCAGGATCTCGAAAGCCGCGAGGCCGATATCGCCCAGCGTGCATCAGGCCTCGAGCAACGCGAATCTCAGCTCGCACACCACGCCGAGTCCATCGAAGGCCTCGAAGCAGTCGTCGAATCAAAGTCCAAGCAGATCGATCAACGCGTCGAAGAACTCGACAAACAACTCGAAGGCATCTCCAACCGCAAGGACGAACTCGCCAAGCTCGAAGAACAAGCCCGGGCACGAATCGAGCATGATTCAGAACTCGAAACAAAGATCGGCGAGCTGGCCAACGATCTCGATCAAACCAAGGCCGCCCTCAGCGGCCGTGAAATTGAGCTCAAAGAGCGTGCCAAGGTCATCGAGGACCTCGCCATCCAAGCGGGAAAGCTCGAGAAGCAAATGAGCGAGATCTCAGCTAAATCTAAAGCCGACGAGCAAGATTCGCTCGCTATCCTCGAAGAGATGCAGGGACAGCTTGACAACGCATCGGATTCAATCAACGGCCACGATAGCGCGATGAAACGTGCACTAGAAAGAATCGACGAGCTCGAGTCCATCGCATCAGGCCTAGACAACGATCTCAATGCCGCCAAGGAGACCATCTCAAAGCATGGAAGTAGCGACAAAGCGAGCAAAGAATCTTTCGATCAACTCCAGCTCCTGCTGGACCATTCTGTCAAGGATCTCAAGAAATCGAATGCACACGCAGAGAGCCTCCAGGAGCAACTCAAATCCGCTGACACGGGGGCCGCCAAAGAACTCAAATCGGCCAAAGCTCAGGTTGTCAAACTGACCGAAGAGCTCTCCGCCGCCAGTTCAGGGATCAAAGACGCCCAATCCAACCGCGACAAAGTTCAGCTGGAACTACAAGCAAAGCTCGAGCAAGCTATCCGATCGGGCAAACAGTTCGAAGATTTGTCCGGGACTCACCAGTCAGAAATCAGCCAGCTCCAATCGAATCTCCATGAGCGTGATGAGCAGATCCATACCATCCGCGCCAAGTATGACGAAATATCGGATCAACTCATCGAAGAGCAATCAGTAGTCCAGAACTCTCAAGCAGAGATCGACAAGCTCGAGAATCTCCTCAAAGAATCCAGTGAACAAGAGGCCCTGCTCACCAATCAAATCACCGAGCTCAAAGAGCTTCTTGACGGCATGGAATCCGAGGGTTCCATAAAATCCGACGAGTGGACTACAAGCCGGAAAGAGCGCCTCTCGCGCATGAAATCAATCCTTCGGGTCCAATCCGACAAAATCCGACGTGCCACCGAAGCACTCAGGGACCGGTACGATCAGTGCGAGCAGGTGCTTGTTAAACGGGCCGAACTCGTGGAAGCTTACCAAGCCGTGACCGATGCGCAGGCCAAACTCTCCAAACGCGAAGCCCGCTCGGGTGCTCTTCTAGGACTCTCAGGATTCGGGCTTCTCGTCATGCTGATCGCAGGCTTGAGCTGGTTTGTTTCTGGACAGATCGCACCAGGCGCCTACGCATCGAGCATCACGCTGACAGCCAAAGCAGGCGAGCGCACGCTCACCACCGATGACATCGCCTCGTGGCAGGGGTATGTAGAACAGCTCGTGACCGATCCACAGTTTATTGAGAAGGCCGCCCAAGGCATGAAACGGCGAGGGATCACAGATCTCGCAGTCGCAGGTACACTCAGCGCCCACATGAGCGACTCGCTCGATGTCGTTGTTGCTGAGCCAGGATCAATCCAGTTCGAATACCGGGGTCAAGGCCCCGCCCGCACCCAGCGGATTCTTGATACCTTCGCACTGACCATCTCCGCCCAAGCAAACGCGGCCCGCGCCCGACGCATCGACGGTGCCCTAACCTCGATCGTCGAGAACGCTTCGGTTGGTCAGGCACCGCTTGATACCGCCCGAATCCAGACCGCAGGCATGATCTTCGGAAGTTCATCAGTCGCAACATTCGCACTCGGTGGGCTCTTCTGGAGACGTCTGGCAAAGGTCAAGGCCAAGTTCGAACGCGACTCGCGTGTTGAGCCACTCTTCGATGAAAGCTCATGGGAAGTCGCAGGCAAAGACGACTAAGCGGTCTAGCCCCAAACTCAAAGCACCAACGCAAACCGCCGCATCAGAATCTCTGATGCGGCGGTTGTTGTTTTTTGTGATTGGATGCCTAATCGAAAGAGCGTTTTAGAGATCTGAATCAAGCGTTGACAACAACGGCTCGCTGCTCTCGATCGCCTCGTTGATCCCCTGGTAGATCGCGAGCCGGCGTTCGCTCTTGAGATTCACCTGAACCTCAAAGTTCTCAAGCTCGCCCTCCGAGGAGAAGGTCGCGACCTCGCGGACAATCTCGCCGTTCTCATCAAGCACGACCAAGCGGTACGGGTTCTCCTCGCTCGCTTTCATGTTCTTGACGAACAAGCGGGCGGAATCCCAGTCCGGGTTGTGCCAGACAGCGGCGACCGAGTTCGTTGAGTTGTTCGATGAAACCATCGAAACATGCTCGGTCGTCGAGTCAAACAGTGTTGATTCAAGGAACTCAGCGCCGATGGTGTCATACATCTGTCCAAGCAACGCCTTGGGTGATACCTGGTTGTAGGTCTGATTGTTGTTGGTCCACACCACGCTCAATGCAATAGTTGCAGCCGCAAACCCGATCGTCGAGGCACGCCACAAGCGGTGAACTCGGGGGGTTGTGGAAATCTTGGGCTGGGCGCGACGGGCTGATTGCGGATCGATCCGTCCAACAACCGCTGGTGCGCTGGCGATCCGTAGTTCGTTGTCCTGCTCACGCATCGCAGCGCGAACCGCAGAAACCACGAGTTCACGCAGTGCCGGGTCCGGCTCGTTGTTCGGCATCAGATCACCAAAGTCCCCCATGCGGAGGGCTTCTTCACGAACCAACAACTGCACCGATCCCGGAGCAGCGTCAAAGGCAGCTTCATAAGCCTCAATCTCGAGATCATCGAGCAGGCCGAGTGTATGGAGCATTGTGCTTTCAATAAGTTCTTGCGTATTCATGATGGTACTTCTTCTTCTGTGCGTTCTCTGAGACGAACGAGTGCTCGGCTCAAAGCGGACTTAATCGTACCCAGAGGGGTACCCAGTTCTTCACTAATCTGTCTGAGCGTCTGGCCGCCCAGGTATGCACGAATTACTACTGTGCGTTGGAGTTCAGGCAGCGTATCGACACGAATCATCAACGCCCTGAAGTTCTCGTCCTTTTCCATACGGGCAGAGATCTCTTTGGTCGCAGGCGTATTCCGCCCGTTCCCAGCCGCCCCTGTACTACCGTCATCAAAGAGCGAGGTTTTGATTCTCGCCCGCTTTCGTCTCAACTTATCCACAAGATGACGCCGTGTGAGCAGCATCACCCAGGTGACCAATGCCGCCTTGCGTGGGTCATACCGATCAGCGGTCTTCCACAAGCGAACAAAGATTTCCTGGACCGCGTCTTCAGCCTCATCACGTGTCGGGAGCGACTGGATCGCCATGCGATACACCAGCGACCCAAAACGGTCGTAGAGTTCGCCGACACCGGCTTCTTGGTTGGCTGCTACTCGCTGCATCAACTCGAAATCAATCCTGCCTTGGCCCGTAAAATCACTCGCCCGCATTGGCGGTGAGCTTTGATCAGCCCCCTTCTGAGAAGGATTCGGCGGCTGAGTATTTTCGGGTTGTTCCGATTCTCTTTTATTCATATATCCGGGATCCACGAGCGTGCCCGGTGCCTGCGAAACGACCACAGGACACCAGTCCATACGCTATCACATCACTACGGATGCTTGCAAGTTCTTAATATGAGTAATTTTCTGCATTATGGAGCAATGCGAGTTCGGTAAATGAACGGTAGAACACCGTTATTGTCTAATTACACCCAAAATAGGGCTTGCATAAATTTCTCGAACCCACTATATTGGAGATGCGTTAAGGGATGGTACAGGCCGGGGAATTCGGTCTGGTTTCAGAACGGTTCGTTTACTCAATGATGGGTGCCCGACCGATACTGAATAATAGAAAGTGGTCTATCTCGTGGTACAGATTCAGACGCAATCCAATGGCAACAAACGGAGATCGCGCTCCAGCGCTTTCACTCTGATTGATGTACTCGTGTCGATCGCGGTCATCTCGTTGCTCATCGGGCTCATGCTCCCCAGCATCTCGATGGTCCGTGAATCTGCCCGCAAAGTCATCTGTTCATCAAGCATGCGACAGATCGGTCTAGGCATGAACCTCTACGCAGAAGACAACAAAGACATGCTCCCATCGAGTGTCTTCCTCGACGACGATGGAGGCAGAACCGCTCGCGCGATGTACCCGCACCTCATGGACACCATCCGCACCAATCCTGCAGAATACGAAGACCGGATTTGGGATCAGTGGGACGGTCTCGGGCTTCTCTTCTACAAAGGCTACGTCAGCGCCGCTGGCGTCTACTACTGCCCAAGCCACACCGGGGACAACGGCCTCGAAGTCTACGAAGACCAATGGAACTTCGATACCTCAACCGAGATCATTGCCAACTACCAATACCGGGGCATCGGCCCCAATGGCGAACGCCATCTCTACACCATGAACTCCACTTCCGCATTGGTCACAGATTCGCTCCGCTCTTTCGATGATATCAATCACGAGAACGGCCTCAATGTTCTCGCCGCGGGCCTTTCCGTCAACTGGTATGACGACATCGATAGCCAAATCATGCAATCCGTCATGTCACGAACCGATGATTCCATCGTTGATGACACCAATCAAGCATGGCAACTCTTTGACGGCGGCTCCACAGTCACCCCATAATCGACCGATTCAAATCTCCAAAATTTCACCCTGAATCTCCAGTTTTGCAATGCATCTGCATGGGTGTGCTTGTGCGTATATCGTGTACACATGCACACCTCAGCCCCATCCCTCCGAATTTTCGCTGTTCTGGCCGTACTCCTCGCTGCCGTTCATTCTACAGAAGCCCAGCTCACCCCTGAACGCCTCTACTACGGCATCGGCCAGCGTGTCCCGATCCGCATCCATGTTCCCGATGGATTCGCGGGTGAAGTCACCATCCGTCTCTACGATCCCGTAACCAGTGAGTGGACTCACCAAGCCCCAGCAGCAGCAGGGCGCGTGGACCTCACCAGTCTCCTCCCACACCTCTGGGAAGCCAAGCCGCACACCGTCAGCTACGCCCAACTCGAACTCGATGGTGTTCCCACCGGTGCCCCCCTTGTTCTCCAACCGCTCGTTACCCCGAACCGTGCCGTCATAGTGGACGCTGCCACCATGGACATCTCCGAAGACCCCCGAGGTGAGGTCATCTTCGAAGACGACCGACTCATATCCCTCAAGGCCCTCGGTAAAAGTGAAACCGATCTCCGCGAAATCGCATTTTCTGGTTTCCGTATCTACATTGACCAAGAAGTTGTCATGAAAACAAGCATGGGCGACATCGTCTACCGCATGCGTCCAGACGCCGCCCCCAACACCGCATTCAACTTCCTGCACCTCACCGAGGGCGGGTTCTACACCAACATCATCTTCCACCGCGTCGTTGCCAAACGCGCCGACGGGACACCCTTTGTTATCCAGGTCGGTGACCTCTCAGGCAGCGGCTCCGGAGGTCCAGGATACATGATCGACCTCGAAGACTCATCGCTCCCCCACGATTTTGGCGTCCTCTCGATGGCCAGAGATAGTGACCCCGACACCAACGGCTCCCAGGTCTTCGTCGCCCTCTCCAGAGAAGGAACCAGCTTCCTTGACGGGCGATACACCGCCTTCGCTGAAGCGGTAGGGGGGGCAAGCGTCATCCAAGAAATCGCAGCAGTCCCCGTAGGAAACGAAGACCGCCCGCTTGATCCACCCATGCTCCTGAGCTGCACAACCCGCAACGCCCCTCCAATACAAGAGCGTCTGCCCGCGCTCTCAACCGTCGAGCAACAAGCCCCGGTTCAAAGCACACCTAGTGAACCCGACCGCTAATCTAACCAGATTAGAACTCGATCTTGAGACCAACCCCAGCAAACACGCCCGGATCGATGTCCTCATCGACCACGGTTGTCCCTGTCGAGTTCAGGATCTCCATCGACCCCGCAACCACCACGCCCACCTGCGCGAAGAACGAGATATTCGAAGTTTCACCGCCCGAGTAATCCAGGTAGTACGAAATCGGGAACCCAGTCATCGTTACCGCCCCGTCAGGCACCAGCGTGTTGTCCCCATCAATCCGGAAGCTCCGCCCGTCAAACTGACCCAGTACCCCCATCGACAACTCGTCGTTCCACTTGTATTCAATCTTCCCGCCAACCCCCTTGCTCTGGATCGACCACCGATCATCAATCGTGTAGTGCACCTGAGGCAGCGGCACAACCCGTACATCGTCCTCAATCTGCGAGAATACCCCAACACCCATCCCGAGCCGGAGCTTGTCGTTCACCTTGAACGAGACCCCACCGACCCCGTTCCAGATCACCGCATCGCTCGCCCCTCCCTCAGCCGCGACCCCGATCCCACCTCCGACAAAGAACGAGGTGTCCCCGTCAATCGCCCGGCTGTAGAGACCATCAAAGCCGTACTCGGTCACCGAATCGAACTGCGTGCCCACCGTCGCCGCCGTGGTCCCAACCGCTCCGGTCGCGGGTGTAATGTCGTACTCGGTTACATCAGCCCCAAAGGTCAGCAGCAGTCGGGCCCGATCATCGACCGGTATCAGGATCCCAAGCTCGGCCCCAAACGAGGCCGATTCGATCGTCCCCCCGGCCGTGGAATCAAAGTCCGCCTCGGACATAAACGAGGCCCCCAGATCCAGCGTCACTGTCCATTCCGAATCATCGGGCACAATAAGCTTGTCTGGACCACCACTGTCTTCAATGTCCAGAGCAAAAGCGAGCCCAGATCCACCGGCCAACGCGGCTAGCAGGGCAGAACGAATCAAAAACGGGGCGGATTGGGCATTTTCCATCATGAATATCTCCTGTGCCCCATCATACCTCAATCCCACGCAATATTCTGAGGCCGTCATGTCGTCGATTCATCTGATAGAGGCTACACTCATGACCCGATCAAGCCGATCATCTATCGGTCAGATCATTAGCCCTGGGGGGCTAACTCAATTGGTAGAGTGCCAGCTTTGCAAGCTGGAAGTTAGGGGTTCAAGTCCCCTGCCCTCCACTTCTCGATTCCGCAGGATGCGATCCATCCTCGCATGCCGGTTTGTCCCCGGCTGCCAAAGTCTTCTCCGGAAGATTGCGTCGAATCGAGCAACCCCGCAGGGTTCACATGCCAACAGAAATCTACACCGACCAATACGAAATTATCGCTTTCTACAAGTTTGTCCACATCGACGATTGCGACACCTTCGCACCCGAGCTCAAACAGCAGATGCTCGACCGCGATATCCTCGGCACCATCCTCCTCGCAGATGAAGGCATCAACGGCACCATCTGCGGGCTCCCCGAATCCATCGCCGAAATTATAGAAATCATGCGGGCCCACGAGGGCCTCGAAGACCTCCCCTACAAATCCAGCTTCGCACCCGCCCATGTTTTCAACCGAGCCAAGGTCAAGGTCAAACCCTCGCTCATCAGCATCGGTGTTGATGCAGACCCAAACAAGCATGTCGGTGAGTATGTCAAACCGACAGACTGGAATGCACTGATCTCAGATCCAGAGGTTGTTCTGATCGATACCCGCAACGACTACGAGTTCTTCGCAGGGACCTTTGAGGGTGCGGTCGATCCAGACATCAAACGCTTCCGCGATTTTCCAGAGTTCGTCATGAACAACTACGATCCAAAGGTCCACAAGAAGGTCGCCATGTTCTGCACCGGGGGCATCCGCTGCGAACGCTCAACCGCTTGGGCGCTCGATCAGGGCTTCGAAAATGTCTACCACCTCGAGGGCGGCATCCTCAAATACATCGAAGAAATCCCCGCAGAAGAATCCATGTGGAAGGGTGACTGCTATGTCTTCGACGAACGCGTTGGCGTCAACCACGACCTCGCCCCCTCAGAAGACGCCAAGTTCTGTCCAGGCTGTGGTCACGCCCTGACCACCAAGCTCCGATGTGCTCCAGAATACATCGCGGGCAAACAATGCTCGTTCTGCCCATAACCTTCATATTGGACCAGAATCCGCCAAAATAGGGCCGCCTCGCTTCATATCAACCCTCTCAATCAGGCAATCTTGGACGCCAAAGACTATCATCGACGATAGTTTTTGAATGAGATTCCCGGAGATTCGAATGGCCGACACACAGACCGATCAGCACAACCAAAGACCGACTTTCGATCTCTGCGTGCTGATCCCGGCCTACAACGAGCAAGACCGGATCCAGTCCACACTCCTCGATGTCATCAAGACACTCCAATACTGGGATTGCACATCAGAAATCCTTGTCATCGACGACGGCTCAAGCGACGACACCGTCAAGGTCTGCAACGCGATCTTCGCAGAGCACCGCATCAACAACAACGACCGCGTCATCTCGCTCGAAATGAATAGCGGCAAGGGCGCCGCTGTCGCCAAAGGGCTTTCATCGACCCGCTCGCATTGGACATTGATGATGGACGCCGACAACTCGGCACGCCTTAACGAACTCCCCAAGCTCGCAGCACACACATCCAATGGCGCAAACCACCTCGTCATCGGCTCACGCAGGATGGCGACCTCTGAGATCCATGCCAACATGACCCGCGTCGTAGTCGGAACAATCTACACCGTCGTCCTACGCATCCTCGGACTCTCCCTTGCCCGCGATACCCAGTGCGGATTCAAGCTCTATTCAAACCACGCCGCGCGCCTGATCGCAAAGCACACCAAGCAGAACGGCTTCTCTTTCGATATCGAGCACCTGCTCATTGCCAAGCACTCTGGACTCGCCGTTCCCGAAGTCGGGATCATGTGGGACCATGTCGACGGCTCTAAAGTAAGCCCCGTCATCGACGGACTCAAAATGCTCGGGCAGATCATCGCCATGCGAGGTCCGGTCCGCAAGAGCGTTTCGCCGGTCCGTCTCGATGCCCCGGCACCGCTCGTGATGCGTGAGTCTGCTGATTTCGCACCCGCCCAGATCGAGATCAAGCCACAGCCGGACCTAGTCAAGTCCTGAGCAAGTCAAATCATCGCGCAATCGAACCGGAGTCATCGAAAATGCCACCTGTCTCCAGTTCGAACCAAATTTACTCAGATCAACTCCCCAGAACAGAGATCGCAATGCGGTGGCTCCTCGCCTTCGCGTGCATCGCAATCCTCGCTTACTGCACTGTCATCGGTGTCACCCACAAAGGCACCGGGGACTATCCACATTTCTACAACTCAGGAATAGCTCTCAAGGTTGGCGATTCGCTCTACCTCAAGCAACCCGAGCTCGCTGTGCCTCCATACGCCGCCGAGGGCGGTGGTTACATCTATCCCCCGATGCTCGCCGCGGTATTCCGTCCCTTTGCAGAACTCCCCTTTGAGTTCTCCAAGGACCTGTGGATCACACTCAACATGATCCTGCTCGGGTTCTGCACATTCCTCCTCGCCTCTCGTCACGCGACCCTCTTCGGGGTCGCATCGTCGAAGTATTCCCATCTCACATCGCTCGCAATCTCAGGACTCGCATTCTTCTTCCTCTACGACACCATCATCGCCCAAGCCAAGCTCGCCCAGACCGATGTATTCATGATCCTCTGGATCACGCTCGCCTACCTCGTCTACCAAAAGCGGCCGCTCCTCGCAGGGCTCCTTATTTCCGTCCCCATCGCGATCAAGTATGTCACCATCGTCTTCCTGATCTACTTCATCCTCCGCCGCGAGCACCGCGCCGCCCTCGGGGTCCTCATCGGCGTGCTCATCGGATTCTTCGCCCCCGCGATTTTCCTCGGCTGGGAACACAACCTTTCAGAACTCAAGATCGCTTTCTCAGGGATGCTCAATATGCTCGGGATCGGTGACATCGAAACCGCCGCCGGGATCTACGGGCTCACATGGGAACGCTCCATCACAATCCCATCAGGGTTCGCAAGATTAGGCGAGTACGCCGGGTTCGGATTCTCAACAGTGATCGCCCTGTCCGCCCTAGCCGCCGGCGGCTGCCTCGGGATCGGATGGCTCCTCTACAAACGCGCCGGCACCGCACTGCTCATCCGCAAAGACCGCGTCAACGGGGTCATCAGCGAAAGCACATTTAGGATTGTCTCTCTCGAATGGTCGCTGCTGATCATCACTTTCCTGGTCTTCTCGCCTCAGACGACCAAGCGTCATGTGATCATGCTCCTGATCCCGATGGTTCTCGCAAGCACGCTCCTGCTGGTCCCGATGGCCAAGCAATCCGTCACCCGCTACCCGCTGCTCGCCGGCGTGTTCCTGGTGCTGCTCGGATCAATCTTCCCGCCTGCTAATGCCCAGATCGCCATCGAAACCTGGCGAGCAATCTCAGGACTCTCCATGGTCATCGTCGTCCTGACCGTCGCCCTCATCTGGACAACGCTCCGGATCATCAAACACGAACTCGGTAATACTTCAACAGCAAACAATCAGCTCACACCGACCGAGCCGCCTCAATAATCCCGCGGCATTCCCCGAACCCAATCCGACGGAATCCCTCGCGCTCGCAGTACGCTTTCATGATGACCTCGTCACCATCAGCGATGAACTTCCGCTCCTCGCCAGTAGGAAGCACAAGCGGAGTCCGCTGTGTACCAGGTGCCGAGATCGGAGGATTGGCAAACGGGTCGCCGTCCCAGGTCAGCTCAAGCATCGACCCGCGAGCATCCCGCGTAGGACCAGAGATCGTCCCCGATCCGAGCAGATCCCCCGGCTGAAGATTGCAGCCGTTCACTGTGTGGTGTGTCACCATCTGCGCCAGCGTCCAGTACATGTCTTTAAAGTTGCCAGTCGACAAGTGAACCGGGTCCATGCCCTGCTCGCGCATCTTGGCCGACGCCAGATGCACCTCGACCTTGATATCAAACCCGCCGCCCTTGCGGTTGGCGTCTGAATCCATATATGGCAATGGCTGCGGATCACCCGCATCCCGCTCCTGGGCCTCGCAGCGGAACGGCGCGAGCGCCTCCATCGTCACAATGTATGGCGAAATGGTCGAGGCAAAGTTCTTGGCAAGGAATGGACCCAGCGGCACATACTCCCACTTCTGAAGATCCCGTGCAGACCAGTCATTCAAAATACACATCCCGAGCATGTGGTCTTCCGCATTCTCAATCGAGACCGGCTCCTCAAGTTCGTTGCCCCGCCCCATGATGACCCCCATCTCCATCTCATAATCCAGCAGTTTACAAGGCCCAAACCCAGGCGATCCACCCTCCTCAGTCGGTGCCTGCTGTCCGACCGGCCGTTTGATGATCGTCCCTGATGGAACAATCGACGACGCCCGCCCGTGGTACCCGATCGGGATGTGCTTGTAGTTGGGCAAGAGTGGATTGTCCGGACGGAACATGCACCCGACATTCGTCGCGTGATAGAGCGAAGCATAAAAATCTGTATAGTCCCCAATAGGATCAACAAACGGCATCGACAGCATCGCATCATCCCGAGGGATCACAATGTCATTGACCTGCGGGTGATCCCGCAGTGCCCCGTTGTCTTTGAGAAGAAACGCCTGAACCTTCTTACGCAAGCTCGACCATGTGCCCTCAGCGACAATCTGATCGACCGCAATAAAATCCCAGTCCGAATCGTCTTCCGGAGCAAGATCCGTCATGGAGAGCCGATTGAGGTCCAGCAGCATATCTCCGATCGCAACGACCGCCGAAAGCGTGTAGTCATTCTCTGAGTCATCCTCTCCGGTCGGCCGAACCATCGTCGCCAACGGCAGGTTCTGAATCGGAAAGTCCGTAGAGGGATCGTTCGCACTCTCCACCCAAGACTCGAGTTTCACATCATGGGTTTCATCAATCGTGTAAGCCATTCTTCGTCTCCAAGATCAACTTCAATCAGCAAGATCGAAGCGTAAAGTTTAAAGTTCAACCTCATGCATATCCACCGGATCAGGCTCAGGATTCAGATCCCGATCCGCCGGCGGGGCAGGTTTCTTGAGCATAGCCGTCGCCGCCACGAGCGGCACACACCACGCCGCAAACGCGATCAACACGGGACCAAAGTCGTCCCCCGCAAGCTCGTACCAGCCCCCAGCAAGAAACGGAGCAAGCCCCGTCGCCGCAACCCCAAAGCTCGTCATAAACCCACGGATCGCCCCGTGATGCGTCCGCCCAAAGATCCGAGCAATCGCAGGCGATCCCACCGCTACTGACACCGCCATCCCAACCCCATAAAGCAGCATCCCAATCTTCATCATCCCCACCACATCATCCGACCGCCCCGTCGCCCCATACCAGCACACCAGACTCCCCAGCATCATCATCACCGGCGCAATCGGCAGCAACACCCTCGGCCGGAACTTGTCGGCCATCCACCCGGTGCACAGCATTCCCAGTCCAAAGCTGATCGCCCACATCTGATTCGCCCCCGCCGCCTCACTCGCCGTCCCCTCGCCCCCGCCAACCCGGATCATCTCCTGCATATGAAACAGCAACGCCGTCCCGATACACCCAGAAGTACACGAAAGGGTCAACAGAATCCAGAACGCCCCGGTCCGCTGAGTCTGGGCAAGCGTAAACGCCGGGTCTCCAGCCGGAGCCGCGCCGCCGTGAGCGACATCGTGCGTCGCATGTTCCTTTGAATCCCCATCAAGATGCTGCCCGATCGCTTCAGGTGAGTTCCGGAATACAAAGACAATCAAAGGAAGCAACGCCACCGCAACCCCGATCCCCAATAACATCATCGTCCGCGCAGGTCCAAACTCCCCGGTCATCCAAGCCACCGGCCTCGGCAGAATCGCAGACCCAAGCGCAAAGCCACCAACTGCCAGCACAGAATGCGCAAACCCGAGCTTCCGCTCAAACCACATCGCGATCGTGTGACCGCTCAGCATCCCAAGCGACCCCTGCCCCAAGAATCGGATCAGAAAGAACCCGATCCCCAGCGTCACAATCCCCGTCGCCTCATGGAGCACCATCAGCGAAAGCGTGTACGCAACCGTCACGACAAGGGCAACGATCCGGATCCCAAACCGATCCGCGGCCTTCCCAACCCACGACAACGGAAACGCCGCGATAATCGTCCCAACCGTGTACGCCAGACTCAACTGAGCAACGCTCAGCCCAAGCTTCTCCCGGAACGACACATTAAACAGCGATACCAGCACCGTCTGCGAAGGCATCGTCGCCATCGCCATCAGCACAGCAACCCCGAGCATCACCCATCCATAAAAAAACCGGGATGCCTTCGAACCCTGTTCGCTCAAAGCAGATCCATCGCAGTCAGATCCGCTATAGGCTCATCAACCGAGCAGCTCCCATACCCCATCGCAAACCCCTCACGCATCTGCCCAAGCTCGATCGTCGAGACCCGCGTCCGCTTGTGGATCACTCCATCTTCGTTAAACTTAAACGCCTTGGGATCCATTTCTTCAAGAATCCCAACAGCCGTCCCCACATCGGGCTTTTTGGTCGTCAGGACATACGCCGCGGCGACATACACATTGATAAACCCGTGCATCACCCCGCGTGGTGGGCTCTCATCATAAGTCAGTGCTTGCTCTGACCGAATCGGGTGGTGCAATCCGGCGGTGCATTTGAACATGACCGAAGCATTCTTGCACGCCATCATGAAATCTGCGATGTTCTCGCAACTCGGGAACATGCTCGCCTCAACCCCGCCGCACCGGATTTTGGCCAAGACCCCCGCGCCAGACATCGCCGCGATCAATCCTCGCGGATCCCCGTTCATAACAATATCCTGAGGCACCTCGAATGCCGCGTCGATCATCTCCGGGATGATCTCAAGAGCCTCATCAATTTCATCGCTGCTCGAAACCCGCATCTCGATCGCATCAACCATCGCCAGCCCGTTTTCCTCGTCATCATGATGCTCGTTGAACCGGTAAATCATCTCGAGATTCTCTTCCAAGTCCCCCATGATGATCGCCGAGATCTGCCAAGGTTCGATGTCGTCGAGATGCTCCGGATACCCGCTGGTCGCGTAAGTCCCAGGCATCACAATCGAAGCCGCTTTGGACATCTCTTCGAGCCGCGGAGCCGGGCAGATAAACCGCCCCACAAAGTCCGCATGCTCGGCGCGAAGGTACTTGGCGTAGTTTTCCGTCGCCTTGCCCATCTCAAGCTTGCTAGGCGGGAACAACCCCGCGTAATCAATCAGCCCGCCCATCAGCGTCCGCACGCTCGCCCGCAAGTTTGTATCAGTATCACTCATCCGCAACAATAGGATCGGGATTCCCCATTCCCCTCTTGTATCACGGATTCCCCAGCCACATATCGGTTTCCCACCCAGCCATCGAATCAATCGGGCGACGCTGAGGATCAAAGAAATCCCCCAGCGACTTCCCAAACCGAGCCACCCGCCTCGTGTTGTGCGTGTCCCCCGCCCGGTGCCCATAAGGCACACAGAACCGCCACTTCCGGCCAGGATCCGCATCAATCGCATTAAACACCGCCGCCGCAGCCGGTGCCGGGGCCACTTCATCGCGGCCCGCAAGCATCGCCAGCGTAGGAGCCCGCACCTTCCGACCATGAACCACCGCATCCATCAGCCTGAGCCGATCCACCAACTCTTCGCGCCGATCAGGATTCGCCTCGATAATGGAAGCAAACTCCCCGCTGATCCCCGTCTTGGAATGCTCAAGCCTCCATTTCCACGCACCCAGCGAGGGTACTTCGACAGCGAGCCGATCAACAATCGAACGCCCAAGCATCCGCCCCGACAACTGCGCCGCCGCGATCGTCGCCAGCCCCCCCCCAAGGGATCGCCCGTGCAAGAACACATCAGGCCGCCTCGCATCGCCCTCCATCCAAGGCTCCAAGTCTTTCGCATCCCGCCCGAGCAGCGCGTTACGCATCACCCGCACCCCATTACACACATCCCCCAGAGCATGAGTCAGCACCCAATCCTTGTGCTCGTATGAGTCGAACCCCTGCGTGATCCATGAGGGATCGCTCGCGTTTAGATCAATCAGATCCCCGTTAGTATCCCTCTGTGACCCCGGATAACCCCGCAGCCGGATCGAGAGCACCGCGACCCCGCGAGCACAGATCTCTTGCAGATCCCGCTCTTCATGCTCAAGTGTCTTGGGCACCGAATACCCATGCACGCGTACCAGCGATCCCCGCACCGCGGTCCCCTCGTGGGGTGTTGTCAATCGGCATCCGATCCGAACCCCGTGCGTTGACACATACTCATGTGTCGCCGTCGGATCAGATTCATCAACCACCCGCCGTTTTTTAAGTACTGGCGATTCATGCCTCAGCCGCTCAAACCACGCGTTCCAGAACACCGAATGCTCTGGTCCGGGCGTTGGATCGCCTACATGCGAAAGAGTCCGCACCGCGTCAAGCCCGAAATCAGTCGGAATCGAATCCATGCCGTGCTTAGAGTCTCCAAGAAACCCGCTATTCAGACTGCAACTCAATGACAATCAAGGCGTGTAGCTGTCAAAGGAATCTTCTTCCTTCTTCTCGATCATCGCTTCACGAAGAACCTTGTACGCCTTATCAATTTTCTTCAAATCAATATCCGCAACCCACATCTGCGAGCTCGGCTTATCCGATCCGTCAGCAAACGCACCGCGCTGCGCGGTCCACATCATCGACTTGCCGTCAGGCGAAAACACAGGAAGCCCATCAAACCCGCGTGCATTGGTGATCCGCATCCGAGGCGTCTCATCAATCGGGTAATCCCCGGTCGCGTCCACGCAAAAGACCTCGTAGTTCCCGTGCGAAACCTGGCTCGATGCATAAAACAAGTACTTCCCGTCAGGCGTGTAGAACGGGCACCAGTTGACATGCTCGTTTTCCGTGATCGGGATCTCCCGCTTGATCCCGGTTACCTTGCCGTCAGAATCAAACGCCAAGGTCGCCACAAACACCTGCAGCATCTTGTCGCCGTTCCGATCCGACCGGTAGCAAATTGATTTTCCATTAGGAGAGAAGAAGGGCCCACCGTCGTATCCCGGCTCAGCAACAAGTTCCGTGTGCGACTCGTCCTTGGAATCGTACATCCAGAGATCCCCGTTGCTATCACCCGGCTCAAGCCGCGTGTACAGAATAAACCGCCCGTCAGGAGACCATGATCCCTCCGCGTCATACCCGTCGCGCTCCCAGATCCGCGTCGGATCGCTCAGCCCCATCTCCGCACAGCACATCCCATCCGCCTGCGTGAGTTTCATCTCAACGATGTCCATCTCGCGCGGGAACTGCCAAGAATATTTCGAGGTGTCACGCTGATACCCAGCAACATCGTTCCCGCCGGGAGCGACCAGCGTCGTACCGAATAACACCCGTGATGAGTCAGAAGGATGGAACCACCCGCAGGTATTGGACGATCCCCAGTTCGAAAGATTGGTCATATGCTCTACGCCTGTGATCCTGCCGTCTTCGTCGCGGACCACATCACACACATACATCAGGTAATGTTCGAGCGCCTCGTCACCCTCAGCAGGCACCGGGATCCCCTGAAAGATAATCCGTTTCCCATCATGCGAGAAGTACGATTCCCCGGCTTTGACAAACCGATCCGCCATCGTCAGCTGTAGGTGATTCGTAAGGAACCCCGCCTCGTTGGTAGGCCACTCCGAATCCCACTCAGGATTCGGGTTCTCGGCCAAGCTCGTCGAGCTGAACCCGAATGCAAGAACAGAAACAGCAACACCCAAACCAAGCAAGTTTCGGGCACGATCGGTAAAGACGGATACACTTGTGTTCATGGGTGATACTAGGTCTTCAAGACGAAAATATCGGAATCCGCCAACGATCGACGAGTCGATAATTCGACGCGTCCAGACCGGACCTATACCAATCTTCGAGTACGCCCCGCCGCAAGGCCCCGTCCCGATTCTTTTCGAAGACGAATCCTTCGTCGTTGTCGATAAACCCGCCGGGCTCTTGTCCGTCCCAGGCATCGCGCCCGAAAAACAAGACTGCACCCGCTCGCGGATCCAGACCCAGTTCCCAGACGCTACCGGCCCCCTCACCGTCCACCGCCTCGACCTCTCCACCTCAGGCATCATGATCCTCGCCCTGGACCCAAAGACCCACAAAAACCTCTCCAAGCAGTTCGAAGATCGCCAAACCACCAAACGCTACCTCGCCCTCATCGAAGGCCATCTCGATTCAGACGAAGGCACCATCAACACCCCCATCCGCAAAGACATGGATGTCCGCCCCCTCATGTGCGTAGACCACCTCTACGGCAAGCCCTCCGTCACCCATTACACCGCCATCAACCGCGAACAACACAACGGCAATCCCGTCACCAGAATCGAGCTTCAGCCCCACACCGGCCGGACCCACCAACTCCGTGTCCATTGCGCCCACCCCGCCGTCACAACAGTGGGGGACCCAAGCGACTCAGAAACAGCAGGACTAGACGCCCCCATCGTCGGAGACGAACTCTACGGCCATGACCTGAACAACCCCACAGCAAACCGCCTTATGCTCCACGCCTCGATGCTCACCATCCACCACCCACTCACAGGCAAACGCATGACTTTCAAAGCCCCCGACCCTTTTTAGTCAAACACAGCTCAATAATGCAGCGGGTCCAAGTGAGGCTTGGTCGGCCATGACAGCCCGGTTGACTCAAGAATCCGCCGCAGCTCATGCAGATCCATCTCGCTGAACGCATCCCGCTCCCGCGAATCCACATCCAGCACCCCCCAGCACTTTCCATCGCTGCAGAACATTGGGATTACGATCTCCGATTTGTCGCGTGGATCGCACGCGATGTACTCGGGACCAAGATTCACCACATCCCCGATAATCATCGGGCGCCCTGTCCGCCATGATTTCCCGCATGCGCCGTGGAGTTCGATCGGTGAGCAAGCCGGGGTATCCCGTGATGGTCCCAGTGTCATGCTTTCTTCGTCTTCGTTGATGGTGTAGAACCCGACCCACGACACCCCTTGATGGCGAAAGAACCGCCAGAGCGTATCGGCCATCTCCCGCATCCGACGATCACGGCTCCCCGCCACATGATTGAGCGCGATCGCGACGGGTTCATACTGTCGGTCGTATACAGCCATGCGATATTCTATACAAAAAACAGCCGCCATAGATCAGACGGCTGTTGAATCAATTTTAAGAGATGCGGATCACTCAGCGCCGTCGGCGCATTGATGTGAATCCACTGAGCCCGATCAACGCCAGCACACCCGGAGCCGGAACAATCTCGGATTGAACCGTGTGCCAGCCAACACCAAACGACCCGTTGTTGAACGAGAACCCCGCGTTCTGGGTTCTGTCAAAGTCTGAGAAATCTAACTCGCCCGGGAGGTCATAGTTGTCCCAGAGAGCCTGGCTGAAGGATGCAAAGTTGATGTGCACATTCCGGAACTCAGATCCACCGATCCCGTCAAGGTTCACAACCTCAGGTTTTGGGTTGGTGAACTGGTAGGTCTGGGCGTGGGATGCGACCTGAAGGCTGATGCCATCGCCGTTGGCGAGGTTGTCGTATTTATTGATCTGTCCAAACGCGCCGGTATCGGAGGTGTCCCATTCGCCGCTTGAGAAGCTGATGTGGGTGATGTGATCAACATAGAACGCCTGCTGATTTAGGATCAACTGAGGTGGACCAGCAGTTTCATACTCAATTACAGCCGTCATCGTCTGTCCAGTACTAAACGCCCCCATGTTGCTGCTGTTGACGGTGCCCACAGCGGTGATCCGGACAATGTCGGCGACTGCAGTCCCTGCCAAAAGTCCGGCGGCCAAAATCAAAGTGGTTTGTGCTTTCACGATCTGTCTCCTTCTGGTACAAAGTTAGTGTCCGATGAATATGCCCTTATTCCGGACGATTTCAACCAAAATTAGAAGATATCGATAAAAAACCGACCGGAAAGCCAGTCGGATCATTTCAATGATGCTTAATTTTAGAATGATGCTTAATTTTAGTGGGTTAGAGGGTCGCGTTCGTGAACGGCAGCATGCCCATGAAGCGTGCACGCTTGACGGCCTGTGCAACCATCCGCTGCTGGCGAGCATTGGTGCCCAACCGCTTGCGGCCATAAATCTTGCCATTGGGGGTCATCATGCGACGAAGGCTTTCGATGTCCTTGTAGTCACAGTATTCGATCCCTTTACCAGAGGTTTTAGTTGCTTTGGTCGGGGTCGTTGGGAATCGGTCAAATCGGCTCATCGTTCTCACTCCGTCTTGGTCGTTGAGGCCCAGATATTTGGCAAACGCTGCCAGCCATCCGAGCGACGGATTTACTTAGCGGAGAGGAGTTTAGGCCCCTTCCCCGCCCCGGTCGACCGTCCACTGGGGGTCATTGCCCTTAGATTTATCCCGAAACACCCGATCCAGCGCCAAAAGCCCCCCCTGGCGCCACACCAGATACGAACATGGCACCAGCAGAATCGAGTTCCTGATCACCTGGCACCAGCCCACAGTGGATTCACAAACCAGATTCATGTCCCCAAAACACGAGCAATCCGCGCTGATCGACTCATCAAGAATCACGTGAATCAACGCCGCGATGAACGCAACCAGCATCACCCAAACCGCCACCGCACTCGCCCGAGACCACAGCCCAAGCACCAGCAGTACCCCCGCGATCATCTCGATCCAAGGCATCGTGTACGCCGCCGTCACAATCAGATGACCGTATTTGTCAGCATCGACAATCCGGAACCCTTTGATCGCGTTGGCAAACGATTGCGTGCTCCCGATCTTGGTGTACGCCGCAAACGCAAAGACCCCGCCGAGCCCAACCCGCAAGGGAAGCTGAAGCAAAATCGATTCAGCCCATAGTTTGGCACCAGGTTTCGTATCACTCATGGCGTCCCCCCGTCTGAACCGGTCGCGGTTTCAAACCCCGCCGCGACCCAGTGTTCGTAGCCCGCACCCATGATCCGCAGGTCTGTGTACCCATACTGTTCAAGCAACGCCGCTGTGTTCTTCGATGCATCGCACTCCCCGCCAACGCAGTACAGCACAATCGTTCCATCTTGCGGGATTGAATCCATCACCGCATTGGCGCGAGCGATATCCATATCAAAAAGCTTTGATTCAAGGAACGCCGCGTATTGGATATGACCGGCTTCAAACTCGTGCTCATGACGGGCATCAATAAAGTACACGCCCTCGTCCCAGAGTTTCTTTGCTTCACGGAGCGTCAGTGACCCCTCTGGAACCGGCGCATCAAGCAAAGGGTCCGTGGCCCCAGTCCCGCTATATGTTGTTGTCGGGACGGCGTTCTGTAAGTCATCCATCATCGCATCATGCGCGGCACCCGGATCGACGTCCTCGTTCGTATCATTGCCATCAATTGCCGGGGGTGGGTCGGCAGGAGCCCGGCCAGGGTCTCCTTTCGGCTTGTCTACTCCCGTGGTGATATTCGCAGGCCCAAGTGTGACGGGTCCGAAGACCACCGCCTGAACCGTCCCGATCAGAAACGCACCGCCAACAATCGCAAGCACCCGTTGCAGAGTCTTCATACGCAATACACCTCAAGCCGAGAAAACAGGCCGATTCAGATATCAGGGAGTGCTCTTAGGCTGCAGCTGGCCATACATCTGCACCGTCATCATCTCTTCGTCTGCGACATCGGTCACCACATTCATCTGAGCATTGAACCGCTGTGCAGGATGCACAACAGTCCCCTTGACCCGAATGATCCATTCATCACGCTTTTCAGCATCAACAGGTTCAGCCGTGTAGGTCGCATCGAGGACAACATTGATCGAGTTCACAGACTTGATCTCAAAGGCGTTGCCCGCCTTGGACCGCATCGTTACTTCGCGTTCAAACTCATCGCCGACCACGAGCCGGCCCATGGTCATCCGCACTGGGGTGAGTTCAAGGTCACCGATCACCCGGCCGACAACCGCCAGCGAGAAGATCTTCTTGTGTTCTTCATTGGTCCGGACCGTGATCTCGGTGCGATGGCTGTCAGGCTTAGCGCTCTCAAGAATCGAGACACGGATAATCTGAAGCCACATGTCCTCGCCTTCTTTTTCAACCTTGCCGCCATCAATGATCTCGACGCTGAAAGTTTCAGAATCCTGGGTCGTCGCACGGCTGACCTTGAACCCCTCGAACCGGCCAAAGATTTTGAAATCCTTCGTTGAGCTATGCCCCTTCCGGGTCAAATCAAACGCCAGAATCCGAGGCTCAGTCAAAACCACAGGCTTTACAAACGAATGCAGGTTGATCGTGTGAACAGGCTTTGCCATAGAGTTGGTGTAGACCGTAATCTGACGAGAGATCGCGCCCTTCTTCGCAGACGGATCAAAGGTCACTTTCATGACCCCAGACTCGCCGGGCTTGTACACCTTCTGTTCCATCTCAGGAACAGTGCAGCCACAAGAAGGCTTAATAAGCTGGATCTCAAGATCCTCAGAACCCGTGTTCTTAAACATGAACTCCACAGGAACCGGACCGGTATCCAGAATCTGACCCGTGCTCACGGTCGTTTCCTTGAACAACAGAATCGACTTGGCTGATGGACCAGCGACCGGCTCAGTAGCAGCCCCGTGTCCGGCTTGAGTCTGAATCGGACGCACAGCAGTCGGCGCTACGCCATTGCTATGGTTGTGCCCCTCGTGCCCAGGTTGAACAGCAGGCTGGGTGGACTTGGTTTTTTCTTTAGCCGCGGGTTGAGTGGCCCCGGATGTCTGAGCATTAGAAACACAAGCAAGCAGTCCCAGCATCGAGACAGAAACAGTGCACAGGCGTCGTGTCGTGAAGTTCATAGTCATTTATCCTCTCATCCGTGTCGTAATCAAAAAAGGTGGTAGAACTCTAGGTCAGCCACCAATCCTATATGGTTATGCTTAGAGATCCTAAAAACCGATCTCAGCACTCAAAAAACGCTATTAAGGAACCTGAAATATCGGTTAGTCCACTGAGACAAACCAACCATCCCGAACCTTTCACCAGACCAACGCGTGCCGAAACCGAATATTGCACGCCAACAGGTCCGAAAACTCAGTTTCATCACTAAAAAGTGTCAAGCTCTGCCTGCCAGTCCTTTATGGGCATCCCGAAGAATAAGTGCCCAAGAACGTCGAAATATCAAAGAAGTCCAGCGTCCCATCCCCGTTGAAATCCGCCGCCAGATCGCCAGCGCTAAACAGCGTCAGGAATGCCGAGATATCAAAGAAATCAAGGACTCCATCCCCATTGAGATCCGCCGTGCACACGATCGATGGGATCGAGTACACCCGTTGTTCGGTCATAAACTGGTCCCGTATTGTTTCATTGCGGACCCAGTTGATCCCATCAACAACGACTACCCGCAACTCATGCTCATTCTCATCAAGACCAAGATCCTCAATATCAACAGACTCATCCCCGATCAGGTCAGGACGAAGCACATCGTCAAGATACCACAGCACGGTCAGGTCATGATTCAATGGACGCATCGGAATAATCCATGCAGAATCTCCGCGGCTAAGTTCAGCCCCGTGTGGAACCCCGTCATCAATCGGATTCACCTCGCGGTAAATCTCTTTAAGCAACTGCTCAGCGCTCACAAGGTTAAACGGCCGTCCAAGAGACCGCATCATCGAGTTGCTCGACGGGCGATACACCCCGAACTGAGAATAGTTCCCCCCTTCATAGGTGTCGATCGGGTTGTCAAACCCTGCGATCACAGCGTCCATCCAGTTGTGCCATCTCCATTCCAGATCAATCTGCTCACCCCGGTCATAAATCGAAACATTCTTTGCACCCAGCTCTCCCCCCGTATAAGTCGTCGGCCCGCCGTAGGTGTATTCGTCGGCCAGATCCCCGAGCGAATGCCCGAGCTCGTGGATCGCGACATCCGCCGCCGCAGAGTTCTGCCCCGCTGCGGTCCCCAGGTTGTTGCTCGAATACCCCGCCCCGCCATACTTGCTCGAGTTTGAAATCGCGATGACCTGATCAATATCAGGAGCCGCCGAAGCCGCGTTGTACGCCTTGCCAACATTGACACACAACAACCGCTCGATGCCAGAACACCAGTACGACATGTCCAATGCTGTATTCCGGAAAATTCCTTGCGACGGATCATTATCAACACCAGATTCATTTGAGACCACTTCGACCTTGGTCACCCGGAAGTACGACTGATAGCTCGTAAACGGCTCGTATTGATAAAGCGAGTTCACTATTCCGTCCGCGTCCGTATGGAACTGCCCCATCTCTCCAGCGGTGTACCCATCGCCCACAATCACAAGATCCAACCGGTTGTCCAATGAACCGGCGCTGGCGATATTCATCGCATCAATAAACTCCTGCACCTCGTCATCCATTGGCACCTGGTGAATCCCCCCTGACAAGTTTCCCGCCGCATCCCCGAAGCACCCATGCACAGAAGCCGTAGAGCCTTCAATCGGTTCAGCCCCTCCCAAGGCAGTTCCAGCAAACAAGGCGAGTCCAATCGAGAAGGAGGCAGTCCGAACCATGAGGTTTCTCCAGAAAGTATTGAGCAGGTGTGTGGGGCAATGCATCGTCACGAGTGTGAGATCTACAGATACCCATACGCCCAATCGCCTGCAGAGTTTCACGATTATTAGCCCAATAATGGGCAATTGATCCCCCATCTGGCTCAACAGTCTACCATCGCCCGGTAGTATCCAAACACAGAGCCAACACCGGTTCACCAAGACCCCGTAGGAGCCCTGGCATCACTGCAGGCCCAAATAGCGCCCGCGGCTGAGACCAGAGCAACCAAGCATGCGAACAGTCATCTGCCATTACCATATCTACAAAAACTCAGGGGTCTCCTTCGACACCCTCCTCAGATCAAACTACTCCGATAAGCACATCAGCTTCGACGGCCCCTTCCCATTCTTCGTCATCAACCAAGACCAACTCGCACAAATCGTCAATGCACATCCAGAAGCAATCTCCTTCTCATCGCATCAAACAAGACTCCCAGTCCCCGTCTCAATGGACTTCCGAATCCTCCCCGTCATCTTCGTAAGGCACCCCCTCATCCGAATCCACTCGGTGTATCAGTTCAAACGAAAGATCCAAGACGGCTCAACCCTCTCAAACTGGGCCAACGAGTGGGAGTTTGACCGCTGGGCACGCGAATGCCTCTCCGACGAAAGCGAACTCAGGCAAGTCTCAAACATGCAGACAGGATTGCTCAGTTCCGTCCACATGAAGCAACCCGAGTCCGTCAAGATCGACCGCGTCGTCGAGTTTAATCTTCATCAAGCGATCAACAACATAAACTCAGTGGAGCTTCTCGCCAGGACCGAATACTTCGACGACGATGTCAGCCGTTTCCCTGCGATCTGCGAGCAGCACGGGATCGAGTTCAAGTTTGAGCAGATTGATCCCCAGAATAGCACAAGCGAAGATATCCAGAGCCCACTCCCCGAGCGCATCAGAAACATCAAACAGAAGCTCTCAAAGAATATCTACAACCAACTCATCGAAGCAAACAAACAAGATCAGCACCTCTTCGACCATGTGTCCGATCTGATCCAAGCCCGACACGGCTGAGTCTTCGCTCCCGACCAGTTCAGACGAATCGGCAGCTCAAGGGCAACCAAGCCCATAAATCGTCAGGAACGCGGAAATATCAAAGAAATCAAGCTGCCCGTCCGCGTTCATATCCGCAGGTGAACACCCGGAAGCCTCCGGCTCAACCACCCGCACATTGTACCAAACCCGCCCGCTGTACCCCGATGTCGGCGACCACGAAGCACTCGACGATGCCCCAGTCATCAGCACATTAATTGTCCCGCTCACAAAGTCTCCAACTCCCCCTGCAAACGCATAATCCGCCACCGTGTCAGGCAACGAAGTCATCCCCGCAGAGAATCCCCCCGCAGGCGAATCAATCGTAAAGAACACATCAGTCGACGCATTGGCAATCGTCAGCGAGAACCGATCACTCGCAGGGAAATAACTCAAATCCGCAAACGCGAGATCAGTCGGATCAAACGCAAACCCGGGATCATCCGAGAACGGCGACCCCGCCTGTGCCTTGCCTGTACCCGTATACAACGCTCCAGACTCGGGCAAAAACACAAGAGAACTTTGGAACACAAAGTCGGGTGCCTTCTCCGTATCAAACACCAACACCCCATCAGCCACCGCCCCGTCCCCAAACCCACTCCCAGTAACCGAGAACGAAATCTCGATCAACTCAGATTGGGCGGGCATGCACATCACGCCTCCGATAACAGCCATCAGCAAGAAAATAATAAGCCTCATGATCCGTCTCCGTAATGTTGTGGTGCAAATGCGAATCCAGCGCCCGCAGAGTACTCGAATGCTCTTGCGAGGTCAATCACTAAATGATCTTTGGAGACTGGTTCTTTACTCAGAAAACTCTGTAAATATCGGGTCATCCTTGTATTTTTCGTCGGGCACCCTCATTCGAGTGTGATGCCGACGAGAGCTGGTCGCCGGATCCCACGCCAGCCCGCACCCCTCACACACCAAAGCCCCATCCACCGGGTGCGGCTCAAGCCCAAGCGGCTCTTCACACGAAGGACAATCCAAATCATCTATCCGATCCCGGACAAACTTCTGCAACCGTCGCTTCCAAATACCATCTCTCGTCAGGAACACAGCAAAGATAGCGATAATGACCAATGCCACAACCGTCAAATACACCGCAATGCTCCCGGCCATAGTTTGCTGAAATCTCAAAATAATATGACCCGCACCAAAGATCCCGCCTCCGAGAATCAACAAGATCACAAACAGAAGAAATCCGTCCCAAAGCGCGAGACGAGCTGGACGTAGTCGTATCTCAGCATTGCGTGACTCATCAGATTGTTTGAGCAGAACCTGCATCATCTGCCCGCGTGCATCAAGCATGCACCATCGCTTCCTCCGTCGTTTCTTGAGGTCCTTGAGCGAACCGGCACGATCAACCTTTAAAAAATCTTCCCAGAGCGACAGGTCCCACCCCGCCCCGCACTCAGGGCACCGGACGCACCCATCCTCCTCCGGCTCAAACCCCCCAATCGAAAACCCACACGCACCGCACAACCGCTCTTGGTCCACCGAATAGAAAATCCCATGCATATCTTCCAGATTCTGTTTCCCATCCTGGGCTCGCACATCTCTCCGCGCATTGGTCAACCGGTTTCCGAGCAGTGTCAGCACTGCCCAGACCAACAGACACGCAGCAACCCCAGCAATATTCCCCAGCACACCAGGAACACCCAGAAAACCATGCCCCACCCAACCCCCGAATTTCCAAGATAGATTCAGGAACCAGATCATCACCACAATCCCAAGAATCATCTTCCCCCCGAAAAAAACCACCCTCCACACAGACCGCCATATCCCGTCCCCCGAGTCCTCACCAAGATCAACGCTCTCTTCATCCTCCCGCTCTAGGACCTCAGCGTCATGGGGATCCCACTCCCCGCACGCCTCCGTATCAATCACAATCCCCCGGTCATCCAAAACCCCGCCCCGCCCCTGCACATACGCAACCAGTAATCTAAACATCACCCGGCCCCCTCCGTCTCAACTCGGCTCAATACTCGCCAAGCCTCGATCGCCCCAAGAACTTCTTCTGGATTCTCCGCGATCCGCACCGCCTCCTTCAAGTCTCGGCAGTGCCCCCCGTTGATCGTCTTGCCAATCCAGCGGATCTTCATACTGATCACATGCATCGCGTGTTTCACATCGCGGTACTCGATCATCCGCAAAAAATAATCACGAACAAAGTCAAGCCGCTCATCGTCGCTCGGTTCAAGATCACGCACATCAATCGCATTGATCGCTTCGTCATCAAACCAATCAATCCCCATCGCATCAATCCGCTGCTGCAATCCCCACGCCTGCCCAAAGATCCACGGATTCCCAAACGCACCCCGCCCGATCATTACGCCGGCGCACCCGGTGTTGCGCCGCATGACAATCACATCCATCGCCGATTTAATATCCCCATTGCCAAGCACGGGCACGCCGCCATCGAGGGTTCCGTCGTACCGGCCAGTCGATTCACGCACCGCATCAACGACCCGTTTGATCCCATCATGATCACACGACCCTTTAAACTTCTGCGCCGTCGTCCGTCCATGCACCGTGATGCACGCCGCGCCCCGCTCGCATAATCCAACCGCAAGATCACACGCGACCCCTTCTTCATACGCCTCGTCGTCCCAACCCAATCGCATCTTCGCCGTCAGCGGGATCGCGTCGGGCAGCGCACTCCGCACCGCTTCAAAGATCTCAAAGGTCCGAGGCAAGTCACACATCAGCTTCGATCCCCCCATCCGCTTGCAGACCTTATCAACAGGGCACCCCATATTGATGTCCACCACACTCGCCCCATGCTCAGCGCACCACCGCGCCCCCTCAGCCAATATCTCAGGCACCGCCCCATACAGCTGCATCCCGATCGGCTGATCCAGATCATTGGTCCGCGCCAAATCCCGCGCCGCATCCCGCCCGCCCACGAGCCCCTGCGGATTCAGTAGATCCGTGCACGCCAGACCCAGTCCCATATGTTTCGTGTTGAGTTCACGCACCGATACCCGCCAAGCGAGTTCACACCACCCAGCGATCGGGGCCAACATCAAGTTGCTCTCAAGACTAACCAGCCCACCCGGCGTCTTCAGTTTCAGCGACAGTGCGCTCATAAGTATATTCTGGCCACAATATTGGAGCAATCAATTAAGAATGAATTTGAAAACTTATTCATCAATCACATCACCAAATGGACGACCCAGATCACCACCCCAGCCATAAACCCCGCCACCCAGTCATCCAGCAGGATCCCCCAGCCCCCCCGAATATTCTGCATCGCTCCCGCAGGCCAAGGCTTCAATATATCAAACGCCCGGAACAACAAAAAAGCCCCCACAAGCGTCAAAAACGCAGACATGGGGCTTCCCAGCATCGCCGTAGGGATCATGATCAGCGTCACGCACTGACCCGCCGTCTCGTCGGCAACGACCTGCCCAGGGTCCTTTTTCCACCGCGCCTCAGCATCAGTCCCCCAGAACACGCACGCCGCGCTAAAGACCACAAAGATCAGGATCATAAGTACATCGTAAATACCGCGAATGGCAGGGTTTGTAATCCCAGCCGCCGTCACAACCCCCGCGATAATCACCGGAGGCATCGACCCCCAAGTCCCCGATGCAGGTTTCCAATGCCCAAGCCCAAAGGTGGTCAGTAATCCTTCAGCAGTCGGTGAAATAGTGTTCATGAATCGGTCTCCTATCCCACTTTATCGACGCTTCTTGCCCTGCCCGCCACCGGATCCCTTGGGGCGTTGCTTCGCGCCAGGGACACCGACCGATTTCGTAGACTTCCCGGCCTTTTTCCCCCGCATAATCTCAAGCATCTTCGCGTTTTCATCGACCGTGAACTGCAACGCCTTGCCGATGTAAGGCAGCCCAGACAGCAGCGTCACCACAACCGTCGCCCATACCAATAGCACGATGATCGTCCGCTCCCCAGATTCAGGACCAGGCGATGCAAACGCGATCATCAACAGAATGATCGGGATCGTGATGGACTGCAAGATCATCTTCGCCTTGCCCATCGACCCCGCCGAGAAATCAACCCCGTCGCCCTCGTACACCCCCCTGATCGAGGTGACAAGCAACTCACGAGCAAACATCGCGACAACCATCCATCCCGCGACACCTGAGAGTTGCATCGAACCGCCTGAAATCAAAGGGCTTACAAAGTTCGGTCCCGCAAGCATCACAAACCCGCCAAGGATCAGGAGCTTGTCGGCAAACGGATCCATGATCCGTCCGAACTTCGTTTCAGCCTTCCATTTACGGGCCAGATGCCCGTCAAGCGCGTCGGTCAGAGCCGCGATGATGAAGATCGCCGTAGCGATGATCAGGATTGTCGTCGATCCAGAGGACAGCTGCCCGATCCGATCGCCGAGTGCTGTTTCCGCGTTCATTGCCGGAGCCGACACATTCGAAAGGAGCGCAACAAACACAATCGCCAGTCCCACCCTCCCCATTGTCAGGAGGTTTGGGATGTGAACCTTGCGATCTTGTTGTGTCGCCTGCATCATTGTTTGCATCTGTGCCATAACCCGATCCTATCGACACCACCCCCCAAAGTCCCACCCGTCAACCTCCCAAAGTAAGACCGTCAAACAAACCGACCAAAGACACCCACAACACCCCCTCGGAGTTGAAGAAAGCCGCCTATTGAACTATCCTGAGGGTCACAGCGCAGGTGCCCGTCGGGGGATCTGTCTGGGACGAGTCGCCTTGACCGGAGGGCTGCTTGTTCGCCTCGTGGCTTCATACCCAAACCGGATCTCTATCCGAGGAACAACGCGGTGGACACCATCATCAGCCCGATCGCCCTCTACCTCATCTGCGTCCTCGGAGCCATCGGCATCGCCGTGGCCCTCCCGCGCAGAAACAAAGCACTCGAGATCACAGGCGGGCTCGTCTTCGCCGCCGCCATAGGACTCGCCGTCCTCGTCCTCGGCCTCAACGCCACCGAATCAGGACAACCCCTCCCCAACTACTTCTTCTATCCATTCGCCATCCTCGCGCTGGGTGCATCGGCCCGAATGATCACCCACCCCCGTCCCGTCTACTCCGCCCTCTACTTCATCCTCACCATCATCGCCTCCTGCGGCATGTACCTCCTCCTCTCCGCAGAGTTCATGGCCTTCGCACTCGTCATCATATACGCCGGCGCCATCCTTATTACCTACCTCTTCGTCATCATGCTCGCCACTCAGGCCCCGTCCTCAGCGTCCGAGCAGTTCATCGACGAAACCGATTCCATCGCACGCGAGCCCGTCATCTCCTGCGTCATCGGATTCGTCCTCCTCGCAATCCTCACCACCGCCATGTTCCGAGGCGTCAGCGATCTCCCAGCCGCCTCCCATCCAGAACTCGCTCAAGACAGCGTCCTCCTGAATCTCCCAGCCAAAGTCGAACGCATCCTCGACCGTGCCGGCCAACTTGAAGAAGGCGAGCGCCTCCTCCGCAACGACGACGGCACCGCCGCCATCGACATCGTCAACCGCACAATCACCATCGAGAACTCCGACCTCCACACCACCCGCACCCTCGGCCCAGACCAATGGCCCGACAAACTCGTAGCTGGCAACCTCGACCGCCTCGGCTACAACCTCATGCACGATCACCCCATGACCATCGAGATCGCAGGCATCATCCTCCTGATGGCGATGCTCGGAGCCGTGGTCCTCGCCCGCAAACACATCGAACTCGAAGAAGACCTCAAAGCCACCCAGGCCCGAAAACTTGGTGAATCAATGAGCGGGGGGAACGCCTAATGGATCATCTACTTCACTCAACCCAGCTCGCGCAGCTCGCTTTCCCAGAAGCGGTGCCCGCCGTCACGATGGCGCACTACCTATTCGTATCAGCCGCGATGTTCGTCATGGGGCTCATCGGGTTCCTGACCCGCCGAAACATGATCGTCATGTTCCTCTGCACCGAACTCATGTTCCAAGCCGCGGGACTCGCACTCATCGCTTTCGGCCGACACCACCTCGGTGCCGACGGCCAAACCTTCGTCATCTTTGTCCTCTGCGTCGCCGCCGCCGAAGCCGCGATGGCACTCGCACTCGTCGTCCTCCTCTTCCGGCATAAAGAAACCCTCTCGGCACAAGCCTGGAAGGAACTCAACGGGTGATCAACACAACCTTCCTTACAAATACGCTTGCCATGCTCCAAGACGGTCACGCTGTCGACACGCATGCGCCTGCAGTATCCCATGCCGTATCACAAGCCTCCGAAGTCGGCACAGGCCCCAAGTGGATCCTCCTGATCATCGGTCTCCCGATGCTCACCACCCTCCTCTGCGGCTTGTACGCCATGCTCGGCAACAAAACCAAGCTCCCCGCATGGACTACCGTCGCCGGCGCAGGCATCGCCTTCATCGCGACCCTCGTCATGTACATGTCCTTCGACGGCACCCCCTACACCGTCCACGCCTTCGACTGGATACAAATCCACTTCGGTGAAAAGTCGATGGTCGCCAACTTCTCCTTCTACATTGACACTCTCACCATCTACTGGATGCTCTTCGTCACAGGCCTCGCAACCCTCATCGCGTTGTACGCCTCAGAATACATGTCCCATGATCTGGGCACCAGCTACTGCCGCTTCTTCGGCGCCTTCGGTTTGTTCGTCTTCTCCATGGCCTGCCTGGTCATGGGCGACAACCTCCTCATGCTCTACCTCGGCTGGGAAGGCGTGGGCCTCTGCTCGTACCTGCTCATCGGTTACTTCTACAAGAAACCAGAAGCCGTCGCAGCCGCAAAGAAAGCATTCATCGTCAACCGCATCGGCGACCTCGGTCTTGCCCTTGGTGTCTACCTCACCTTCGTCCACTTCGGAACCCTCGAATACGCCGTCCTCTTTAGCGACCCAACACTCCTTGGCTACATCGAGTCCGCCAAGGTCGGAAACTTCGAAGCCATCCCCGCCATCGCCCAGTGGATCCCGCTCCTCTTCATGGTCGGTGCTTTCGGTAAATCCGCCCAGTTCCCCCTCTATGTCTGGCTCCCAGACGCAATGGAAGGCCCAACCCCGGTCTCCGCACTCATCCACGCCGCCACCATGGTCACCGCGGGCGTCTACCTCATCGCCCGCACCTACCCAGTATTCCTCACAAGCGAACACGCCCTCCCGATCGTCGCATGGGTCGGGACCATCACAGCACTGCTCTCCGCAACCATCGCGATGGCCCAGTTCGATATCAAACGCATCATGGCGTACTCGACTGTTTCTCAGTTGGGCTACATGTTCGCCGGCTTGGGCTTGCTGACCACGACCGGTGCGGCCTTCCATGTGCTGACACACGCATTCTTCAAGGCGTTGTTATTCCTCGCTTGTGGTGCAGTCATGCACGGATTCGCGGGACAGCTTGATCTCCGGAAACTCTCTGGGGTCGCCTGGATGAAGGGTTGGGGAATCGTTGGTGTGACCATGCTTGTTGGCTGCATGAACCTTGCGGGCCTGCCGTACATTACATCTGGTTTCTATTCCAAAGACATGATCCTCGCTGAGGCATTTATTACTCCGGGCTACGCGATGATCGGCTGGATACTTGTGTTCACAGCCATCCTCACTGCGTATTACACCTTCCGAGTCTACTTCCGAGTATTTGTTGGTCCAGAGCATGCTGAACCAGGCGACGAGCACCATGACGATGATCATGAGTTCCACCCACATCCGCCGGGCTGGGCTATCAACACTGTTCTCATCACCCTCGCGTGTGCCTCGATGCTCGCGATCTCGCTTGCATACATCGACAAGGCCGAGCATCACGGCTGGGCTGGCTCAATGATCTCGCAGTCCACCGCAAGCTTCCATTCTCCCTACGCCGAAGCAGCACACCACGCACATATCGAGCACACTGAAATGCACGCCGTCGATGGTCCGGTCGGACACGCCGCGCCGGGCACCGTCTTCGGGATGGATGCCCACACCGGGATGATCATCGTTTCAGGTTTAGGAGCAATCTTCGGCGTCCTCGTCGCCGCGTTCTTCCACGGTCCAAAGGGCTGGCAGGGATTATTCCTTGGCGGGCGCACCGAAGCCGCCAAGTGTCGAATGGATTCAGTCGCCAAACGCTTCGGCCCCATCCCCAAGATGGCAGAGAACAAGTGGTATGTGGATGAGATCTACATGGCAATCCTGGTCACACCCCTCCGCATCATCTCCCACATCTTCCACTGGATAGACAAACTCCTCATCGATGGCCTCGTCAATCTCTTCGGATTCCTCCCAAGACTCCTCGCCTGGATACTCAAACCAAGCCAGTCCGGTGTCCTCCAGGGCTACGCCGTTTCAATGGCAGGCGGGGTCACCATCCTGCTCCTTGTCGTCTTTGTCATAATCTTGCAAGGAGGTGCCGCATGAGCCCCATCTGGACCCTCCTCCTTATCGCGATCCCGCTCATCGGTGCACTGCTCGTCGCCTTTGATTCCGAAGAAGGTGCCTATGTCTCCGCCATGCGGACCATGCTCTTCACCCTCATCCCCGGCGCATTCATGCTCTGGAACTTCGACTTCTCCCAAGGCGCCGTCCACCAGGGCGCCGCCAGCATCAACTGGATCTCCGACCTCGGCCTCAAACTCTCCATAGGCACCGACGCTATCTCTCTCCTGCTCATCATCCTGACCGTGCTCCTGGGACCGATCGTCATCGCCGCTTCCAAAACTGCCATCAAGGAAGACCGCCGCAAGTACTACGCTTGGCTCCTTGTTCTCCAAGCCGCAATGGTCGGCGTCTTCGCCGCCCGTGACCTCATGCTCTTCTACATCTGCTTCGAGTTCACGCTCCTGCCGATGTTCATCCTTATCCGCTGCTACGGCTCAACAAACAGAGTCGCAGCCTCCACCAAGTTCTTCCTCTACACCTTCACCGGCTCCATGATGACCCTCGCCGGTCTCATCTATGTCGTCTACTTCGTCGCACAACAAACCGGCATGTGGACCCTCGACATCACCACTTTGACCGCCATCGCCCCGCGTATGCCAGTCGAGCACCAAGCATGGGTTCTCTTCGCAATGCTCGCAGGGTTCGCAGTCAAGGTCCCCCTCTTCCCATTCCACACCTGGCTCCCCCTCGCCCACACCGAAGCCCCAACCGCAGGATCAGTCATCCTCGCAGGTGTCCTCCTCAAGCTCGGTACCTACGGCATCCTCCGCTTCGCCATCCCCATCACACCAGATGCTTTCATCCAGTACGCCCCCTTCATCGGCGTGCTCTCGGTCATCGGCATCATCTACGCCGGTCTCATCTGCTGGGTCCAAGAGGACATCAAGAAGCTCGTCGCATACTCCTCGGTCTCTCACTTAGGGTTCTGTGTGCTGGGACTCGCTGCGCTCAATGTGTCCGGTCTATCCGGCTCAGTCCTCTATATGCTCAGCCACGGCCTCTCAACCGGCGGCCTCTTCCTCATGATCGGATTCATGTACGAACGCTACCACACCAGAGACATGCGAGTAGTAGGGGGCTTAGCTTCCAAGATGCCCGTCTGGACATTCTTCATGGTCTTCTTCACCATGGCATCCGTCGGATTGCCCGGTCTCAACGGCTTCCCATCAGAAGTCCTCTGCCTCATCGCAGCATTCCAGTCAGACGCATCATGGTCCGCCGCACATGAAGCCGGCGCCTGGGGCACAACCCTCGGCCCATGGTTCGCAGTCTTCGCTGGAACAGGCATGGTCATCGCCGCGATGTACCTGCTCATCATGGTCGGCAAAATCTGCTTCGGTCCGCTCCGCGAACCCGAAGACCACCACGACCACGAAGAACTCCCAACCGATCTCTCCCGCCGCGAAATCTGGACCCTGATCCCACTCGCCGTCGCGTGCCTCGTATTCGGTCTCAAGCCCGTCTATCTGCTCGACGCGATCTCCGATCCGATCAACCAGACCGTCGCCGCCGCAACATCTGGTCAGCAGCTCCAACACCCGGAGCACCACCAAGACCATGCATTGATCGAGACACACTCGGTTAACAATCCAATGACGGAGGCCACCCCGTGACCGAAAAGCTCGCCTTCATCATGCCCGAACTCATCCTGTTCATCGCCACCTGTCTGGTCATGATCACTGGACAATGGCCCGTCCGCGCCATCCGCAACTTCACACCCTGGATCTGTGGCATCGCCCTCGTCCTCGCCGGCATGGTCGCCGCGATGACCCCCGGTGATCCCGCCGCTCTCTTTCCCAACATCATGCCCTATGCCAAGTTCATAATCGCCGCCGTCGCGATCCTCTTGGTCATCAACCTCAGCGGCACCGTAGATCGCGAACTCGAAGACGATGTCGATAAGGGCAAGCCTTTCCTCCCGCTCCGTTCAACCGGAGCCGAGTTCTACGCATTCTTCATGTTCTCCATCACCGGACTCATGCTCACCGCATCAGCCGACGATCTCATCTGGCTCTTCCTCGCATTAGAACTCACATCCCTCCCAACCTACATCATGGTCGCGATTTCTACTCATAAAAATGCTTCGCGCGAAGCCGCTGTTAAGTACTTCTTCCTCGGCGCACTCGGTGCCGCCATCTTCCTTTACGGATTCGCCCTCATCTACGGCGCCGCAGGTTCAACAAACCTCAGCGAAATAGCAGTCCACTTCGCAGACAACGGCCTAGGAACCATCGGCCTCGCCGGCGTCCTCATCGCCCTCCTCGGCATGAGCTTCAAAATCGCCGCCATCCCAATGCACTTCTACACCCCAGATGTCTACCAAGGCGCGGCTTCACCAGTCTCCGCAATGCTCGCCTTCGTTCCAAAGACCGCGGGCTTCCTCGCGATCATCGCGATCACCGCAACCGTCGGCTGGAACGAGTTCGGTCGCCTCCCTGCCACCGTCGAATCCATGCTCTGGATCATGGCCGCCCTGACCATGTTCGTCGGAAACACCCTCGCCCTCCTCCAATCCTCCGTCAAACGCATGCTCGCCTACTCCTCCATCGCCCACTCCGGGTACATGCTCGTCGGCATCCTCGCAGGACCAGGCCCAGACGGCGCACCCTTCTACCGCAACGGCATCGCCGCCATCCTCTTCTACCTCCTCTGCTACGGCGTCATGACCATCGGTGTCTTCGCCGTACTCGGAGCCATCGAAAAACGAAACGCCGACGGCACAACATCCGAAGCCGATGACATCGAAGACCTCCGCGGCCTCTGCAAGACCCACCCAGTCCTCGGATGGACCGTCGTCGTCTGCTCCCTCTCCATGCTCGGATTCCCACCATTGCTGGGCTTTATTGGCAAGCTCGGCCTCTTCTCCGCAGGCGTCAGCGCCGGTCAGATCCCCATCGTCATCATCCTGGGTCTCAACTCCGCCATCGCCGCCGTCTACTACTTGCGTCTCGTCGCCGTCGCGTACCTCGACAAAGGCGATAAGCCAGCAACCGTCGCCACCCTCTCCCCATACGCCTCCCGCCGTCTCGCAGGCGTCTGCTCAGCAGCAGGAGTTGTCCTGCTCCTCATCGTTGCACAGCCCCTGATCGAAGGTGCCCACAAAGCCGCCGACTTCAACGCACCCGTCCCCCATCAGACCGATCACACCCAGCAAGATCAACCGGCTGAGCACGCTCTTGCCGACCACGAGGAATGATCGATCAACTCCTCCCAATCCTCACTCTCGCCAGTGATCCATCGCTGACAGTGGCCGACCCGACCGCCGTCGTCTTCTTCTCCGTCGCAGGCCTGATGGCCCTCCTGACACTCACAGTCCTCGAAGTCGTCCTCGGCATCGACAACGTCGTCTTCATCGCCATCCTCACCGAACGACTCCCAGAAAAACAACAACCCAAAATCCGCACCATCGGCCTGTTGCTCGCCATGGTCATGCGCCTCATCCTCCTCGGTGCCGCGTTCTGGATTGTCAAACTCACCAAACCACTCTTCACCGTCCTCGACCACGACATCTCCGCAAAGTCATTGCTCCTGCTCGTCGGTGGTCTCTTCCTCATCTTCAAAGCCGTCAAAGAACTCCACCACCTCATGGAGCACGGCTCAGAACAAACCATCAATGACACCAAACGCAAACAAGCCGCCTCCGTCGCCTCGGTGCTCACCCAGGTCCTCGTTCTTGACGCCGTCTTCTCCATCGACTCCGTCATCACCGCTGTTGGCATGACCACCAACTACTGGATCATGGCCACCGCCGTAGTCATCTCAATCATGGTCATGCTTGCCTTTGCAAGCCCCATCGCCGACTTCGTCAAAGCCCACCCAACCATGAAGACCCTCGCCCTCGCGTTCCTCGTCCTCATCGGCGTGCTCCTTGTCGCCGAGGGCATCGGTGAACACTTCAACCGTGGATACATCTATTTCGCCATCGTCTTCGCCTTCGCTCTCGAACTCATTAACATGAAGTCCGGAGCACGAACAGTCCGAAAAGCGATTCAGGTCGATAAGAATCACCCCACTGAATCTACAGATTAATACGCATCGGAATGACAAATCAAAAAAACATCATCGGGTGCTCCTACAGAAGACACCGCCGGAAGCGTGCCCTCTTCGAACTCTTTGGCGGCTACAAATACTCAACCCCAGGCCTTAACGGCCTCGACACAAGACTCGCATCATACATCACCGAAAAACTTCCCAAGCAAAACCGATTCTTCATCGAAGCCGGTGCAAACGACGGGTTCAGCCAGAGTAATACCTACTACCTCGCCCGCCGATACAACTGGCACGGAATTCTCATCGAACCAATCCCCGAGCTCGCGGCCCACTGCAAACGCATCCGGAAGGACTCGGTTGTAGTCAACTGCGCACTGGGTTCAGATGCAGCCCAAGGGTCAACCATCCAGACCCACCGCGCAGGACTCATGAGCATTGTCGAAGGGGCAATGGGTGATCACGACACACAGCAAGCTCACCTCAAGCTCGCCATCGGTTACCAGCCCGGCATCGCCACAGGCATCATCAGCTCACCAGTCAGATCTCTCAACTCAGTCATCGAAGAACACCGCCCAAATGGAAACATCGATCTCCTCTCTCTCGATGTCGAAGGCTACGAAGCCCAGGTCCTCGCCGGACTCGATCTGTCAAAGCACCGCCCGAGATTCATCTGCGTCGAAGCAAACGACCTCGGCGCCATCTCCCAAGCGCTCGACGAACACTACATCCTCCTCGCTGAACTCAGCCACCACGACCGCCTCTACGAATCAATCGATTAATCAGCCGCCCCTAGCACCATCACCGCATGGACCCCGATCCCCTCGATCTCAAACAGATCACCCACCACAACAAACCCAAGCTTCTCATAAAACCCAAACGCAGACTCCCGTGCATTGCACCAGATCTCAGTCCGATCTATTCCCCAAGCCCGGTCGCGTGCAACCTCCACAAGTTCCCGCCCGTACCCATCGCCCCGTACCGCAGGCACCGAAGCCATCCCCCGGATCCGCCACCCATTCGATTCCCCTTCTCGAGCCATGTGGTACATCGACAAGATCGCAACAATGCTTTCCCCTTCACCCTCTTTCATAACAACCCCCAGATGGATCGACTCCCCATCGTCATCCCCCGGATACACAAGCTCCGAAGCTTCCTGATGAGGCCGCAGCACCGAACGCCGAACCTCCCTTGTCTGCTCTGCAGTAATATCAACAATCGGTAGCCGCTCAGTCATCCTCAGCCCCCAGCGCCTCTAAGAACGCCTCCCCAAACGAATCCAGCTTCGCCTGCCCAACACCCTTAACCCGCAGCATCTCGTTGCGCGTAATGGGGTGGTCTTTGATCAGCTCCCGCAGCGTCGCATCAGAGAACACTACATAAGGCGGCACCCCTCGCTCCCGAGCGATACTCGTCCGCAGCTCCCGCAACCGCTCAAACACAACCTTCTGATCGACATCAAGAACAATCGCCTCCCGCCCAGACTTCCGCCCCCGCGTCCGTTCTTTCTTAGCCGAACCAGTCCCGATCGGATTGGCCAGCGAGATCGTCCGCTCCCCCTTCATCACTTCCATCCCGATCTCGCCAAACGCAAGCGTCTCGAACCGATCCTCAACCACCCGCTCAAGCGCGCCCATCGAGATCAACTGATCCAGATACATAGACAGCTGCGCCTTGGTATGCGTCGCCAGCATCCCATGCACACTCAGCTGATCATGCTCTCGGCTCAAAATCTTCTCAGTCTTCGCCCCCCGCGCCACATCACACACATGCGCCGCCCCATACCGCTGCCCCGTCCGCGCCACCGCCGACAACAACACCTGAGCCACTTTCGCCGATTCTCTTTCAACTTCCGTCTCCCCCAAGCACACATCGCACGCCTTGCACCCACACTCTGAATCAATCACAAGCTCTTGCCCAAAGTACTCGCTCAGCGCCTTATGCCGGCACTCCATCGAAGCCACCAGCCCCCTCATTTCCCTGATCAAACGCAGCTGCCCCGCCGGATCAGCCCCAGATTCCTCCGCCCCAAACCCAATTAACCGTTCCCACCGCCCCGCATCGCTCGGCGAATACAACAGCAAACACTCCGCAGGCTCCCCGTCACGCCCCGCCCGCCCAGTCTCCTGCTGGTACGCTTCTACGCTTTTGGGCATTGTCGCATGCACCACCAGCCGAACATTACTCCGATCAATCCCCATCCCAAACGCAACCGTCGCCACCACAACATCAAGCGTCTCATTCAAGAACGCATTCTCCACCGACATCCGCTTCTTCTCACTCAATCCCGCGTGGTACGCATCGGCATCCAAGCCCAACTCCACCAAGTCCTGTGCCAGCCCTTCAGTATCCTTCCGCGACAAGCAATACACAATCGCCCCGCCACCATCGCCAATACTCCGGTGCCGACGAACCGCCTCAGCAATCTGCTCCTCTTTCTTTCCCCGCGACTGCACCCGGTAAGTCAGGTTCGGCCGATCAAACTTCCCAACCAACACCTCCGCATCAACCAGCCCCAACTGCTCAACAATGTCCTCGCGGACTCTCGGAGTTGCCGTCGCCGTGAACGCCTGAATCCCAACCCCCGGCGCCACCCTCCGCAGCTCCTTGAGCCTCCGGAACTCAGGTCGAAAGTCATGCCCCCATTGAGAAATACAGTGCGCCTCATCAATCGCGATCCCCCCAAGCCGCCCCGCATCATGCAACTCCCCAAGGATCACCTTGAACCCAGAAGTCACAAGCCGCTCCGGAGCCGCAAAGATCAGATTGATCGACCCATCAAACGCCCCTGTAATGATCTCGCGTGCTTCTTCAGGTTCAACCCCCGAGTGCAACGCGGCTGCTTTATACCCGTTGAGTTCAAGCCCCCGCACCTGGTCCCGCATCAACGCAATCAAAGGCGACGCAACAATCGTCACTTTCCCCGATACCAACGCAGGCACCTGATAACACAAACTCTTCCCGCCCCCCGTAGGGAGTACCGTCAAACAGTCCCGCCCCGCGATCCCCGCATCGATCGATTGTTCCTGCATCGGTCGCAGCGAATCAAACCCCCAGACCCGGTGCAACGCGTCAGCAATCCGTGGGTCAGAAACAGATGTCAGAGAGTCCGTAGGCATAGAGCGAGTATATTGAAAACTTCCCAATCAATGCAGAATCACGCCAAAAATTCAGAATTCACCAACAGACATTGCCAAGCCATCCAAAAAGAAACGGACCGCCAGTTGGCGGTCCGTCATAAGTCTATCAGACTGGCAAAGAGCTAAAAACCCTTACCGGCGACGACGACCAGCAATCAAACCCGGGAGCATCAACGCAAGAGCGGCTGATGGTGCAGGAACGGTTGCGACCGCGAAGCTGACCAGCATCTGGTCCGAGCCACCATTGGTGAGCTGGTCCCATTGGATCGAGTTAAAGTCACCCGATACTTCAATCATGCCACCGGTCTGGATGATCGGGCCGATCGCGTTGTTGACGATGTTACCTTCGCTGACGCCGAAGCCAAGCTCGTAATCGCTTGCAACGATCGAGACATCAAGCGCGTCATCAAAATCCCACACAGAAGCACCGAAGAGGGTCTGAGGGGTGAGGTCGCCAGGAGCGCCGACGAAGATCAGCACCGAAACGACATCCTGATCGAATGTCAAGGAGCTGAGACCTTCAAGGCCGCCACGGAACGAGATCGATTCCATCGACCCCGAGCTGAAGTTGCTCGAGGTTACGGATTCTGATGAGATCTCCATGGTGTCAAAGGTGACACCAACAGAGCCCGCCATGCCTGTTGCTGAGTCAGATTCACTCGACAAGCCTGACCAGCTAATTGTTTCGTAGTTGAGACCACCGTGGTTGACAACTCCTGCCAAAGCGGGAGCGCACACGAGCAGCCCAGCTATTGCACTAACTTTATAGTTCATTTCATCCTCCAAGATTATTGAGCGACCAACTGGTAAATGTGTGGCCGCTGACACACTCAAGATGCGCCATAATCAGAGGAATACAACTCAATCAATTGTATTATTATCGAACGGTCCATAATTCGCCCAAAAACCCCGTTTATGCAACAAAAAACAGGCACCCAAACCAGGTGCCCGTCAAAGTATTTGTATGAATAGAGCCGCCTATACCAGAGCAGTTCTTACCGCCGGCGACGACCAGCAAGCACTCCCGGAAGAAGCAGAGCCAGAGCCGCCGAAGGTGCAGGAATCGTTGGAACAATCGCAAAGGTGATCTGTAACTGATCGGTACCAGCACTGGTGCTCTGATCCCATTGCAGCGAAGTCATCTCGCCCTCAGCAAGAGCGACACCGCTGTGGTGATTCGATGGCCCAAGCGTGTTGTACAAACGAGAGGCATTGTCAACAACAATCCCAGGGTTACCCTCGTTATCCAATAGGCTCAGGTTGATATTTTCGCTGAAATCCCAGATCGCAGCACCAAACTGTGTAAATGTAGAAGTATCGTTCGGCGAACCAATAAGAATCAACACCGAATTCACGCTCTGGTCAAAGACCAATGACGATGTGCCGATAGATCCACCCATCAGCGTGATGGACCCAGACGAACCATCCGAAAAGTCCAGGGCATCAAAACCCGCAGCCGATCCGTAGTTACTGTCTTTTATAGCATCAGTTGTGATGTCCACAGTATTGAAAGTGACATTCACGCCGCCAGCAGATCCGGTTGCAACATTTGTAGCACTCGAAGCATTCGACCATTGGATTGTTTCATAGTCCTGGCCATTGAAGTGAATCATGTCGGCATGAGCAGTTGCACATAGCCCCGAAATAGCAAACCCTAAAAGAGCAGTTTTCATATCTTTTCTCCGTGCGAGTCTCGCTCACAATCTTTGATTAAAAAGAATGGAGGCCAAACAAATGACCACGCAGTTCAAATATGCGCAATTTCTGCCGCCCCGCCAGCAATCGGATTGGAATTGATGGGAATCCACTGTGAATTCATAGGTATCGGACCAGCAACGAGTTAAGTACTTTTCCCTCTGTCGGGCTGGAAACAGCGATTGAGCATGCCAATAATCTAGAACAGTTCTAAAGTATAAAAAAGGAGATCAATTATGCTCTGTGTAGGACAACAGTTCCCAAACTGGACATGCAAGGCCTGTGTCGGTAACGACCACTCAGACCTCACCACAATCAGCTCAGCAGACCGCGCAATCAGCAACCCCGATCGCTGGTCCCTCTTCCTCTTCTACCCCAAAGACTTCACCTTCGTCTGCCCAACCGAACTCGTCGAGTTCGGCGTATGCGTAGACGAGTTCAACGACCGTAATGTAGACATCTTCGGCGCCTCCACCGACAACGAGTTCTCACACCTCGCATGGCGCAACTCCAACCCGATGCTCAAAGAACTCCCCTACCCGCTCCTGGCAACCCAAAAACTCGCAACAGACCTCGGCATCACCCACGATGTCGAAGGCGTCTGCTACAGAGCAACCTACCTCGTAGACCCCCAAGGCATCGTCCAATGGGTCAATGTCAACCCCCTCCCAGTAGGCCGCTCCGTCACCGAAGCCCTCCGCGTCATCGACGCCATCCAGTCCGAAGAAATGACCCCCTGCAACTGGTCCCCAGGCAAAGACTTCATCAAAACCTAGTTCTCCGGGTGCCACTACTCGCCGCTTCGGCGCAGTAGTGTCTTTAAAGACTATCCAAGATCAAAAGAGCCGCTTCCGTTTGGGAGCGGTTTTTCATTTGTTCGATCAACCACCGCCTCCGCCTCGATCTCAATCAAAAACGCCGGATCAATCAGCCCCTTCACCTCAACCATGGTCAGCGCGGGTTCATGCGATTCGAAGAACGCCTTGTGCGCCCGCCCAAACTCGTCCGCCCTTGAGATATCCGTCACATAAAACCGAGTCCGAACAATGTCGCCCTTGACGCCCCCAAGCTCAACAACCGCCCGCTCAATAATCTCTAAACACCGCCCCGCCTGAGCAAACCCATCATCTGGCACAAACGCCGAAGCATCCGCATTCATCGACACCGTCCCCGTCGTAAAGATCAGATCCCCCGACCGAACCGCCCGAGAATACCCATACCGCCCCTCCCATTCATTCCCAGTCGATACCCGAGCATCAATCCCCATTACTCCACCTCGTTGGATAGATGTCCTTTGATCAGTTCAACAAAGGCCAGCCGAGTTTCTTGATCGCCAAACGCATGAAATGGTATTGATTCTGCCGCTTCACCTCTCCGGATGAAATACAGTCTCGCACCGGATTCGCAAATACTTTCAATCTTGGAAATGGGATACGACGACTGTTCTTCGCCATCAATCCAACGCCAATCAAGTAATTGACCATCGGTCGACAGTTCATGCATCCCGATTGGTATCGTGTTTGCTCCATCAATATACCGCTTTGCAAGCTTTTTAGTAGATGCTTCAATGGCCTCGGGCTTAGGTTTCTTGATCACCAGCATCCAAAAAATGAAGGCTGTGATTCCGAAGGCACCAGCGGTTGACATCGCAGTTTGTCCATTGATGTTGTATAAAAATATCAACACAAGCGGGATGCAGAAGATAAGAAAAATAATCACACGAGCCCGGCGTCTGGCTGACACTCCAAATGGACTGATGTTTGTGTGCAAGAACCGATACTCAAGAACGGTGAGATGGTCTTCTCGAGTGTGCTTCCATTCAAATGCCATATTCAGTGTTTCATCTGTATTCATACAGTCAGTATACGAAAAAATGGGGGCGACCATTGGCCGCCCCCATTGTGAATTTCAAATCAATCAAGATTTAAGCCAACTGCTTGCTCTCATTCAACTTTTTCCGAATCACCGTATGCAAAATCCCGCCGTTTCGGAAATACTCAATCTCCACAGGCGTATCCACCCGGCACATCGTCACAAACTCGAACGAACTCCCATCAGGCCGCGTCGCCTTCACAGGCACATCGCACCGCGGCGAAAGATCCGCAGGCATCAGCACATCAAAGGTCTCATCACCCTTGATCTCAAGCGATTTAGCCGAGTCCCCGTTCTTAAACACAACAGGAAGCACACCCATAAACACAAGGTTGCTGCGGTGAATCCGCTCAAAGCTCTCCGCAATAACCGCCTTGACGCCGAGCAACAAAGTCCCCTTCGCCGCCCAGTCACGCGATGATCCCATCCCGTAATCCTTACCCGCAACAACAACCAAAGTCGTCCCCGCCTTCTTGTAATCCATCGCCGCGTCGTAGATGTACTCAACCGGTGCCGAGGCAAGATCGTTCCCCTTGGTAAAGTTCCGTGTCCAGCCGCCCTCAGGTTGCTCGCCGCCCTCGGCCGCGATCTGGTTCTTCACGCGGACATTGGCAAAGGTCCCGCGTGTCATCACGCGGTCGTTCCCACGCCGTGACCCGAACGAGTTGAAGTTTGCAGGATCAACACCCTGCCCAATCAGGTACTGACCCGCTGGAGTCTCAGGCTCAATCCGACCCGCAGGCGAAATGTGATCCGTCGTCACCGAGTCAGCAAGCAAGCAAAGCACGCGAGCATCAGTAATCGCACCAAACCCAGGCGCATCCTCCTCCATTCCTTCGAAGAATGGCGGGTTCTGAATATATGTACTCTTGTCCTCCCAAGGGAACAAATCACTCTGCGATGCAGGCACAGCATTCCACTGCTCATTCTCCGTGTACACAGCCCCATACTTGGCCACAAACTGCTCGGTCGTCACACAAGACGCAACCGTCTCCTGAACCTCCTGATTCGTAGGCCAGATGTCCTTCAAGAACACATCCTTCCCATCAGGAGTCTGACACAACGCCTCGTTATAAATATCTATATCAATCCGTCCCGCCATCGCATACGCAACAACCAACGGCGGCGACGCAAGAAAGTTCCCCTTGATCTCCGGATGAATCCGCCCCTCAAAGTTCCGGTTGCCAGACAGTATCGAAGTCACGGCCAAGCCGCCCTCCTGAATCCCGTTCTCAATCTCAGATGGCAGCGGCCCAGAGTTCCCAATACAAGTCGTGCACCCATACCCAACAGTCTGGAACCCAACAGCATCCAGATCATCAGTAAGGTTCGCCTTATCAAGATACTCTGTCACAACCTTCGAACCCGGAGCCAGCGAAGTCTTCACCCAAGGCTTCCGATTCAACCCCAATGCCCTCGCCTTCCGAGCAACCAACCCCGCCGCAACAAGCACATCAGGATTCGAAGTATTCGTACACGAAGTAATCGCCGCGATCACAATCGACCCATGCTTGAGCTCAGACTGCATCCCAACCTCAGCCGGGTGCGACTCAGCCGTATGCGTAATCGTCACGCTCTTGCCGGTATCTGCTTTGTCGATCCCAAGCCCCTGAGGCCCCATCGGACGAGTCAGCATCTCAGCAAACGCAGTATGCAAAGAATCCAAATCAATCCGATCCTGCGGCCGCTTCGGCCCAGCAACACAAGGCTTGACGGTTGACAAATCAAGTTCCAGAACCGCACCAAACTCAGGATCAGGCGATTCAGCAGTCCAGAAGAACCCAGACGCCTTCGCCCATGCCTCGGTCAATGCGCATTCTTCATCGGTCTTCCCAGTAAACTTAAAGAACTCAATCGTCTTCTTGTCAATCGGGAAGAACCCACAAGTCGCCCCGTATTCCGGAGCCATATTCGCGATCGTCGCGCGGTCAGGAATGGAAAGTTCTTCCATCCCATCCCCAAAGAACTCGACGAATTTTTCAACCACGCCATGCGCCCGCAACATCTCCGTCACGGTCAGCACCATATCAGTCGCGGTCGCACCCTCAGGAAGCTTGCCCTTGAGCTTAAACCCAACAACCTCAGGCGTAAGCATGTACACCGGTTGGCCGCACATCACCGCTTCCGCTTCAATCCCACCGACACCCCACCCAAGCACACCCACACCATTAATCATCGTCGTGTGCGAGTCAGTCCCAACAAGCGAGTCCGGGTACACCCACTGTGTTCCACCAGCATTCTTCACCAAGCACCCCCGAGCCAAATACTCAAGGTTCACCTGATGCACAATCCCAGTCGCCGGAGGCACAGCACGGAAGTTGTCAAGCGATTCCTGCCCCCACTTGAGGAATGTATACCGCTCGTTGTTCCGCCCGAACTCCTTCTCCGCATTGATCGTCAGCGCGACAAACGAAGCAAAGTCATCCACCTGCACCGAGTGATCAATCACAAGGTCACACGCCACGGCAGGATTAATAGCCGCCGCATCCCCACCAAGATTCTTCATCGCATCCCGCATCGCCGCAAGATCAACAACACAAGGCACCCCAGTAAAGTCCTGCAACACCACCCGCCCAGGCATAAACGGCATCTCCGTCGCCTCAACCGACCCAGCGTTGTACCCCGCCAGTGCTTTGATGTGATCCGAAGTCACAATAAACTCATCATGATTCCGAACCATCGCCTCAAGCAACACCCGGATCGAATAGGGCATCTTCGAGATATCCCCCAGCCCCGCCTCCTGCAAAGCAGCAAGCCGGACATAGGAGTAGGACTCCCCGTTGACATCAAGTGATTCGTGCGCGTTAAACTGGTCGGTCGTCATGCTGTGCTCCTTATTCGGTGGTGTATAAGAAGTATCGGCCCCCAATCGCCATGAATCAAATCAATCATATTTACAAGATCAATAGAAACAGTTTATGCAGTACCCTCCTGTTCTGGGTGCCCTTACTCGCCGTCCCCGGCGCAGTGAGGTCTTCGTGCCGCGGGCGCCGCTGCTTGACCGTCTTGTGGGGGGCGGCAAGCAGTGTCTTGAACCGTTCCTGTATTCGGTGCCCTCCTTTGACCCGCAGGGCAAAGGAGGTCTTCAGCAGTTCTACACCGATGCAGATTCAGTACCTAGCAGATCTCTCCGAGCATGTATCAACTTGATTGATGCACGGACAATCAAAAAAATTGCAACCAACCAAGGGAGAAACAGAGCAAGAACAGACATCAATACAATGGACGAAGTCTTTACGCCCATGGCCACTTGCAGCAAAATCCCAGCAATAAGAGTCCATATTGAGACAAAGCCAAGAACCATATTGCCAACAAGGAACAGGGCCATGTTGTCAGATTGAGAGTCACTCAAAAGCCAGTACATCCAAAAAGTAAGCACAGTAAAGAGCACAACCGTGGCAATGATGAGATGAAGCCGGTGGGCAGTAACAGTCCGTACATCAATATTTGTATTTGCCCGCTGTTCCATTTTTGCCTCCAGAACTCATTGTAATAGTCCAAATGCTCAAAATCCGGACACTCCGACTACAGTCTTCATACAGTTTGCTTGCCATAAGGGTTATCCATGAAAGACAAAACAGGCAGAGTGGAGATAGGCATTTCAGAGCCTTGGGACGCTGGCTACATTTCGTGCACTGGTTTCGCTGGTAAGCGAGCTACCTATACCTGCAAGTATTATGGAAACACCGTGAACTGTTTATTGGTTGAACTAGACAAACCCCTCAATTGCAAAAACCAAGAGTGGAGTTTTTTAGTTTGTTCACCGAGACATGAGGGTTTCAAGATCAATGATATTTGGTCTAAATGCGACATATCCTTCGGTATGATCGGTATCGATGAGTTTGATGCAAACTCGGAATACTGGTTTGATAATTCCCAATGGAGAGGAGATCCTCCAGCCTTCATTGGGACAATAAGAGGCGAAAGCTCATGGTGGCGACGGCTAATTGGCTCACTGTAGCAGTGCCCGCTCAAAAGCCCCCGCCGCATGACTCAAAAAACGATCCCGCCTCCGCACAACCCCAAGCGTCCGAGTCAGCCGTCCATCCTTCGCCCGGATCCCCTCCCCGTCTTCAATCCCAAACCGAGAAACAAACCCAACCCCGATCCCCGCCCGCACCATCTGCACGATCGCCTCGATCGACCGCAGCTCCATCACCACTTCCAGATTCACCCCGTGCGCCAAAGCCGCCGCATCCAGAATCCCCCGCACCGCCGACCCCGCCTCAAACGCGATGACCGATTCCCCTTCCAGATCACCCCACCGGAAGCTTTTACGCCCATCCAACTTGTGTCCGGATGGCACAATCAGCATCAACTCATCGCTGATCTCATGCACCACCATCAACTCCTCCCCCCGCGGATGATCCACAGGCAGCGTCACAATCCCCAGATCCAGCTCCCCAGAAACAACCCCCTCCGCAACCGCCAAACTCCCCGCCTCCCGGATAGAGAACTTCAAACCCGGATACTCGTCCCGCACCGCATGGATCGCCGCGGGGAGTAAATACCCCGTCGCCGTCGCCCCCGCCCCAACCTTGATCGACCCCGATTCCAATCCCACCAACTCCCGCACAGCCTCCCGAGCCCGTTCCCCGGCCCGAAGCGTCACCTTCGCATGCTCAATAAACACCCTCCCCGCCTCGGTCGTTTCAACCCCAAGCCCCGTCCGGTGAAAGAGTTCCGTCCCCAGCTCGTCTTCCATCTTCCGCAAAGCCGCCGACAAAGCAGGCTGCGAAACCCCAAGCGACTCCGCCGCCCGAGTCATATGCCCAAACCGAGCAATCTCCACCATCTGAGTCATTGAACGAAGGTCCATAATCACATCCTATCAATATCCACGCTATCCTACACCCGTGACCACAAAACTCCTCATTCTGATCGTTCTCGCCCTCCTCGCAAGCTCAGCTCTCGCCCAGACGGAGACCGAGCTCAACGACGACGGCATCTGGCAAACAACAACCGCCCCAGAGCCAGGCTCCGACGCCGCAGTCATGGCCGATGCCCAGCGATACATCGCCGAAGGCAACCCAGGCAAAGCCGTCTCCAAACTCTCAAGCTGGATCGAAAAGAACAAACGCACCCGCACCCCCTTCATCGCCCAAGCCTACTACCTCCGTGGACTCGCCCGCCTCGAAAACGATAGAGAGTACAAAGCCCTCTTTGACTTCGAGCTCGTCATCCGCGACTTCTCAGACTCCGAGTACTACACCAAAGCCGTCGAACGCGAGTTCGACATCGCCCACCTCTACCTCGACGGACTCAGACGCCGTTTCCTAGGCATACGCTTCGAAAGCGGGCGCACCATCGCCGAAGAACTCCTCGTCCGTACCCAAGAACGACTCCCAGGCTCACAAATCGCTGAAACCGCCGCCCTCGATCTCGCCAACCACTACTACGAACGCCGACAGCTCAAACTCGCCGCAGAGATGTACGACATCTTCCGCATCAACCACCCCGAGTCCCGCAACCTCCGCTACGCCATGCTGCGCCAGATCGAGTGCAACATCGCCCGTTTCAAAGGCCCACGCTACGACGGTTCAGGACTCCTCGACGCCAAGCTCCTCATCGAAGAGTACACGCGAGACTACCCAGGCGAATCCATCCGCTCCGGCGTCACAGAAGGCCTCGACGCGTGGATCGACGAATCAGCCGCCCAGCAAGCACTCGACACCGCAAAGTGGTACATCAAAGTTAAAGATCTCCCCAGCGCAAAGTTTGTCCTCGCCCGCCTCCTCCGCCGCCACCCAGCCACCATCGCCGCCGACCAAGCCATCGACCTCATGCTCAAGCACGACTGGCTCACCTTTCAAGACGACTCCCAACAAGCAGCAATCGACTCAGAGTAACAAATGATGACCCGACTCTTATCCCTCGTCATCCTGATCGCCCTGCTCCCGCTCAGCGCCTGCTCCTCAACAGGCCGCTACACCGCCGGCTCAAACTTTGATGAATCAATCAAAACAATCGCCGTCCCCATCTTCCAAAACGACACCCTCCAGCGAGGACTCGAAGTCCAACTTGCCGAATCACTCAATAAACAAGTTCGAGCACGCACCCCCTGGACCCTCTCCAAATCAGACCGCGCAGAAACCTCACTCGTAGGCGTCATCACCTCCCATTCCATTGCACAACTCTCACAAGCCCCCCGCACAGGCCTCGTCCAAGAGCAAACAGTCCAGATCACCATCAACTTCGAATGGCGCGACAACCGCACAGGCAAAATCCTCGTCGCACGCAACGGCTTCGCCGCCACCTCCACATTCGTCCCCCAGAGGGGCGTCGGAGAACGCATCGAGCACGGCCAGCGAGAAGCAATCGAAGAACTCGCCCGAGATGTAATCTCACAACTCCGTCAAAGCTGGTAAACCTTCCATCACCCCCCAGCGTACCTACAATAGATACGAACCCGAATTTCAGGCAAATATTGCCGTTACTCGTCGAATTGGCGATCCAGTGCAATACCAAAGGCCGTCAAACCGATAACAATCCTGAGCGTACATCTCTCAGATCACAAACCAATAAAGCCAGCACTCCACATGACCGACCCAAAACCAAAAAACGACCAGACCCCGCCCACCGATCCAAAGAAAAAAGATCAGGGCAAGCCCAACACGCCGCCGCCCCAAAAGACCCGCGGCGCCTTCGGCTTCATCGTCGTCATGCTCATGGTCTTCATGCTCGCCATGTTCCTCACAAGCGCCCAACAAGGACGCGAGATCACCATCCAGCAGTTCGAGCAGTACTACCAGAACAAAAAAGTGAAACTCGACTCCGTCGTCATCTCCGACGCCGCGGTCATCGCCCAACTCGTTGACGCCGAAGCCCAAGAAGGCGAAACAACCTCCGTCCGTGTACCCATCACCGCGATCTCCCGCGAGGTCATCGCCGAACGGATCTACACCCTCACCGACGGCCGCGTAATCGAAAAACCAACCTCAGGACTCGTCCTCTTCCTCTACTCCATCGGCCCAATCCTCATCATCCTCCTCCTCATCTGGTTCCTCCTCTCCCGCTCAATGCGAGGCGCAGGCGGCGGTGGCGGAATGCTCGGCTCCTTCGGAAAGTCCAAGCACCGCGCCATGACCAAAGAAATGACCGGCGTCACCTTCAAAGATGTCGCCGGGATCGAAGAAGCCAAAGACGAAGTCGGTGAAATCATCGAGTTCCTCAAGACCCCAAAGAAGTTCACCAAACTCGGCGGACGCATTCCCCGCGGTGTCCTCCTCGCAGGACAACCCGGCTGCGGCAAAACCCTCCTTGCCAAAGCAATCGCAGGTGAAGCCGATGTCCCCTTCTTCAGCATCTCAGGCTCAGACTTCGTAGAAATGTTCGTAGGCGTCGGCGCATCCCGCGTCCGCGACCTCTTCAAACAAGCCAAAGAAGCCTCCCCCTGTATCATCTTCCTCGACGAAATCGACGCCGTTGGCCGCCGCAGAGGCGGCGGGTTCACCACCGGAGGCCACGACGAACGCGAGCAAACACTCAACGCAATCCTCGTAGAAATGGACGGGTTCGAATCCGGTGACGGCGTCATCGTCATCGCCGCAACCAACCGTCCAGATGTCCTCGATCCAGCGCTCGTGCGTCCAGGTCGCTTCGATCGCCAGATCTCCGTCTCCCTCCCCGATGTCAAAGGCCGCCTCGAGATCCTCAAAGTCCACGCCAAAAAGGTCAAACTCGGACCAAATGTCGACCTCTCCAAGCTCGCCCGAGGCACCCCAATGTTCTCCGGTGCAGACCTCGCCGCAATCATCAACGAAGCCGCAATCGGCGCAACCATGCAAAACAAAGACTTCATCGAGCACGAAGACCTCGAAGAAGCAAGAGACAAGGTTAAGTTCGGGCGCGCCAAGAAGAGCCGCGTCCGCGAAGCAGATGAGAACAACCTCGTCGCCTACCACGAAGCCGGCCACGCCGTCCTCCAAGCACTCCTCAAAGACGCAGATCCCCTGCACAAAGTGACGATCATCCCCCGTGGTGCCAGTGGGGGGGCAACCTTCTCCCTCCCCGAAAAAGACCGCATGGGCTACTCACTCAAATGGCTCAAAGCCACCATGCGCGTCATCTGCGGCGGACGCATCGCCGAAGCCAAAGCCATGGACGATGTCTCCTCAGGCGCATCGAGTGACATCCAGCAGGTCACACAACTCGCTCGCGCCATGATCCTCCAGTGGGGCATGTCCCCAAGACTCGGTTTCGTCAACTACGCCGGACAAGACAACGCCGAAGGCTACATCCCCGACAAAGACTACTCCGATGAAACCGCACGCATCATCGACGAAGAAACCAAACGCATCGTCGACGAGTCCTACGCCCAAGCAGAGTCCATGCTCACCGAGAACTGGGACAAGGTAGAAGCCGTCGCCCAAGCCTTGCTCAAGTACGAGAACCTGACAGCAGACGAAGTCCACTCCGTCATGCGAGGCGAATCCATCGGCAGATCAACAGTCGCCGACCTCCTCGCCGCCGAACCCCCATCAAAAACCAACGGCACCTCTGAACCCAAAAAGACCGAATCCCCCGACACCGACACTCCACCCGACACCCTCCCAAGCCCGGCGTAACACGATTGTCACTTGTTATGTTTGTCATCGAGCACGCCTGTTAATATGGGTATAGTGATCTCATGCAGATTTCACGCCGCCCCAAACGATTTTTTCTACTCCTCGGATTCCTAGCCATTGCCATAGCGGCCTTCACGGTTTCTCAAAGCAGAGCCGCGCCCTCAGGGATCACAAACAGACAAGTACAAAGACTTCCACTCAACGAGCTCGCCAAAATGCTCACTGATATTGCCACGGATCGTTCCATTAAACAGGCTCAGGGTTCAAATGGAGCAGGGCTTTCCGGTGACGTTATCTATGTTAATTTTGAATACGACTATCTACTAACTAAATCGCAATGGAAAACAGTCAGAAAGCGTGTTCTCAGGGCATACAAGGACGGTGACACTCAAGATTTGGCCGGCGCCCAACAACTCATTTACCATATCGGTCCAGATAGTAAGTTGATCGAAACCGCAATCTCACGGCTTCACGATCCGGATATTTCGATCGTCAATCTCGCTCGTGGCGTTATCCTGATGCATTCATCCAAGCCAACTACACACATCGACATCGAGAAGTTGATAGAGCTCGCAGACTCGGCCCCAACTCCACAACACAAAAAACTCATCTCTGATTGCATCGGGACGATCCGCTTCAGCCAGCCAGCGTCCCCGTCGGTCGACGCCCAAATCGTCGCAATCGCTCGTGCCACACTTGAAGACCCCGCCGCTACTCATAAACAACGAATGGAAGCACTCATTTCAATTTCGTATGCCAACGGTGCCCCGCGCGAGGCCGCATTGCTTGCTGCAAAAGAGTACCTCAATCCACCCAGCGGCGACGAACGCATGGCACTCCTAATCCTCACCCGACTCGTCTCGATCTACGACAACCCGGATGCAGAGTCACGCCAAATCGCTACAGAAATCGCTCTACCAATTTTCGTTCAAGCCGCACAGAGCGATGATTGGAGTCTTCAGATGTCCGCCTCCGGTGCGGCACGCCACCTCTGCGAACAAGCCGAACCCCTCGTCCCCGCCCTGCTCGCGATGCTCGGTCACCCGGATATTAATGTCAGCATGATGGCAATCGACGCTCTAGGACACATCGGCCCCAATGCAAAGGTCGCCCTACCCGATCTTATAAGCCGTCTCGATTCGATTAGCCCGGATCTCCAAGAACCCTACAAAGACACCATCTACATGATCTCAGGACAAGGCGAAAAGCCCAGTTGGTTTGACAAATACACCGACACAAAGAACAAAGCACTCGGTCACACCAACCCGGACCCATGATAATGAAAGACGCCCATAAAAATCTACATGAACTTAATCGTGTAACATACTTCCATGAATGATCCATCTAATCCCCAAGACCACACCCAACTCACCTGCACCACCTGCAACTACGACCTCCAAGGCCTCAACCTCTCCGGCTCCTGCCCAGAATGCGGCGACCCCATCATCACAGACTGCTTCTGGTGCGAATACGACCTCACCAACACCGCACCAGACTCCAGATGCCCAGAGTGCGGCGTCCCCGCCACCACCTCCATCGGCAGAGGCCCGCTCGCAACAATCCCGCTCGATCTCCTCCAGAACATCCACAAAGGATTCCGCCTCGTCACCCTCCTAATCCTGCTCTACATCGTCTGGGCAGTCGTCGCCGCTGTCGGGCTCGTTGGCTTCGGATTGTCATCAATGAGTCCCGATACCATGTCATTGTTGGTCATCCCGATCTCAATCATCTCCAATGGCATCATATTCGGGATCATCTTCGGCTGGTGGAAACTCGCATCACCAATCCCAGGCCTACCAATCGATGTAGACGGCTCAGACCGAAGAAGTTTCCTCAACGCAACACTCCTCGCCTTCGCAATCGCAACCGCGATTTCAATGTTTGTATCTTTCATCCCAACAAATCTAGATCCCGATGCCCCATTCACAGCCGTGGACTACATCATGACAGGCGTCCAACTCATCGCTTTCATCACCATGGTGGTCATGTACTTCGCTCAGATGAGATACCTCCAATGGTTCGCAAAGATCGCAAAGAACAACAAAATGCACAAACGAGCAAAGCACTTGGTCTGGTCCGGCCCGCTCATTTTCATCCTCGGCTTCATGCTCCTCTTTCTAGGACCACTCATCGTCCTAGTCCTCTACTGGAACACGATCGAATATCTCCGCAGAGATGTTAAAAAAATCATCAAATCCAAAACCGCCTTCGCCTAAATAACAGCGCATCCAAAACAAAAAACCCCGCAATCAAGCGGGGCTTTTGAACACGCTATATATATAAATACTCAGACACCCATCGCCACAATCGCGTCAGCAAGCTTAATAAACCCGCCCCGATCCGCACCAACACCATAATCAACCACCCCATTGACCATCGGGGCCTGAGCGATGCACTGCTCATGGATATCCACCATCACCCCGTGCAGTTTCTCAAGCGTCCGTTCCTTGGTCCAAGTGCTGTGTGATGCATTCTGATGCATCTCAAAGCACGAGGTCGCCACGCCCCCCGCGTTGGCCGCCTTCCCAGGACCAAACAAGATCCCCTTCTTATGAAAGATCGTCCGCGCCTGATGCGTGCAAGGCATATTCGCCCCCTCCGCAACAACCTTCACACCACGATCAACAAGCGCCCCCGCATCATCCTTCTCAACCTCATGCTGCGTCGCACATGGCAGCGCAACATCCGCATCAACAAGCGACCAAGGCCGTGCTTCTGGGTGGTACGAGATCCCCTTCCCCTTAAAGTCCTTCAATCGACCACGCTGGACTTCCTTGAAATCAATCAACTCTTCAAGCTGTTCAGCCGTCATGCCCTTCGCAAAGCTCATCGAACCCCTAGAGTCCGACATCGTCACCACATGCGCCCCCTTCTCCATCGCAAGCTCCGCAGCATACAACGCCACATTCCCGCTACCAGAAATCATCACGCGCTTCCCATCGATCGAATCCCCAGAGTGTTTTAACATCTCCTCAGCAAAGGTCACCGTCCCATACCCAGTCGCCTCGCTCCGCCCAAGCAACCCGCCCAAGCCCAAAGGCTTCCCGGTCAGCACCCCGTCGCGTTGCTTGGTGATCTTCATGTACTGTCCATAAAGGAACCCAATCTCGCGTCCACCAACACCAATGTCCCCCGCAGGCACATCAACACTCGGGCCAATATGCCGATAAAGCTCACGCATGAACGCCTGACAGAAACGCATGACTTCATTGTCGCTCTTGCCCTTAGGATCAAAGTTCGATCCGCCCTTGCCGCCGCCGATCGGTTGACCGGTTAGCGCATTCTTAAAGCACTGTTCGTATGCAAGGAAGTGCAACGTGTCTTCGGTCACTTCAGGATGGAACCGCAGCCCGCCTTTATACGGCCCAAGCACATTGGTATGCTCGATCCGCCATCCAAAGTTCACTTCAACCCCGCCCTGATCATTCACCCACTCAACCCTGAACCGAATCACACGGTCGGGAATTAGAAGCCGCTCAAACACTTTCGCCTTCTGGTAAACCTTGTTCCCCTCGATCACGGGGCAGATCGACTCGGCAACTTCTTCAATCGCTGACCGATACAACGGTCCAGGCTTCACAGCATCAATCAAAGAACCCAAATCATAATTGCAAGTCATGGTGGTCATATCGTCTCCAGAACAAGTAGCAAGCCCACAAAAGGCATAAGAATACGAAAGCCAAGGACCGCCCAATTGTTCCCCTAAGCGAAGTGAAAATCACTGTTTTTTGATCGTTTTAGTTGTAAATACTGGCGAAAACAGATGCAGTTTGACAGTAAAGATCAGGATTCGTCAAAGTCAACCGTGTGAAACCACTGAGAATGCTTTGCTATCCCGTCAAGATCGGGAAATAGTGTCGATCGATTTATTCCTAACCTGTCAAGATCACCCCGAATGTCTGGTACATAGTCATGAGGGATTTTGATTTTTTTGAGCTTATTTGCAAATCTAGAAAGTTCTTCAAGCGGAATAAATTTTCCGTTTTTAACTGGCTTGTGGCAGGTAAACCAACCGTCTTGTGCACGAATTCTATCTGCAATATGTAAAGGTCGGTAGATTAGTGTTCGGCCTCTAGTGAAAGGCGAGTCCTTGCCTTCTTTGACATAGTCTGTGGTGACATCAGGAGTAAATACCCATACTACAGCGTCACATTTAGCATGGCGTGGTTCTGCGGTTGCAAACCATAATGCTCCCAGAGAACTTGTTGACCAGTCTAGAAAGCGTGTTGCCATTCCATGATGTTGAGCGATGGAAAGCCAGTTCCAATGGTCCGATTGGCTAGGGGGCCGAGTTATCATACCGCTAGATCGATATATAAAATCATTGAGCATGTCTCGTTCAGACTCACGATTAGATTTTTTAAAATTCAGTCTTGCAATTTTTGGAACAAGTGACCAGTTTTCTCGTTGTCCGCGAAATAACACATCTTCATCTAAGTTGAGTGAGCACACTTCGTCGACATATTCTGATACGCTTTCAACAATTATGGATCTATATCTTTTTTTGATCATTGTGCCAACTCATCTTTCAAATTTGAATCATTGGCTAGTTTTCGTGTGTCTCCGCTCACAGTCTTAGGTTCAACAAGCGTCTTGGTGCTCTTTGCGCCCGCCTCCTCAAATCTCCGAAGCGTTGGAATCATTCGACTCTCGATCGATCCGACCAATGTGTTGTATTTATCCATTGCTTGTCGAATCGATGCGCCTACGTCGTCGGTGTACTTGAATATATTCGCAGCCCGATCATGCAACTCCTTCCCAAGCTCAAACAACGCCGCCGCCTGTTCCGTCAGCGCCTGCTCCCGCCACCCAACCGCAACCGCACGCAACAACCCAATCAGCGTACTCGGCGATGCCAAGATCACATTCCGCTGAGCCGCATCATCAATCAGATTGTGATTCCGCGACAACGCCGCATCCAAAAACTGATCCCCAGGCACAAACATCACCACAAACTCAGGCGACCGTTCAAACAACGCCCAGTACTTCTTATCCGCCAGCTTCTTCACCTGCTCGGTCGTATGCCTCGCAAAGTCATTCAGGTGCCGCTCGCGTTCCGCATCATCAGAAGCATTCACCGCCTCGATGTACGAGTTAATATTCGCCTTCGCATCAACAACAATCACCCGGTCATTCGGCAGCGTCACCACCATGTCAGGCCGAAGCAGATTCCCATCCCCATCCCGCTCCGAAGTCTGCTCACTAAAGTCGCAATAAGAAGTCATCCCCGCAAGCTCCGCAACCCGCCGCAACTGAATCTCCCCATACTGCCCACGGATCTCAGGCCGCGACAACGCCTTGGTCAGCCGCGCCGTTTCTTCTTTAAGCGATTTATTCGACTCCCCCGATGCCTTCACTCTTTCATCAAGCTGCGTCAACTGAACCTGCGTCTTCCCAAGCGTCTCACTGATCGGCTTCACCAACGCCTCGATCGCCTGCTTCCGCTGATCCAACTCCGCTTGCGATGCTTTCCCCGCCTGCCCGAGTTGCTCAGACAGAAGTTTCGTCAATGCCTCCTGATTCGACTTAAGCGTGCGCGACCCAATCGCCTCAAACGCTTCCTTCAACTGCGACTCGTTCTTGATCAGTTCTTGTCGCGATCGCTCCGCGGCCTCAAGCTGCGCACCAAACTTCGCATTGAGTTCGCTCAGATCCGTGATCCGCCTCGTCTGCAAATCCACCCGTTCCTCAAGCCCCCCAATCTCATCGCGGGTCCCAACAAGTTCCCTAGCCAATCGCTCATTCTCATCCCCAACCGACTCCAGCCGAACCTTCGAGCCCGCTAGCTCCTCCCCAAGCCGTGCACTCACAGCCCGCTCCCCCGAAACCCCCTTAATCAGGACAAAAACCCCAGCCCCAAGCCCAAGAGCAATCAGCCCCACGATAATCAGTGCGATCTCCATGTCAGGAGTATATCAGGTATCCCGCCAGCACAGTACCCAATAATCATCCCATCATGTCCACGAATTCTCTTGAGTCCGCATATCTCCCACGATACTTTATAGTGAGACACCAAAACAGGAGAGAACAATGAAACACATCGCATCAATCGTCATCGCCGCTATGGCAACCGCCGCAGCCGCATCCCCAGTCCTCGTCGAAGTCCACGGGGATGTCGAGTTCAACCAAATCAGCGGCGGAGCCCTCGGGACAGTCACCTCAGGAGAATCAACAACCCTCTCCTTCATGCTCGATTCAGACACCTTCCTCAACAGCGGTGCTTTCCCCACCCGAGGCTACGACATCGACCTCGCTTCTCTCGATCTCTCATTCAGCGGCGGCGCATCGCTCGGAGCAAACCTCGGGGCAGGAACCTCATACTTCTCCCTCCGAGACAACGACCCCGCAGTCGACGGCTTCTTCATCGGCCACCCCGATGGGTTCCCCTCACCAGTCGCTCTCGACCAAGTAGGCATCTTCGGTGACTTCGGCGCATCCTTCAGCGTCACCTACGGCGACGACCCCCTCCCATCTCTCGACATCCTCGACGCTCTAGGAACCTACGACTTCACAGGACTCACAGTCTTCAACATGACCATCGACGATGGCCCCTTCAACGCAATGGGCATGGTCTTCAGTTCCATGACCATCTCCAAGGTTCCAGCTCCATCCGTCATCGCTCCACTCGCCTTCGTAGGCCTCTGCGCATCCCGCCGCCGCCGTTAATCAGCCCATCACCAATCCACACAAAGAAAGACCCCGCTTCATTGATCGGGGTCTTTTCTTTGTATATGAATCTCAATTCCCCGCATACCCTCCCCCATGATGAATCCCCGCAAGTTTACCTACACCGCCCACCGCTACCTCGCCCTCATCATCGCCCTCCAACTCCTCGCCTGGAGCGTCGGAGGCTTCATCTTCTCCATCCTCGACATCAACGCCGTCCGTGGACACACCGACGCCCACATGATCACCAACGCCCCACTTGATCAAAGCTCAATCAACGCTCTCCCCGAATCCATCCAATCAGCAATCACATTACTCAACAGCCCGAAAATCGCCACCATAACCCTCACCGACCGAGGCCTAGGCCCACACTGGGAAATCAGAAACTCCGACAACAAACTCCTCCTCCGCCTCGACCAACTCGGCACCCCAACCAGCATCATCACCCCACAAGACGCCGAGTTCATCGCCCTCCGAGATTTCACCCACGAATCAACAATCGCCAGCACAACACTCCTCGACGAATCCTCCGACTCAATCCCATCCGAATACAGAGAAGCCTCCCTCCCCGCCTACCAAGTCAAACTCGACCACCCAAAGCACCCGCACATCTACATCAACGCCCAAACAGCCCAAATCACCGCCCGCCGCAATGACAACTGGCGCACCTTCGACTTCTTCTGGATGCTCCACACCATGGACTACAAGAATCGCGACAACTTCAACACCCCGTTGCTCACCATCGCAAGCACCCTCGCCATCCTCACCGCAATCACAGGCATCGCCCTCTGGATCTGGCGCATCGTTCCAAAGAAAAAACGCACACCAAAGCAACCCGCCTGATCATCCCCGTCTACTTGGTACCCACCGCAACCACAAGCTCGCAAGGCCCACAGAATCCGTCCGCGCCCTCAAACTTCTTGAGCCCCTCTTCAATTTCCTGCCAAGTCTCATCCCGCTCGGCTTCCGTCAATCCCCCAAGCATCTGGTGCAACGCCCCGAACGATTCCTTCTCAAACGCCAAGCATTCCGCCGCAGTCTTCACGCGAACAGGTGCATCAATCACCCGAACCTGCACATCCCTGAACCCAGCCTTGACAAACGCCGCCTCAAGCACCCCCTCCCCGCCCAAACTAAACGGCCCGGGCTGCCCCGCAAGCGGCGCAGGCAGATTGGCGCGCCGGCGAATAATCGACACCGGATCAGAAAAGAACGCATTCTTGTCCCCAGTCGAGTACACCATCGCCGCAACCTTCCCCCCTTCTCGCACCGCATGCTTCATCCCCGCCAAAGCACGCTGCTGATCAGGAAAATAAATCATCCCAACCCGGGAGATCACCGCATCGAACGACCCCTCATCAAGCTCATCAAGACACTCCCCGTCGAGTGCCATCGTCTCAACATTGCCAAGCCCCGCATCTACGCACCGAGCAGACGCAAACTCCAAAATGCTCGGCGACAAATCCGTCGCCAGCACCGAGCCATCCCCGCCAACACGCTCGCCAACAATCACCGTCTGATCCCCCGCACCCGCCGCAACATCAAGCACCCGGCTCCCCTCCCCGATCCCAGCCATATCAAGCATCGTCTCCGTAGGCCCGCCAAGCCAATCAGTCAGCAATCCTCCCCAACGGTGCCACGCGCCCGCCGCAGATTCCCACTGCTCAAGTGTCGTGTTCTTGTACGCAACAGGATCAAACTTCATCGATATCTGGCTCATTTACTCACCCTTCATTCTGCTCACAATCGGACTCAAAGACAACGCTCACAAACACTGTACCCGAAATCATTTCTTCGTCATCCGAGGCAAAGGCACAAGCCCACGAACCTCCCGCTGGTAATCACGGTATCCATCCCCAAACGCCGCAACAAGATCCCGCTCTTCAATCCAAGTCCCAAACACAATATACCCCGTCGTCATGATCGCAAAGAACAAGTGCCCAACGCTCATCACAGGCGCCGCCCAGAACGCGAGAATAAACCCAAACATCAACGGGTGACGAACAAACCGATACAGCCAAATCTTCTGGAACGGCAACGGGTGATAGTCCTTCCCAGACGCATTCATCATCACCTGCCGAAGCCCAAAGAGATCAAAGTGATTGATCATAAAGGTTGAAGCAAACACGATCACCCACCCAATCGCCGCGATCCCGTAAATCACATTCACCGCCATCGCATTCTCAACCGACCACACCACCTCAGGCAACGGCCTCCAAAGCCAATAAGTCCCCGCCAAGATCACACTCGAAAGCAACACAAAGATGCTCCGCTCAACCGCGATCGGGAGTAACTTTGCCAACCACAACTTAAATCGAGGCCGCGCCATTATCGTGTGCTGAACAACAAACACAGACAACATCAAACCATTGATAACCAACGAAGGCACCAACTCGCCAGCCGTCCCCCCATCAATATCCTTAGGAACGACAACCCCCGCCACAAACCCGATCGAATACAAGATCACCGCAAAGAACGCCACATACGCCACGAGCCCAAACCCCAGAATCAACAACCGGGAACCCTTCGATTCTGTCGCCTTCCAGTTCATCAGCGAATGCAGCGGGCACCCAGAAGACGATTCGGTCTGTGGCTCATTGGTAGAAGATCCATCGCTCATTGTTCATTCCCCTCGATCAAAGCTAAATGCCTGTCAAGCACTGTTCTCCTATAGAACAGTAGATATAGGTATCCTACATGAGAATGAACAATCACGCATCAGATCTCAACCCTGTCCCCCGCCCCCCCCCTCTCTCTCTCCAATTAGGGGGGGGCACCGTATCCATCGTCGTCTGCGCTCGTAGAAATTGTAGAGCGGCCGCGATCCACACACAAGGTTGCACACCATCCAGCGGCCACCGGACTCCTACACGCTACCCGGCGTCATCGACGACGATGCAGAGTTGCGAGCAGTGCTCCGCAACCCAATAAAAGAAGTGAAGAAGGCGAAGGAATCGCAGGCCCACTAAACCCGCCAAACCCATTCGCCGAGTTCACCTGGAACGGAGGCGCCCCGCCGCCAGGCAGATTCCAACTGTGAACCCATCCATCATTCACCGCATCAAACCAGTTCCCAGGCATCGCATATCCAAACACCAACGGCGGAAGCCCAATCACCCCGCCAACACCATTGGACACGCCATTCGTCTCCTGAATATCCCACTCAAAGTTCCCCCCGCCCGAGAACGCATTGAAATCCCAATCCTGACTAGCGCCAATCCCCGCAGCGGTGCTTGTCAAATCAAGAATGCTCCCCATAGGGATATTGTGCGAGAACATAAACTGACTCCCCGCCATAGGGCTGGCAAAGTTGAGTGCCCCATGCGTATCAATAATATTGATCCCAGACAAATCATTCATCCCAACACCGTTGGTAAAGCTAAACGGCGCAAGCACACCATTGCCCGCCCCATAGTTGATGTTGTTCAACTGATACAAAAACAACTCGCCACCAACAACCGGCACGATCTGACTCCCAAGTGTCATCCCATTCCGATTCGCAGCATTAAACGGGTTCGTCGCCGTCACCCCCGCGATCATCTGCCCCGCGTACCACTGTGAAGTCTGTGTCTGATCAAGATGCCATTCATCTAGATCAAACAAATGCACCGCCCCAGGCGTCGGTGGTGGGGTCCCCTGAGGCATAATCATCACGCCGTTCTGAGCATCATCCCACCAAGAAAAATGATGCTGGCCCAAAATGTTCGCCCCAGCACTCAAGGCAAAACCAGACACAACCGCCAAGGACACTACACTTTTCGCATACTGCATGGCACCGCTCCTTTCCTAAGTTGTTCTCTCTGGCGAGCTCCCTGTAAGCCCTCCATCTCAAACTACGGACCCCGGGGTCCGAAATCAAGTGAATAGGCAAAAAACTTTCATCTTTCATCCCGGTCTCCAATAGAAAGCGTGTGCAGCTCGCCATTCCTGCACCCCTGCCAACTTGGCATCTCTCCTCAGAATCGCCCCTTCTTGACACCAACCCCGCACCTCGTTTTGTACCCAACCCCCCAAATTCCACCAAATTCACCCCTCCACATCCCCCAAAACCGGCACGCCCTTTGCCATACAAACAGGCACATGACGGTCCACCGGAACCAACCCGATCATTCAATCCCCCAAGGCACCCCAACCGGTGCCCCAGGTGGCCGCCTAAATCTCCTCCTTTCACGCGCCGGCTGGCAACCAGACCCCTGGGTCGACCGCCTCCCAAGAATGCTCGAACCCCTAGGCATCGAGTCCCACATCGCCCACTGCGCCGACGACGCCCAGCGTGTCATCGACTCAAACAAGATCCACATCGCCGTCGTCGACCTTGCACTTCCACTCTCTGTATCAACCGATCAAGCCGCAGGCTGCCCCTCCGAAGAATCAGGCCCACGCCTCCTAAGCCTCCTCACCCGCCTCGCATCCCCGCCCCCGATCGTCGTCATCAAACGAAACCGAACCCTCCGCGACGACAACCGCGAACTCTCCGCCGCCCTCAAAGCCGGCGCTTTCGCAGTCGTCGATCGCCCCCACGCCCAGCGCGACCTCGAATCACTCCTCGAAGTCCTCCGCCGCTGCCTAAGCCGCCATTACGAAGGCCGCTGGCCCGGAGCATGCAACTGAAAGAACCGTTCATTCACCCCGCACCATTGCGGATTCAAAGCAGAAACCCAACTTCACGGCGTAGGCCGTGAACAAAGAAGAGATAGGAACAACACCATGGCAACCAAAACAAAATCCAAAGTAGCCGTCCGCCCCCTCCACGACAAGATCCTCGTAGAACGCGACGCCGCAGAAACACAAACCTCCGCAGGCATCTACCTCCCAGAATCAGCCTCCGAAAAACCACAGTTCGCCACCGTCCTCGCAGTAGGCAACGGCACCATGTCAGACTCAGGCACCCGCATCCCCCTCGATGTCTCCGTCGGCGACCGCATCATCCTCACCAAGTGGGGCGGCACCGAACTCAAGCTCGACGGCGAAGACTACCTCATCATCAACGCGAGTGATGTCTTGGCCATCGTGGAGTAAAGAATTACATGAGCGCTCAAGTTGACAAAGTTCATACGATTCGAGATCAATCTCTGGTACTTGAATTAGGGTCTGAGAGATTTGAGATCCATGGTTGGTGCCGTGATTGCGAATCATCATTACTGCTCGACGGGTGGCATTTCTTTCGGCATGGCGATGTGGACGGAATGCTATGTTCTGATGACGGACTCGCTGAAAACGGATCATCATCTATCCAAGCAGAACTTGAAAAATTTGGGTTCTTTATGCCGCACGATGTGGGAGCAATATTCCAAGAACTCTTTAAAGACATAGTCATTAGCGGTCCAGACAAGTCGTCTTGGAACCAAGTTTCCGAGCGACTTACGCTCTTGATCAAAGAAACGACACAAGCACATCAACGATTCGAGCAATCATGAACCAATCCCAACTCCGCCAAGCACTCACCGAACTCAACGGCGAACGAAACGCACACTTCGCCCTCACACACATGCACGAAACCGCATCAACCCTCACCATCCCAAAGGCAATGCTCATACCAGAAGAAACAGACAAACTCGTAAAAGTCACCGACGGCCAATCCGTCTACATCATCGAAGCAGAACGAATCGCATTCATACGAATCGGACTCTAATACAAAATCAATCACGCATCAATACCAGATGCAAGGAGATAGAAAATGCCAGCTAAAGAAATCGCATTCAACACCGACGCCCGTGAACGAATCCTCAGAGGCGTACAAAAACTCGCCCAAGCAGTAAAAGTCACCCTCGGCCCATCAGGCCGCGTCGTCATCCTCGAAAAATCCTTCGGCGCACCAACCGTCACCAAAGACGGCGTATCAGTAGCCAAAGAAATCACCCTCGACGACCCATACGAAAACATGGGCGCACAAATGGTCAAGGAAGTCGCTAGTAAAGCCTCAAAAGAAGCAGGCGACGGCACCACCACCGCAACCATCTACGCAGAATCAATCTTCGCAGAAGGCCTCAAGAACATCACCTCCGGTGCAAACCCAAACCAGATCAAGAACGGCATCGACAAAGCAATCACCGCGCTCATCAACGAACTCGAATCCATGTCCAACCCGATCTCCTCGAGTAAGGAAATCGCGCAGGTCGGCACATGCTCGGCTAACCAAGACGAAACCATCGGCCAAATCATCGCCACCGCGATGGACAAGGTCGGTAAAGACGGCGTCATCACCGTCGAAGAAGGCAAGTCACTCGAAACCGAAGTCGAACTCGTCGAAGGCATGCAGTTCGACAAGGGATACCTCTCCCCACACTTCGTCACCGACACCGCAACCATGGAAGCCGTCCTCGAAAAACCATACATCCTCATCCACGAGAAGAAGATCAGCAACGCCAAGGACATCCTCCCAATCCTGGGCAAGGTCGCCGAGTCAGGCAGCCAGCTCCTCATCATCGCCGAAGACATCGACAGCGAAGCATTGGCGACCTTGGTCGTCAACCGCCTCCGCGGGACACTCAAAGTCACCGCCGTCAAAGCCCCAGGCTTCGGCGACCGTCGCGGCGACATGCTCCAAGACCTCGCCATCCTCACCGGCGGCACCGCGATCATGGAACAACTCGGCATCGACATCGAAAAACTCGAACTGAGCGACCTTGGTCGCGCTAAGAAAGTAACAGTCTCCAAAGACAACACCATCATCGTCGAAGGCGCAGGCACCAGCAACGACATCAAGGGCCGCATCGACATGATCCGCGCCCAGATCGAAGCATCATCCTCCGACTACGACCGCGAAAAACTCGAAGAACGCCTCGCCAAACTCGCCGGAGGCGTAGCCCAGGTCAATGTCGGCGCAGCAACCGAAGTCGAAATGACCGAGAAGAAAGCAAGAGTCGAAGACGCCCTCCACGCCTGCCGCGCAGCAGTCCAAGAAGGCATCCTCCCAGGCGGCGGCACCGCAGTCCTGCGTGCCCGCCGTGCACTCACCGCCCTCCGCAAGAAAGCCACCGGCGACGAACGCATCGGAATCGACATCGTCAGCCGTGCAGTCACCGCACCCGTCAAACAGATCGCCAAAAACTGCGGCCTAGACGGCTCCGTCATCGCATCCAAAGTTGAAGAATCCGACGACAACACCTTCGGCTACAACGCCCTCACCCACGAATACGGCGACCTCGTCAAAATGGGCGTCATCGTCCCAACCAAGGTCGAAAGAATCGCCCTCCAAAACGCCGCCTCAATCGCAGGCCTCCTCCTCACCACCGAAGCCGCAATCGTAGAAATCAAAGACAAACCCGTAGGCGCAGGCCACTCCGGCGAAGACTTTGATTACTAAATTATTAGATTGACAATGCAGAAATGCATTGTCAATTATTTTTATGCAACCAGATGCTCGCAAACATGTTGTCATTGATACGAATATTTTGTGTGCTTTCTTAAGCCGAAAAACCGTTCATGATGCACAACTGGCGGATCGTGCGTTTCAACTTATTGATTCTGTAATCCATAATGATTGGACGCCTGTTCAAATCTACCTGCCAGCATTCGCAGTTGCTGAAGCGCAGCATGTGTTGGATAAATATCGGTTTTGCAAATGGCATGGCGCCACAAAGAAAGATGCTTCAAAAAGACTCACGGCTGATGAATATCAAGAGGCAAGCGAGTTGTTGATTGAGCTACTAGAGTACAAGTCATGTGCTCGGGTGGATATTCTGCCGGAGCACATACCAGCAGCATCATTGGTTTCCTTAGTCAATTCCAAATATCAAATTACCCGTTCTAAAGCAAGGTATAGCGGTCCTATGAGTGCTGCAGATTGCTTGGTGGCGGGTGTTGCAATAGATTTAGGTGTGCGTGTAGGGTCTGATCGTGTTGTAGTTGTGACCGATGATCGTCGTATGTGGCGTGTTCTTCAAAGATGTCGTAGATTACCTGATGCAAAAGCCAAAGGGCTACCGCTTCAACGGATTTCAAGTAGGATTGGTGTGCACTGGTCTCCCAATGTATACCCTCGATCGATTTTGTTATCGCGTGCAACGGACAAACAGTTGGCCGAAGCTTTTGGCGGTTGGCCATTACCTGAAGGGCCCTGTGATCATCAGAAGTGTTCAGAATTGACTGTTCCGCAAAAAGAGCTGCTTTGGTCAATGGCTATGCAAATCAAAAACGACGGAGGCCCTGGGCCTGATTCATTGCCGTACACTCCTGAATTAGATCAATTGCAAGTCGATTTTGCCTCTGCAGAAAATTCATATCTATTAAGAGCAGATATTTCCAAGACAGTTATTGGCTGGAGGAAAAATCCAAAATCCAGGCCAGGAATATTCAATCAGCAATAACTTTCATTCAAGATATCAGGCTGGCAGGGCACCTGCCACCATGCCGGTCCCAATCGTCCAAACTAAGCTGAACAAACTGATGCCGACCGAACTCCAAAAGATTGAAATAAGTGTTGTATTCATATGTATCTCCTTTCCCATTTGTGCTGAAAGTGTTGAATAAAAACTAACCATCAAATGCATTAAAAAGAGAACGATGAGACCAACAATCGCAAATGGAATCGAACCATTTGCCACCAGCCCTATCAGCCTGATACCTCGAATGTCGCTGGATTATATGCGGCTGCCGGGTGCCATGTAGGTGTCGTCTTCGACTCCTGCATGATCTTGAACCACCAACAACCACTCCCGTGCAAAAACCAACCCGCATCGACCACATCTGTGCGCAATCCAACCCCCCAAACCCAACCAATCCACCACGCCGCCCAATCACCCCGCCTTCAATTCCACATGAACAACACATGTGAAACAAACGACCGATCAACCTCTTTCTCCTCCCCCGCCCTGACGGGGGAGGTGGCCGAGTCTTCGAGGTCGGAGGGGGTCTTCTCTTCAATCGACCGATCAATCCACCACCTCACCAACGAACTCCTCGAAGACCTCCAAAACCCAACCCTCGGCTCACTCGAACTCTGCCAGCTCCACAACCTCACCCTCCCAGAGCTCGCCGCAATACTCGACTCAGAGAGCTATCAACAAGCCGTCGACTGCATCAACCGCATCACCGCCTTGCGTGACAAACTCCTCGAGCCCGAATCCAAATCCCTCGCCAAAGCCCGCCTCACCGACCTCTTAAAGACCTACCCCGAAACCGACACCCAAAGAGAAACCCAACGCAAAGCCGCCACCACCCTCCTCAAACCAGCCAACCTACCGCTCCCCATCGGGGGGCGGCGAGAGGTGCGGGGTAAGGTCTCCCCAACTTCTCAACATCTTCCGACATCCCCTCCGCCGAATCCCCCCACCGAACCCCGCCCTCCACAGCATCGCAGCCCAATGCGCCCGATAGCAGACCGGGTCACGGCCTCAAAACAGTATTTGATCGCCCAAATCAACCGATTTAGGGTTGGCAAAGACCGCTTTCTGTGGATAATGGGTGAAACCGCCCCGCACACTTTGCGGACCGGATACCGACGCCGATTCCGGCAAGAGAGACCCAGACATGACCAACAAAACACTCCGAGCCGCCGCCCTGATCGCGGCCGCTGCCCCCCTCTTCGCCCAGCCCGCCCAAGCCCAATCAGCGCAAACTGACTACCCAGAAGGCGCGGAAATCCCCCGCTCAATGACCCCCGCCGAGGAGGTCTTGACCAAGCTCAATCCGATCCAAGCGCCTCTATCCCGCGGGCTCACCCCGACAGGACTTGTCCGCACCCCAGGCGAGTACGAACCAGCCGAAGGCATCATCATGGCATGGGAAGGTTCCAGTTCATGGAAGTCCATCCTCGCCCAGATGACCCGCGAGATCACCACCACCGGCAACGCCAAAGCGTTCATTTTCGTCGACTCTTCCTCCGAACGCACCAGCGCATCAAACCAAGTTGCCGCACTCGGCGCGGACATGTCCCGCGTCGAGTTCGAGATCAAAACCACCGACACCATCTGGGCCCGCGACTTCGGCCCACGCTACATCTTCCTCGGCTCCGCCCCAGACGGCACCGGCGGCGTCCGCGCCATGGTCGACCACACCTACAACCGCCCGCGCCCCAACGACAACGCGCTCCCCTCATACTGGGCAAACGAACGCAATGAGCCATACTTCCTCATCCCCCTCGTCCACGGCGGAGGCAACTACCACCTCGAGACAGGCAACCCCGCCGGAGTCGGTCACGCCACCCTTCTGATCGACAACGAAAACCCCGGACTGACCGAGTCTCAGATCATCCAACACTGGATGGACTACCAGAACCTTGATACCACGCTGTACACCCCGTACCCCACATTCGTAGACAGCACCCAGCACATCGACATGTGGATGATCATGCTCGACGACGACAAGGTCATGATCTCCGAGTGGGTCAACGAGCCAACAGCATCATGGGCGATCACCTCGAACAACGCAGCCGCCGACTTCGCCGCGCGTGGATTCCAGGTCTACCGCGTCCCCGCGGTCCGCTCCGGCGGCACGCACTACACCTTTACCAACGCCGTCATCTGCAATGATCTGGTGCTGCTGCCCTTGTACACGAACGGCACCGCGTCGCAGTTCAACGACGACGCTCTGGCTGTGTGGCAGGCCGCGTACCCAGGCAAGACCATCACCCAGATCAACTGCCAATCTCTGGTCACCGCAGCAGGCGTGATGCACTGCATCGTCAAGCATGTGCCCGCCCCCGCAAACGGCGACGCGCCAGGCGTCTACATGACCAGCCAGAACAACGCACCCGTCATCGACCCGGGTGAACTTGTCACGACGACTTGGCTCTTTGATTCCCCCGACGGCGTGACTACTGCTGATCTGTTGCTGTCAACTGATGGCGGATCGACTTTCCCGGCCATCATCAGTGCTGGCTTCGATGCCTCTACTGGTTCGTTCGGATGGAACGCGCCCGATGTTGGGTCCACTGACGCCCGCTTGCGTCTGGTCATCCGCGACTCCGAAGGTAACGAATCGTTCGACGACTCCGATCTGTCATTCGCCATCACCGGAAACACGTGCATCCCAGACTTTACTGGTGACGGGATGCTCGATTTCTTTGATATCAGCGCATTTCTCCAGGCCTTTAGCTCGATGAATCCAATCGCGGACCTGACAGGAGATGGGGCATTTGACTTCTTTGATATAAGCGCGTTTCTCAATGCGTTCAACGCCGGGTGTCCCTGATCGACCTTGATTGTTTGGTGTCGAGAACCTCTTATCTGTTCAATGGAGATTCGGTATGCACCAGCGTACCAGTCGCCCCTCTAACTCACTCCCGCAAAATCTTCTCCATCTTCCGCCCCCGCGCCAGCTCATCAATCAACTTCTCCATCTGTCGGCACTTCCGCGTCAAAGGCGTCCCAATCTCCTCAATCCGATACCCACAAACCACCCCCGTAATCGTCTTCGCCTTCGGATGCATCTTCGCCCGCTTGAAGAACTCCTTGAAGGTCACCTCTTCATCGATCAGATCCTGGATCTCCTGCGGCTCAAACCCCGTCAACCACCCAATGACCTCATCAAGCTCTTCCTCCGTCCGCCCATTCTTAACGAGCCTGTCCAAATACAGCGGATAGATCTTCCCAAAGATCATCCCCGCAACGCGTTTGTCGTGCTCTGGCGTGGTGGTAGGCATTGGCGATCTCCTTGTCCTGTACAATTGTGTCCAGTCATGTTTGCGTTTCAGATATGATACCATACCCGCATGAACATCACCGTCTCCGAAACAATCAACGCCCCCCTCGACCGCGTCTTCGCAGTCGCTTCTGACATCCCCAACTGCGCCAGCTTCATCCAGGGCATCGAAACCATCGATACCCTCACCGAAGCACCCCCCGCTGAAAACAACCTCGGCCCAGTCGGCAAGGGCTACGCCTGGCGCGAAGTCCGCATCATGTTCGGAAAGAAAGCCACCGAAGACATGACCATTACCGAGTGGACCCCGCCAACCGCCTACACAGTCGAAGCCCGCTCCCACGGCTCACACTACCTCAGCAACTTCACCTTCGAACAGTTCGATGACCAGTCCACGCGAATAACAATGGCATTCAACGCCACCCCAGAAACCTTCATGGCCAAAGTGATGATGAAGGCCTTCGCCTTCATGACCAAGAAACTCACCCAGTGCCTCGTCGATGACCTCCGCGACATCAAGACCACGGCCGAAACGGAGTAATCCCCCCGATCCCCCAATAATGATCGAAAGCCCTTCAATCGATTCGGCCACAACCTGAGGGATACCCCTCGACATAGAACCCATCTAATATTTCCAATCCACAGCACAAACACAAGAAATATGACACCCCGCGCCAATAGAATGGCGCAAAGGAGGTGTCAAATGCTCACAGTAAAACCACAAACAGACACCAATGTTCTCGAGTTCACCCTTGACGGATCAATGTCCAGAGCCGAGTTCGATCAACTCACCGCAAAGGCCGAAGACATGATTGAAACCTACGGCAAGATCAGAGTCGTAGAAATTATCAAGGGCATCGGAAAGATCGCACCCTCTACAATCTGGGCTGATCTCAAGTGGGAACCAACCCACCTCAAACATATCTCCCATGTTGCAGTCGTCGCCGATCAAAGATGGATCGAGTGGATGGTCGCTCCCTTCCGCATCTTCATCAACGCTGAGATCAAGGTTTTCCATCTCAACGAACTTGAAGATGCCAGGGATTGGATCAACACCACCGATGACTAATCCTCCCGTCGGCGTCTCGTAAACGCGACGGACCCACTACACATAGGGCGAACCCACATGCCTGCCGGTTCGCCCTTTTAATAGATCCGTATCGACGCCCTGATCACACGCAGCCGGTTGTCGCGGCTTGACAGACTTCACCAAGCCGCGCTTTCACACACCGCGTGGATCACTCGTGATTCTGAGGTACGGTTTAATCTCCGTGAACCCGTTCGGAAAGAGAACCTTTGCTTCTTCGTTGCTCACACTCGGCACGATAATGCAATCGTCCCCATCATTCCAGTCTGCCGGTGTGGCAAGCTTGTGAACAGCAGTGAGCTGAAGAGAGTCAATGACACGCAGCAGTTCATCAAAGTTCCGGCCGGTGCTTGCGGGGTAAGTTAAAGAGAGTTTGATTTTCTTGTCAGGGCCGATGATAAACACGGAGCGGACTGTAAGCTTGTTTTCCGCGCTGGGAGGAATCATGTCGTACAGTGTTGCAACCCGACGATCCGCATCTGCGAGCAGCGGGAAGTTGAGCGCGGTCCCCTGGGTTTCTTCGATATCCTTGACCCATGCTTTGTGATCGGAGAGCGGATCCACACTCAAACCCAGCACCTTGACATTGCGTTTGTCGAACTCAGGCTTGAGCCGAGCAACAGTGCCCAGTTCAGTCGTGCACACCGGTGTAAAGTCGGCCGGATGACTAAAGAGCACGCCCCACGATGAGCCGAGGTACTCATGCAACGAGATGGGGCCGTCTGTTGAATCTTGTGTGAAGTCAGGTGCGATATCGCCGAGATGAAGTGCCATAGTGAGTCTCTCCTTGGTATAGATGCGACCATGTGTCGATCAATACATTGTAAGCGACGGATCGGCATGGATTATTCCTTCGAATTTCCCCTAACCAAATTACGAACAACCATCCCGGTGCGCCAATCCAATCGAACATCCACATCCGTGCACAATCTCCAACCCCAAAGCCCGCCAATTCCCTTCTGCCCAATCCTCATCCCCCGTCAGGAACAGCAACCTTCAACAAGAACTCAAAGAACTTGGCCCGCCGCCCCTCATCAAGCACCCCGTACATCCTCATCGCAGCGCCGCGTCGTTCTTCAATACTCGGATCAAGCCTCGTCTCTTTGATATACGCGATCAGAATCTCCCGCATCTCTTCCCGCTGTTCATCGGTCGGCTCAACCGCTTGGTAAATCGCTTCCATCGAATCCCGATATTGCTTGAGCGAAATGTTATACGCCTCACCCAACTCGCGATTTAACAACCGAGTCGTCAACCGCGCCCTTGTCCGCTTCCGCACACCCGCCTTCTCCCGATCCTTCCGCTCCCGAAGCGACGCATCAATCCACGCTTCCCAGTACTCCCCAAGCACCCGCTCATACTCCGCCTGTTGATCTTCATCAAGCAGCTCGACCAAATCCGGCGTCAACGGATCAAACCGCTTCTCAGGATCAAACATCCCATGCAGCCGCCCCTGGATTTCGTTCGCCTTCTTGTTGTCCCCGGCCGTCACCGCATCGGTTGACTCTTTCATGAGATCGATCTGGTCGATGAGGAGCATCGACATCGCGACTGTTCGTTCAAGCTCGATCTCGATTGCGCGATCCATAAGGGATGAGTCGTCGGTTACCGCGCCGAAGGCCGCCATCTCAGGCCGGCCTTCTATCTGTTCAAACCGTCCCGACATGGTGTGGCGGACGATCGATCCGATTTCCTTAACTTCTGGCCCCTTAAGGAGGTCATCCTGTGCAAATGCTCCAAAAGAGAAGGTCGCTGTGAGAATGGCGCAAAGAAGACCTTGATATCCTGAGTGTTTCATATTCACAGTGTACATCAATTTCTATCAAAATCCTCAGGCATCCGCTTTCCGGCTTGTAATCAGAGCCGGAATCTGCGATGCTGGTCTGAATACCGATCGGCCGGATGTCGATCTGAGAGTCGTGGTAGATTCTCTGAAGCTGGGGTCAATAGAAGGAAGTCTTTATGAAGCAGGACACACGAGTTCTCGGGGTTGCCGCGTTGACAGCGATGGCGGCTATGACAGCGAGCGGGCAATCGATGAATGTTGAATGGGGCTCGCTGGATTCATCTCCTCCGGCGAGTTATGCGGCTGAAGGGCTGGCGGGGGTTTGGAATACCTTTGATTCGATGCCCAACTTCGACCGGCTCCCGCTGGTTGGTCTTGATGGATTACCGATCGCGGCTGATATTATGAACATCGGTTTCGATCTGATTGAGTCGTCGGATATCGCCGGCACCTCTGGCGGTGACGAAGCGTTGCTTGACGATTGCTTTACCGCGATGAACGATCCGGTTGATGGGTGCATCTTTTTACGTTTCATGGAGCCTGGGGATTACCAGGTGATCCTCTATGGCATCGCGCCGGACGATGGTTCGCTTCAGAGTTTGATGCGGATTGATCAGAATGCCGAGGGGATCGTTTCGATTGGTGGTTCGTGGTCGGGTGTTCTTGAGAACGGGGTGACCTATATGACTCAGACCGCGACGGTCGGGACAGACGGGCGGCTTGATATGCACTCAGACGGGCTTGATCCGACATTCCCGGGCGCCCCTGTCCGGTCGGTTCTCAATGGGATGCAGATCATCCAGCTCGGTGAATGTCAGGCGGATCTTAATGGTGACGGCGTATTGGACTTCTTCGATATCTCCGCGTTCCTTACGGCGTTCTCTGGGAGCGACCCGGTCGCGGACTTTACGGGTGACGGGGTCTTTGATTTCTTCGATATCTCTGCATTCCTTGGCGCGTTTAGTGCTGGGTGTCCATGAGTTGGTTGTATTGATTCTCTCTTGAAAGCCCGCTGTTTTAGCGGGTTTTTTTGTGGGTTGTCTGGGTTGGGCGTGAAGATGTGATGGGGGTAAAAAGAAAGGCGGGCGGCCCCAAAGAACCGCCCGCCGTCCAAACTTTTGATTACTTACAACTGATCAGCAGATTATGGGCATCCTGCTGAGAACTCCGAGAGGAACGCGGAGATATCGAAGAAGTCGAGCACGCCGTCGCTGTTGAAGTCTGCTGCGAGGTCGCTTGCTGAGAACGCCGTAAGGAACGCGGAGATATCGAAGAAGTCCAATACGCCGTCACCGTTGAGGTCTGCGACGCAGGAGTCGTCGGTGCAGGCGAACTGCTCGAGTTTCACCCCGTCAACACCGGCTTCGACTACTGAGCCGCCGCCGTTGTCTGATGCGGTGAATCGAATTCTGAACTGGTCGTTTGTGACAAATCCGAAGATGCTGTTGAGTGAGAACTGCTTGGAGATCCATCCGCCTGTCACTTCTGAGCCTGCAGGGCCGACGGTTTCGAGGTTGACCCAGCTTGCACCGGCATCGTCTGATACCTGTACGACGAAGACATCTGCTAGGGGCTCTGCACCGAAGGAGTTGTCGTACCAGCGAGTGTAGCTGACGACTGTTGCATCGCCGCTGGCGTCCATGATTGGGGAGGTGAGTGTTGTTGCGCCTCCATCGACATCGGAGTTGCATGCGTTTCCGGCGGAGTTGTCTGTGAGGTAGCACATGCCTGAGCCATCGAAGTCCGTTGCGGGGTCGCCGCGGTTGCAGTTGACTGGGACTCCTCGGTTCCATTGGCCGTCGGTGGCGGAACCTGAGACGGTCCAGCCTTGGTTTGTTTGGAAGTCATCTTGGAAGGTGACGACGGGAGTACCGACTGCGGAGATCGCTGAGTGTGTGCCTTGGAATGGCGCGCCGTTCGGTGAGAGTTGTGTCCCGCCTCCGGTGGTTTGTGATGTGATGTAGTAGGATACTTCAGCACCGCACGTTGATGCGGGGAAGGCTGCTTCAAACAGGGTTGGGCCGTTCTGAGTCATTGGAACACCAACAAAGCCTGCGCCGGTGTTGACCATGAGGACCGGTGATGATGGGTCGACCGATCCTGAGATTGGCTGGAAATCAACGAGCATTGTTGTGTCGCCGGTTGGGCTGACGAGGTCTGGTTGGCCTCCTGGGAAGGAGATACTCATGAGGTTGAGGACGGGCGCGTCCATGTTGTGTGCGCCGAAGCCTGTGGCGATTTCGGCGTAGTGTGGTGTGCCGTTGCCGATGTCTGCATCGTCATCGTCGAGGGTGAGCCAGTCGATGGTGATCTGGGGAGTGATGGTGTCGCCTGAGTGAACGAGGATCGAGTTGACTGCGAGGAAGTTGAGTACGTCTGAGTAGTTTGATACGCCTGAGGCGACCATGGCTTCTCTTGTGTCCCAGACGCAGCCTGAGATGAGCTGTCCACAGTCGTGGATGCCGCCTGAGCATGGGTATTGGTGGCTGTTGTTTGCGTTGCGGAGCGAGGAGCCGCAGGAGCCGAAGAATCCGAGTCCTAGGCGTGAGTCATCGAGGATGATTGCGCTCATGACATCGCCCATGCCTTCGCCGTACTGGCCTTGTCCTGAGCCGCCGGCGTTGACGAGGTGGTGTCCGTATTCGTGATGGACGACCGATGACCATGCGGTGTTCGGGTTTGATCCGCCTGAGAGGCAGAAGTTGATGTCTTGGAGTCCTGGATCGTACCAAGCGTTTCCTGGGCAGAAGCCGTCGGTGCGATTTACCGTGACATTCATCTGGAACTGGGTGCCTGGGTAGGCGGGGTTTGCGGCGATGGCGGCGTCGCGTACGACATTGGCCTCAATATAAGCATTGACCTGAGCGCGGATGTTTTCGCTGGAGTTGGTGGGGTTGAGGAGGAGATCGCCTGGGCCTGGAGGGGTGACGGACTCTGTTTCTGAGGTGACGGCACCGAGGAAGTCGAGTATGCGGAACCATTGTCCGTTGAGTGTTGAGCTGACATTGACTGCACTGGTGCCGGCGTTTGGGAGTGTGTAGTTGCCGTTGGCATCTGTTTGTGTATTCCCTGATGGGCCTGCAACATTGAGGTATGGGAGAGCGCGGGGGATTTCGTTTTCACAGATGTCTGCGCCTGGTCCTTCTGATGCGACGCCTGATACATTGCCTGAGATGTCTAGGACATGGATGAGGCTTTCGGTGAAGAGGACTTGGCCGGTGACCGCGTCGGTGATGACGAGGTGTTTTTCGAAGCCGTTGATTTCAACGGTTGATTTGTCAGCGAGGACGGGTGCGTGTGGTGCGTTTTCGACACCGGCGTAGATGACTCGTTCGGAGGAATCGAGGATTGCGCCGAGATTGAAGTGTGCCTCTGCATTTTTAACGATGCGATCGTGATTGATTGCTTGGCGATTGAGTTGTGGGTCGAGTTGGAAGCCGTTGAGGTTGCGGAGTTCTGAGGAGGCGAGAACGAGCGGGTTGTTTGCTTCGTTTCTGGTGAGGAGGACGAGCTTTGAGCGGAAGACTGGGAGGCCTCCGACGATTTGCTTGTAGTAGTGTCCTGTGAACTTGTAGTCGTCGAACTCTGGGAGGTAGCCGATTTGTTGTGTGTGGTGTCCGTCATCGAAGGGGCCTTCGGCGACGAGTTCGTTTGCTGGGACGCCCCACATGGCGAGGTTCTGATCGAGGAATCGTGAGGTGGAGATGGCGGAGGTTTGGCCTTGGCTGAATGCTTTGCCGTAGACGCGGCCGATTGAGCCATCGGCTCTGTAGGAGACGCCTGTTTTTTGGTTGACAGATTGGAAGTGTGCGATGGATTGTGCTGGTGTGATTGATGTTGGTTGACCAGCGGCGGTTGTGAGCTGAGTGCTCGGTGTTGTTGGTGTTGCCGGGGCCCCCGCGTATGCGGCGCACGCGAGGCTTAAGGAGACGATTGATATGCCTTTGATACTCATTGATTGATCTTTCTGAGTTTCCAGAAGTATGGGTGTAGTCAATGCAAAGTGGCGATTCATGACGACTCAAAGCCATGGTTGCGGCTCTGAGTCGTAAATCGATTGCAAGATTTCTGCCTACAACTTGTGGGACCCTGAGTGGGGCCTTTTGAATGGTACTACTACGACGCTAACCCTACGAGAGGATCCTTTGTACCGGATTTGGGGGGGGGAGTCAAGGGGGAATGCCCGCTGTTTGGGCGTTTTACGGCGTGTTTGGCTTATCTTTATTTCGGATCGTTGGGCACTGGAGTATTGCGGGGGTTTGTTTGGCGGTTTAGACACCAGATACCGGCGCAGGTTGTACCAATGGTATTGCTGACGAGGTCCCAGCCAGTATTGACGTAGCCTCCGACATTTGTTTCGGTGAGGCGGGTGGCGATGAACTCGAGGACTTCGTTGAACGCTCCTAGGCCCATACCCATTAGTGCGGCGATGATGGAGAGGGCGAGGCCTTGCTTTGCATTGAGTGAGGCGCGGACGATTTCCCAGCAGGCGACTGTTGCGCTGAAGAATCCGAAGGCGTGGATGATCTGGTCGTAGCGAGGGAGGTCTGGGCGGAGGCGGAAGGAGTAGAGGACTGCGGAGCCGTCTCCTGGTACGAACTCTGGGCTGATGGGGACGGTGCCACCGATCATGTGGAGGAATCCCCAGATGGTGAGGAGCCAGAGGGCGGTGTTGGTGAGGCGGATTCTTCGGTGGATTTCTACGAGGATGTAGATGATGACGAGGAGGGAGCCGCTGTAGAAGAGGAACTCGTTGTTGCCTTGGTTGAGTGCGGCGATGGTTGTCAGGGACATGAATGCGAGGACGAAGAGGGTGAGGCCTTTGGGGACTGGGGGGAGGGGGGTCTTCATGCTTTGATTGTAGTGGGTTTTGGGGGTGGGTGTGATGAAAGAAGCCCGCATAGGGATGCGGGCTTCTTGTGGATTATGTCTGAGCAGGAATCTTTAGCGGCGGCGGCGGGTGAAGGCGGTGAGTCCGAGGAGGGCGATGGCGGTTGGGGGCGCGGGGACGAAGTTGATGTCGTCGATGGCGAAGGTGCCGAAGTTTTGTGTGCTGCCGAAGGTTGGGGTCATGGTGAAGTTTGTTGCGCCGCCGAGGTCGACTTGTTGCCAGACTCCGGGGGTGAGATCAACTGTGATGATCCCTGAGAAGGTGACGGTGGAAGCGGGGAATCCTGCCCATGAGGCGATCCAGAGTGTTTGGATTGGTGGGCCGTTGTATCCGATTGGGGCGTTGAAGTTGTTGTAGAGGGATTGGCTGCCGCCCGGGGTGTGGTTGAGTTGGCCGGTGATTGTGGGCTGGCCGCCTTCGTTGGTCCATTCCATTCCGAGGTCGAGGCAGAAGGGGTCGTCTGGGCTTTCGAAGTCGCAGATTGCGGCGGAGGCTGAGGCGAGTGTGATTGAGACGGATGCGAGTGATGTGAACAGGAGCTTGTTCATGGCGGTGTCCTTTGTGGTTGGTTGTTGAAGTCCCGATAAGTGTGCAGTTGAAAGGTACATCTGTATTGGTGGGATGCCAGTGGTTTTGTGGACTCGTTTTCTAGTTTGGGCTTTGGGAGGGGTGACTCCCTATGATTTGGTATGAGTAATGAACACCCTGATCCTGTTGTTGTTGGCCGGTATCCGACTGAGTTTGAAGCGGCGTTAACAAAGAACATGCTTGTTGATGCGGGGATCCCTTCTGAGATTGCTGGGGGGATGACTGCGGGGTTTCGGGCGGAGACGCCTGGGATGGTGCAGGTGTTGGTGCCTGGGGATCGGGCGGAGGAAGCGTTGGCGATAATCGCGGAGCAGGAATCTCATCCGGATTCGTAAACGAAAACACTGACTTAAGGAATATGACTATGCAAATGCGTCCGCTTGGTGCGTCTGGGATTGAAGCGTCGGTTGTTGGGATCGGGACTTGGGTGATGGGTGGCTGGATGTGGGGAGGGGCTGATGAGGGTGAGTCGATCGCGGCGGTGCATGCGGCTCTTGATGAGGGGATCAACCTGATCGATACGGCTCCTATTTATGGGTTTGGGCATTCGGAGGTTGTGGTCGGCAAGGCGATCGCAGGCCGGCGGGACAAGGTTGTATTGGCGACCAAGTGCGGGATGGTGATCAACTCTGCGGGGGGGCGGAGCGTGGCGCGTTCGACGGCGGCGGGTCCTAGTGAGTTTGGGCATCTGGAAATCAAGATTTGGAATGATCCCGAGTCGATCCGGCAGGAGGTTGAGCTTTCGTTGAAACGATTGGGGACGGATTATATTGATCTGTACCAGACGCACTGGCAGGAAGATGAGACCCCGATCGCCGAGACGATGGGTGTGCTGATGGAGCTGAAGGAGGAGGGGAAGATCCGGGCGATCGGGGTGTGTAATGCGACGCCTGGGCAGATGGATGCGTACCGGGCGGCGGGGCAGCTTGATTCGGATCAGGAGCAGTACTCGATGATCCATCGGAAGCTTGAGGGCGGGAGCTTTCAGGGGGAGGACGGATTGGCTGATCAGCTTGGGCATTGTTTAGAAAGGAGCACGGCGGTGCTTGCGTATTCGCCTTTGGTGCTTGGGCTGCTGACGGGGAAGGTCGGTCCTGAGCGGGTGTTTAGCGAGTCTGATCTGCGATCGAAGCAGAAACGGTTTAGCAGGGCGAACCGGGAGAAGATCGCGGGGTTGCTTGGTGGGTTTGAGCCTGTGGCGGAGAAGCATGGGTGCACGATGGCGCAGCTGGTGATTGCTTGGACGGTGCATCAGAAGGGGCTGACGCATGCACTTGTGGGGGCGCGGACTCCTGGGCAGGCGAAGGAGAACGCGGGGGCGGGGCGGGTTGCGCTTGATGATGCTGATTTGGCTTTGATGAATGCTGCGGTGCGGTCTTCGGCGACTGAGCTTGATATGTCTTGAAGATGTTTGGTATTTTATTGGTCTGCAAATATGGTTGTAAATACAATAGTTTCTTGTGCTTGCAATTAATGCTGCAAATTCCTTAATTGATCTTGTGGCGGGGGGGCTTTCGTCTAGAGTAGTGGAAGAATGTTCTTGGTTGCGCCCTGTAGAGAGAGCTGATCTACGGATCAGCGGGGTGCGGAGGTATCAAGGCAGTAACAATTGGAGAGAATGAGATGAAAGCACTTTCAATTTTTGGGATAATCGCGATGGCTTCGTCGTGTGCTTCGGCGGGGATTGCGTACGGGATCACTGATGCGGGCCAGAGCGGGTCGCAGCTGGTGACATGGGATCTTGGCGATGGTTCGGTTTCGAATCTTGCTAATGGTCTATACGATGGGTACGACCTTGAGGCGTCGGACATTAGCAGCTCGATGGAGTGGTTCATAATTGGTGGTGGTAACGGTTCTGTTGCTGACCAAGTGTTCCGTGCGAGTTTGGTTGATGGTTCGATGGTGAGCTTGGGCTCGCTTTCTTTCGGGACACCAACCAACGGGAACAACGAGGTTGTCTCGGCATCGTTCAACGATGCGACTGGCCGACTCTGGGTGTACCGTCAGAATGACGGGTTCTACTCGTTTGATACCGGCAACCTCGGCGGGATGGTTGAGGAAATCGATATGGGCGGCAATATTGAGGCGATGGCTTGGGACAGCAGCGGTACAAACATGTACTACTTTGACCAGGCTTCGTTCTATTCATGGAACGCTGTTGACGGTGTGCAGTTGCTTGATGCAAGCCTGATCGCGGGCGGTGTTGAGTCGCTTGAGTTTGATGCAGATGGGAATCTTATCGCTGGTATAGAAACCAGTAATACAGAGTTCTCGTTGCTTGAGATTGATCTTGGCACGCTTGGTCTGACCAATATCGGCACATACATTGCGCCTTCTGGTGATATGGAATCGTTGTCATTCGTTCCTACACCTGGTACTGCAGTTTTGCTCGGCCTTGGTGGCATGGTTGGCATTCGTCGTCGCCGCTGAACCCGGTGAATCTTTAGAAATAGAAGTAAGCCCCCGGGAATGCTCGGGGGCTTTTTCATTGATTCTGCTGCTATGAGTATTCGCTCTCTATAAAAAACACCGCCAGAGTGGCGGTGTTTTGTTTTTTAAGTATTGAGAATGGGTTAGCTGTCGGCGCCGGCGAGTTCGAGCTCGGTGGCTTGTTCATCGGTTACGCGGGTGACGGATTTGATGAGGATTGTTTCGGTGGGGACATCGCCGTGCATGCCTTGGGGTGAGGTGTGGGCGTTTCCGATGGCGTCGAGGACATCGAGGCCTTTGACGATGTGTCCGAAGACTGCGTAGCCTGCGCCGTCGCGTGGTTGGTCAAGGAAGCTGTTGTCTGCGAGGTTGATGAACCACTGTGAGGTGCCGGAGTCTGGTTGGCGTCCTAGGCGTGCCATTGCGATGGTGCCTCGGGTGTTTTTGAGTCCGTTGGTCCATTCGTTTTTGATGCCGTCTTTGGTTTCTTTCTTGACGAGGCCTTCTTCGAAGCCTCCGCCTTGGATCATGAAGCCTTTCATGACGCGGTGGAAGATTGTTTTGTCGTAGTAGCCTTCGTCGAGATAGCCGAGGAAGTTTTCGGTGGAGATTGGGGCCGCGGTCTCGTTGAGTCCGAGATACATGGTGCCCTTTGTGGTTTCGATTGCGATGTAGACCAAGGTGTCCTCCTGGACTTCGTCAGGTGTGGTTGTTTCGGTGGCAACGGGTTGGGTTGCTGCGGTGGCTTCTGATGTTGGCTGAACGAATGCGACGGCGGCGAAGACCGCGGCACCGAGGGCAAGGACAGCGATTGGTATGAGTTTTTTCATCTTGGTAATGCTCCGTGTGGATGAGTGGCGACATGTCCGTATCGTCGCAGAGGTATGGTAGCCCGTGAGTTTTCTTGGGCTGATGAACTATTGGCATGAGTCTGGCAATGGTTGCACCGCACGAAAGTGAATTTGCTGACAGTGGGGGCGTTTTGAGGTGTTTAGGGGCGTTCTAAGGGGGTGTTAGGGGTAGTCGATTCCTGCTAGGCCGTTCTTGGTCCAGCGGAATCGGAGGTCGAGCTTGGTTTGGTCGTTTAGGCCACCGCTGGGTAGGGGGAAGGTGTCGAGGGGGATGTAGGGTTGCTCCCAGACTGTGGATGGGTTGTCTTTGTCGAAGGCGGAGTTTGCGTCGGATGTTTTTTCTTGGCGGATTGAGCCGTCGAAGAAGGCGAGGTTGGCTTTGGCGTTTGGGTCTGAGACATAGAGGGGGGCGGATTTGGATTGGCGATCGAACTCTTCGTACATGAAGACTTTTTGTGAGGGGAAAGCGACCTCGGTGAGTTTGCGGCCTCCGAGGGGGGTGTCTTCTTCGGCTTGCAAGACCATGTGGTGGGGCGAGGTTGGGGAGGGGGTGTACTGGGGGTTGGTGTCGTTGAGCCAGGCGTGGGGGACTACCTGATAGGAGGAACCGAAGGGCCAGAGTTGGAGGACTGCGGGGTCGGTCCAGGTGGGGTCTGTGTCGTATCCGGTTTTGGAGGAGAGGCCTTGGGCGTAGGGGAAACTGTTGTCTTCTTCGAGATAGGCGAGGGGGTTGTCTTGCCAGTCGATGAGGTTTTTGTCAAAGGGGGAAGCCATGATGGGTTCTGGTTGGCGGTCGGTGAGGTAGTCGAGGAGGACGAGGTGGGAGTAGCGGAGGTGCATGAGTCGGGACTTGGGAAGTAGTATTTTTTCGGTACTAGTAATACGCCCGGTTGCTCGCTGAAGGATATTTCGGGCTTGATATGCAGTGGAGGTTTGGTGAGAGTGTATTTCAGGTTTTGGACGCCCTGATCCCCACTGATGTAAGTAGCTCGCATTGTTATCCAAATGGGCAGTGAAGCCGAAAAGGAGATCGTCGCTGTCGCCTGCGTAGTTCATGGCGCCGGTGTTTAGGGAGCGGAGGTTGGCTTGGGCGACGACAGTTTTAGCAACTCGACGGCCACCACAGGAGCCGGGTGCAGGAAGTAGTATGCCGATTGCTAATGCCAAGATTACGATAAGAACTAGGATCTCAACGATTGTGAGGGCGTGGCGGGTGTTGTGATTTGAATGCATGGCGAGACCCTTCATTTGATATGCGAAGCTCTGCGCGTGCGTGCGGGCTTCGCAAAGTCTATTCGGATGTTATGAGTGATTGGTTGCGGGGATTGAAGATCACAGGCGGGATGACTGTGCCATGTAGGATTTAGTGGTGGGGGGAGTGGTTGTGGTGATGTGAATGCTTTGGGGGGTGGGGGGGATCGAACTTGATGGAGGCGGTGATCCAGCGGGCGAGTCTTAGGTTGATGTAGAGGACGACCAAAACGCCTACGGCGATGAGCATGTATTTGGCGCCGCCGAGATCGGAGGCGGCGTCGCTTGCGGATTTGACGAAGGACTGCCAGCCGGCGAAGCCTTGGTTTGATGTGGTGGCCGCGGTGAGGATTGTGAAGAGGGGTGGGATCATGGGTGGTCTCTGGTGCGATCTAATTATGTTATTGGCCTGATTTGGTTGCCAGTGAAGGGGGAAATGGGGGGGGATTCTGGAAAGTTTGGAGATGGGTGGGTGTGGAAGGGGTGATTGGGGGGGAGTTGGGTAGGTCCGAGAATTATGTGGTGTTTAGGGCGGTTATTGGTACTGGGGGGGACTGGAGTGGGGGTCTGCCAAAGCCGATGAAACTGGAGGGGCTGAAATCGGTATGACGAAGTAGAGGGGTTGCCCGTGATGGATTCTGTCTTGAGTAGACAGTCGCGGGCAATATACGGGCGTGGTACTCGTTTGGCGGGTTGTCCGCTAAGGAATGGAATGTACCTTGAATGGTCTGGAATGCTGGGGACTGAATGTACGACTTTGTTCATGAAAAACCGAAGGGCGAGAAGCTGACTGCAAATGATGCGGTTGGTGGTGATTCGGCGGAGCTGGGGACAGCTTCGTTGGGCGAAGATGCCGATATTTGTGCTGAGACGCGGCACACGAGTGAGTTGTCGTTTGAGTTGCACGGGAAGAGTCATCCCGATGCGTTGTATCGTGCTGCGGGGGGCGAGTGCGGCGAGGAAGACATGGGGCGTGTGTTGTATGGGTGCCCGTGCTGCGGGCGGACGGTTGGGCGTGTGCTTCGGGTTCGGGCGACGAAGAAGTCTGCTTGGCAGGCGGTGTGCGCGATGTGCGCGGCGTCGACTCTGGCGAAGCATCCTGAGGCGTTGATTGGTGGGGTGGTGCGTGGGAGACGGCGGCGACGGCGTTTGCGTGAGGCGGGCTGAGGTCTGTATTGATTTGAATAGATAATGAATGAGTGCCCGGCTTGGATGCCGGGTTTTTTGTGTGTGGGATTGGGTTTTGGGGTTGGCGCGGTGTTGGGGGTGTGGTAGTATCTTTGTCTATATTGTATTGGAGACAAAGTTATGAAAGATTATGGTATGAGTAGGGTTGGCCGTGGGTTTTCTTTGGTCGAGCTTGTCGCGGTGCTTGCTGTGGTGGTGAGTGTGGGGGCGGTGCTTGGGCCGAGCGTGAGTTCGATGCGTTCGCAGATGCGTGGGGTGAGTAGTGAGGGGAATCTGGCGAATATTGGGCAGGTTGGGGGGATGTATGCTGTGGATAGTGATGATCGGATTTTTAGCTTTACTTGGCAGGGGGGGGAGAGTTACTTTTTGTTACACCTTGAGCAGTTTAGAACAATGCCGAACGATCAGGAGGCGGCGAGTCGGCAGGTTCAGAATATTTTGCATCGTGCAACGGGGCGGATTTCTGGTCAAGGTCGGATCAACAATCCGAGTTCGCGGCTGATGCATCGGCGGTATTCGCACTTGGTGCTCGCGGATTATTTGGGTGGGAATGTGACGGATCCGATGTGGGTTGATCCTGCGGATGCCAATCAGTTGCACTGGCAGCTCAATCCGCTTGAGTACTTAGAGGATGAGAACAGCTTTCCGTATGGCTATGGGATGCCGAACAAAGCGGGATATGATCAATCCGAGGCTTGGGCATATAACAGCATTGTTCAGCTTTGGCCATTTGCATCGAGTTATCAGGTTGTTCCGCATGCATGGTTGCAGGACTTTGGTGATCAGTACCATCCAGTTGATGATACGCCGCATCTCTTTTCTACGACCGGGAGCGATGTACAACTTGGCGAGCGCCAGTTCCATGAGGTTCGGTTCCCGTCGGCGAAGGTGCATATGTTTGAGGAGTTTGATCGTGAGCAGGTTGGGTCGCCTTACTTTGCGTATGACCATGCGCAGTCTGCGAAACTGATGTTTGATGGGTCGATCAATACGATGGCGAGCGGGCTTTCGCAGCTTTCGGTGAGCCCGGAGCTTTATCTTGTTGGGGACAAGACTGTGTGGGAGCAGAGATATGTGCCGCTGGATACCTTTCCTGTGCCTTTGGGGGGGCTTGGCGATCAGACGCGGTTGAGTCAGCGGTTCCGCTGGACGCTTGGCGGGCTTCAGGGTGTGAACTATCCGCAGACTTTGATGCGTGGGCGGTAAGTTTAGTTTTTGATTTATTGAGGAGATTGAGATGATTGATTATAAGGCTGGTCGTGGGTTTTCTTTGGTTGAGCTTGTGGCGGTGGTTGCTGTGGTGGTGAGTGTGGGGGCGGTGCTTGGGACGAGCGTGAGTTCGATGCGTTCGCAGATGCGTGGGGTGAGTAGTGTGGGGAATCTTTCTGCTATTGGGCAGGCGGCGGGGATGTATGGGGCGGATAACGGCGGGCGGATCTTTGCATTTAACTGGCAAGGCGGGGAGTCGTACACACTGTTGCATAATAATAAAACCGAGATGATGTTCTCGGATCAGCAGGCGGCATCGCGTCAGGCGCAGAATATTTTGCAGCGCGCGACTGGGCGGATCAATGGATCGTTCCGGATTCTGAATCCGACTTCGCGGCTGGTGCACCGGCGGTACTCGCATCTGGTGCTTGCGGATTACATGGGGAATGTTGGGGAATCTGTGTGGGCTGATCCTGCGGATTCCAAGTTGTTTTTTTGGCAGTTGTTCCCGACGAACTTTGATCTGATGCCGTATGGGAAGGGGATGCCGAACGAGCCTGGGTATGATGACAGCCCGAGTTGGGCGCAGAATGCGATTGTGCAGATGTGGCCTTTTGGGTCGAGCTATCAGGTGGTGCCTCACTCGTGGATGTCTGACTTTGAGGATAGCTACCAGCCTATAAGTTCTACGCCTCATTTGTTTACGACGACCGGGAGTTCTGTGGAGTTGGGGGACCGGTTGCACAGCGAGGTGGCGTTCCCGTCTTCGAAGGTGTTGATGTTCGAGGAGTTTGATCGGGAGCGGGTTGGGGATCCTTACTTCGCGTACAACTTTGCGGCACCGGCGAAGCTGATGTTTGATGGTTCGATTAATACGGTGCGGAGCGGCGATGCTCGGTCGTCGGTCAGTCCTGGGGACTATCACAGCGGGTGGAAAGAGGTTTGGGAGCAGCGGTATGTGCCGATTGATACATTCCCGGTGCCGCTGGGTGGGCTTGGGGACTTTACTGATCTCAATATGCGGTATCGTTGGACACTTGGGGGTTTGAGCGGGATTGATTACTCGCAGACGATGAGTCGTGGGGTGAATGGGCGTTAGGGCTATAGTGCATTTGAAGTTTGAGCCCTGCTGTGTGTTATGCATGGCTGCTTGTGGTGTTTGCATGGGCGGCGGGGCTGGAAGTTAGGATGCAGGGTTTGATGACACCGCGATATATGAAGGCCGGGGGTTTGCTTCCGGGGGACGGGTTGTTCTGGGAGACGGTGCTGAACCAGAGTGATGTATTTGCATTTCATACTGTGCAAGCTGGCAAGGGGGGGCCGTTTGGGGCGCAGCTGTGGCTGGTCAATGAATCTCAAGAGCGGTATGTTTTGGTGGGGACCGCTGAGGCTCTTGAAGACTCCAATGCGGTGATCTCTACGGGGCGTGCGAGTGCGCATGCGGAGGCTGAGAGTCTTTGCTATGAGAATCGGATGAAGGTGGTGGAGTTTCTTGGGGGGAATCGGGATGATGGGTGGCGGGTTGTGCAGGTGTCGAGTGGGGAGAGTTGTCCGAGCTGCCGGGCGAAGCAGGTGGTGTTTGCTGATGAGCTGATCGAGTTGGGGTTGATCCCGAGTGATGGGTTTTGTGTTGTGTTCAAGGCGACCTACGAGCAGACACGCCGCGACGCTGGTTTTCATGATGCGCCGTATGACCAGGCGTTCCGTGCGATCGCCGCATTGAATCTTCTTGAATCGCAGGATGGGTTGTTCGGGCTTGAGGCGGCGTTGAATGGGGAGGGTAAATGGGCGTCGCAGGTTCGGGATGGTGAGCTGGTGTATATCCCGGTTGGGCGGGTTGGTGAGGGTGATGTGTCTGGAGAGATTCAAGAGTTGTTTGAGCGGGCGGGCGAGACGCCGATTGCGGTTGTGGTCCGGGGCGATGGTTCGATTCTGAGTGTCGGTCGTGAGGGGCGTGATGCTGAACGCGATGCGATCAATGCACCGGAGCGTAGTGCGATGGTGAGTGCTCTCTATGAGGCGGCGGCGGTGCTCCGGGCTCAGGGGCGATTCGAGGCGTGGGATCTTGATGGGGCGAGCGTGTATACCAACATTAGTGCGATCGGGCCGATGGGGTATTCTGAATCGCTGTGGTACAACTTGTCGGGGATCAAGGTAGTCAGAGACTTTGAAAGCGGTGCGATTGATGAGCGTGCTCGGGAAATGCCTGGGTTGAGCAATGCGGAGTTGTTTGCTCAGGTGGCTGGGGAGTATGACTCGGAGTCGATGCCGTTGCGGGTGAGCTATGGGGGTGATCTTGAGCGGGCGAGTGTTGCTCATTTGCTGTGGAAGGCGAAGATGCGGATGGAGGAGCTTGCGAGCGAGCAGGCGGATCGGTTGGTTGAGCTTGGGAAGCGTGGGGGGATGACTATTGAGCTTGTTGACGGCTCTGCGGTAGATCTGGGTGGGTTTGTGAAGAGTTCTAAGCAGAGCAGTAACTATGACGGCAAGCAGGAGTGAAGGCGAACGGGGCGGCTGACCCGGTGGGTGTGGATTCTGATTGGAGCAATTAAAAAGCCCTCCCGGTGGTGGTCGGGAGGGCGGTTTTTTCGATCCGAGTGCTTGGTGGCGACCCCTGCCGGGGTTGTGTCCCTGACCGTGGTGCTTCCTTGCACCTCGATCCCGTCCTTGGTGGGGCTTGGGGGAACTTAAACCCCGCACCTTCCATTGCTCGGTCCGGATTGTCTCGATGGTTTGAACTGGCAGAGTTCGTTCATCGACGCTTGTGCCTTTGGGTTCGTCTTTGAACCGTCGGGCGTGATTCGTTATTGATTACTGATTTTCTCAGCAATCTCGTGCATGCGGGCGAGCTTGTCGTTGAACGAGGCTTGCCAGGATTCTTGGTCTCGGATCTCCAGTCGATCCCCCGCACCGATCACGACGATGTCGCGAGGGAGCGCGAGCGTCTCGACCTGCCATGCGGGCAAACGGATACGGTTGTTGGCATCGACATCCACTTCCTCGGCTGCTGAGTACAGAATCGCATCCAGCTCGGCTTGGTCCGGTGAAGGTGTCAGGCTCGGTGCTGTGCGGCCCGCTGAGTAGAGTTCGTTGAACATCGCGTGTGTGTAGAGGCGAAGGGTTTTGGTCTGAGGCCAGGGGATGCAGAACCATGTGGCTCCGTCTTGGTTGGGATCCCATCGGTTGCGGAACTTGGCCGGGATCGCGAGGCGCATTTTGGCGTCGATCGTCGCATTGGCTTGTCCGGTGAATGGCACGGGTTGAGGCCTCGATGGGGTTCATATATGGGATTATGTCCCACTTCGACCCACAACGCAAGCCGCTTGACCCACTGTGGTGAATTTTGGGGATTGAATGTGGATAGTGCAGGGTGGATTGGTGGTGGGTATGGTGATATTGAGACGGCCTAAGCGCAGATGAGGCAGTGGGTTGGGGTTGATTGGGCCTTGGGAGTTGATTGATTGATAAATTATGAAGACATGATGTGAACATGGAGAAGTTGGGGGCTCTGGGGGTCGATTTTGGGTGTGTTCGTGCAGGTGACCCCGATGGGTTCGCTTGTGGGCGGGCTTTGGAGTGATTCAGTGGATGAATCGAGCCAGAATGTGGTTGATCGTGTGATCGCGCGGATAGCGCGGGGTCGTTATTTGATGACGGCGTGCCATGATGGATCGCGAGCGGGGGTGCTTGTGGAGTCGGTGCATTGGCTGACGCTTGAGCCATTGCTTATTGGGGTGTCGATGCGGAAGGGGCACGAGATTGACCCGCTGATCCGGGACTCCCGGTCGTTTGCAATCGGGTTTATTGATGAGGGTGACAAGTTTATTGAGCGCCGGTTTGGGCATCGGCTCAACGGGGCTGAGTCTGCGATCCATGTGCCTGGGCTGGATCCGTTTGATACGCTGGCGTGTACGGCATTGGAAACGGGGAGCCCGGTGCTGTCGCAGTGCTCATCGTGGATTGATTGCGAGGTTTTGCGCCGGGTGGATCTTGAGAATGCGCAGGAGTTCTTTGTGGGTTCTGTTGTGGGGATGATGCACAACGGGGAATCGATCAAGATCGAGCCTGCTGAGTTTGGGGAAGAGGGTGAGGCGGGCGGCTTTGTGGGGCGGCGTGCTTAGTTGTTAGCTGGTGAGGGCGGCGGCGATGACCGCGTCGAGTTTGGTTGTGAAAGCTTCATAAGAAAATCGGAGTGCGTTTGCGCGGCAGTTGTCTGCGGTGTCTGGTGTTGTTGGGAGTTTGTCGATTGCCTCTGCGAGTTCTTTGGGGTCTGGGTGGTCGAATAAGGTGCCGGTTTTGGATTCGATGACGGAGTCGAGTGCTCCGCCTGCTCGCCTAGCGACGACTGGGAGGCCGCAGGCTTGGGCTTCTACGGCGGTGATTCCGAAATCTTCGATTTGGGGTTGGATAAGGGCGCGGCTTGTGCGGAAATATTCTCGTACTTGTTCGTCGGTGGTGTGGCCTTGGAAGGCGATTTTGGGGTTGTTTTTGTAGGTGTTTTTGAGTGCGCTCAGGTGTGATCCTGTGCCGACGATATCGATGGGTTGGTTGAGGAGGAGGGCGGCTTCGATGGCGAGGTCTACGCGTTTGTAGGGTTCGATAGCGCCGACATAGAGGAGGTGGTTGGTGCGGGAAGAATCTTTGTCGGATGGTGTGAAGTAGTCGGTTCGTACTGGTGGGTGGATGACGACGGCGTCTTGGGCGTAGGTGAGTTTGATTTGGTTGGCGATGAAGTGTGAGTTTGCGATGAACTGGGTGACGGAGTCGGCGGTGCGTTTGTCCCAGTCGCGGAGTTTGTTTCCGAAGTGGTCGAGGCCGGCGGCGCGGAGTTTGGATTTGAGTCCGGGCTGGGTTGTGTATTGATCGGTTTGCGACCAGAGGTAGCGGGCGGGGGCGTGGCAGTAGCAGATGTGGGGGACGCCTTTGGGCGGGGTGAGTGCTTTGATGGCGGCGGAGGATGTGGAGATGAGGAGGTCGATGGGCTGGAACTGATGGCGGGCGTCGAGTTTGCGGGAGAGCTGCTCGACTGCTTTGGGGTAGCGGGGGAGGAGCCAACGGCGGAGAGGTTTTGGGAGATGGTTGAGCGAAGAAGTGGTGCGGGGGATGGCGTCGATGGCGGGGGTGATTGGGTCGCCCGAATCGAACATGGTGTAGAGCTGGGTGATTCGGTCGTTGGAGTTGAGGAGATGGGTGGCGATGGCGTCGAGGACGAGTTCGCCTCCACGACGGGCGACGAGCCAGTCGTGGGCGAGGGCGATTGTGGTTTTGGAGTGGGGGGTGGACATAATTGTGGGAGAAGGATGGAATAACTAACTGATCGGTTTGGTCTATGCTATTGGGCTATCTATATCGGTGCCTGAGGAGGATAGACGGATGAGCGAGCAAACCCAGATGACGGCGGCGAATCGGCTTGGATTGGACTATCGCGCGGAGGCGGCGAAGTTTGGATCTCCGGTGGTGCCGATCATTGATGGGCATGTGCATATTAATGGGGCGCGGGCTGCGAAGGTGTATAAAGAGGTGTGCGATCTGTATGGGATCGAGCGGGTGTATTCGCAGACGCAGCTTTCGCAGGCGGATGCGGTGAAGGAAGTGCTTGGGGACCGGGTGCGTTTTGTGGCGATTCCGGAGTACATGCATGAGGACCGGAAGTGGGCGCACACGGAGGGGTTTCTTGAGAATCTTGAGGAGTGGCATGCGCGTGGGGCGCGGATGATTAAGTTTTGGGGGGCGCCGCGGCTTCGAGATTATGTGAAGCCGATGGGGCTTGATGCTGAGGAGATTGTGCCATTTGATTCGCCTTGGAAGCTGAAGATTGCGGAGCGGGCGAAGGAACTTGGGATGTCACTGATGGTGCATGTTGCGGACCCGGATACCTGGTTTTCTACGATGTATAAGGATGCTTCGGTGTATGGGACGAAGAGGGAGCAGTATGAGTCATTGAGCCGACTGCTTGATAAGACGGGGATGCGGTGCTTGGGGGCGCACATGGGGGGGTATCCGGAGGATCTTGGGTTCTTGACGGAGCTGCTGGATCGGCATCAGGGTTTGGTGCTTGATACGAGCGCGACCAAGTGGATTGTTCGGGAGCTGAGCAAGCAGCCAACGGGGGAGCTGGTTGCGTTCTTGAAACGGTTTGAGGGGCGGATTCTTTTTGGTTCTGACATCGTGACGCATGACGATCATCTTGCGGAGTCCGATCCTGATAATCCGGCGTTTGGGAATCAACTGGCGAGCAGTGAGGAGGGGGCGTTTGAGTTGTATGCGTCTCGGTACTGGGCGCTTCGGACGATGTATGAGACTGGGTATCGGGGGGAGTCGAATATTGCTGATCCTGACCTGATGATGTGCGATCCTGAGTCGTTTGATGCGATGAGCGGGCCTGCGATTCATGGGCATGGGCTTGATGAGGGGGTGCTAAAAGTTCTTTATAGGGGTGCTTGCGAGGGGACGCTGGATGCTTGGTACGGGGAATTGGGGGGTTGAGCGACGAATTGGGCCGTCTTTCGGTGTTTTTGGGTGTTTGCTTGTATCGGGTGGATTGATCTGTTACTCTGAGCGGGTCGTATTTCTGAGTGGTCGCGTCGTCTTCGTGGGGTTGATGGCGGGCATTGCACACTTTGCTTTTTGGTTTTTACGCTGTGGCTGATTTGAGCCTGGCGAGAAGGATGGTCACTATGCGGTCAGCTTTGGTCTTGTTGTCGATGTGTGGGTTTGCGATGTCTTCTAATGCGGGTGGCTTAGAAGCAAGCGCGCGGTCTTGGGAGTCGGCGTTGGAGAACGAGCCGGTGGAATTGCTTGAAGCGGACTATCGGCAGATCGGATTCGATATCGATTCTGGTGGTGTTGTTGGGGCTGAGATTCTTGGTGGGATTGAGGGTCAGGCGATGGGGAGACTGCACGGGGCGCAGGAGCCTGTGTGGTCAACTGTGGTGCGGGTTGAGGATGCGGATTGGCTGAGGCTTGAGTTTGGGGATGTTGATTTATCGTCGGCGACGGGTGATGCGCGAGAGAGCTACCTCCGCGTGACCTCGCTGCTTGATGGGCACGAGCAGTATCTTGATTATGAAGCACTGCAGGTGTGGGGGAATACGACGGCGTACTTTAATGGGAACGCGGTTCGGGTTGAGATCATGGCTTCGGCTGGGTCGGTGAGTGCGGATCGTGTGCAGATTTCTGGGGTGCAGGCTTCTGCGCCGGTTGCTTCGGCTTCGATTTGCTTTAGTGTTGATGACCGGGTGCTTTCGAGTGATCCTCGTGATGCTCGATTGATGCCGATCGGGTGTAGTGCTTGGATGTTTTCGGAGCATGGGAACACATTTTTGACAGCGGGGCACTGCAGCCCGAGTGGTGGGAATGTGGTGCAGTTTAATGTGCCTTTGTCGAGTAGTGGTGGCGGGTACCGGAATCCGCCGCCTCAGGATCAGTATGTGGTTGATGGTGCTTCGGTGCAGACGCAGGCGGGTGGGCCGACGCTTGGGAATGACTGGGGTTTCTTTGGTGCCTTTGACAACTCTGGGACGGGGCTTTCGCCTCTGGCTGCGCAGGGTGATGCGCATACGCTGGCGTCATCGACGATTGCGAATGATGGTCGTCCGATCCGGATTACCGGGTTTGGGACGACATCGGCACCGGTGTCACCTACATGGAATGGCGTGCAGAAGACGCATGTGGGTCCGTTCCGTGGGTACAACGGGAATGTTGTTCAGTACACGACGGACACGACCGGCGGGAACTCTGGTTCGGTGATTCTCGATGACAACAATAACCGTGCAATCGGGATTCATACCAATGCTGGTTGCGGGTCTGGTGGTGGATGGAATCATGGTTGTAATCTGTTTAACTCTGGGTTGCAGTCGGCGCTTGCGAATCCTACTGGGATCGCGGCTCCGCGGACGATTCAGGGGGATGTTGTCGCGGCACCAGACTTTGTGTCTCCTGACGGGGGCGAAGCTGTTCAGCTTGTGATTTCCAACTTCCACGGGCGGACGATTGTTGGATCGCCTGTGATGTTTGTTGATAACGGGTCAGGCTTTGCGGCGTTGCCGACAAGCATGATCGATGCTTCCACCTTTGAGGGTGTGCTGCCTGCGACGGATTGTGGTGGTGAGCTTTCGTATTACTTCCAGATCTCGGATACTGACGGGAACACGACCGAATATCCGGAGGGCGGGGAGAGCGCGGCGTTGCGGACAATCGCGCTTGATGGATTAGTTGTGCATGTAACCGACGATTTCCAGACTGATACGGGCTGGGTTGTGCAGAGCACTGGGGTGAGTGATGGGCCTTGGGAGCGGCAGAGCCCGATTTCTTCGACGGCTAATGGTGGGGCTCCGAATGATGCGGATGGTTCCGGGATTTGCTATGTGACGGGGCGGGGAGTTGTTGAGGATCTTGACGGCGGCCCGGCTCGGATCTTGTCTCCGTTTGCTGACACAAGTGTGATGGAAGAACCAACGGTGAGTTTCTGGGCATGGGTTCATACCGCTGATAGTGAGCGGATGATTGTGGAGTTTTCGCCGAATCTTGGTATCCAGTGGTTCCCGGTTGATGAGATTGATGACACCAATGGGTGGGAGATGAAGCGTTATTTGGTGAGTGATTTTGTTGAGTTGAGTCCGTTGTTTACGATGCGGATTACGATGACCGATGAGGGCGGGGACTCGCTTGTTGAAGGCGGGATTGATGGGTTCTCTATCTCAACAATGGTCTGTAATGGCGGCGATTGTGCTGCTGACTTTACAGGCGATGGCGCGCTGGACTTCTTTGATATTTCCGCGTTCTTGACGGCGTTTGGTGATTCGGATCCATCGGCGGACTTTACGGGTGACGGGAGCTTTGACTTCTTTGACATATCCGCATTCTTGACAGCGTTTGATGCTGGCTGCCCGTAAGGGTTGTTGGTCTGAATGGTGTTCGGTTGTTAAAAGAACAAGCCCGCGCGAGTGATTGCTCGCGCGGGCTCTTTGTTTTTTGAGTTGTGATCTTATTGGATTGGAGTTGCTTTGGCTGCGAGGGCTTGAACTCTTGAGGCGAGTTCGATGGCGCTTTGTTCGTCGAGTTTGGTGGCGAACTTGATATCGATTTCTGGGGTGATGAGCGGGTCTGAGAAGCCTGGGGTTTTGCGGGTTAGGCGGAGGGGGGCGTTGCGGATTGATCCTGAGATGTATCCTTTGGCGACGCGGCGTCCTGGGAGCATGAATCCTGCGCCGTCGTAGATTCCGATTTCGCCGTTGGTGATGACGATCCATCTGACTGAGGCGGAGGCGGCGGTTGGTTCGATGGGGGTGCGTCCGGGCTTTGGATTGAGGAAGAGGTGGATTTGTGCGATGGTGCCTGAGATTTGTGACCAATCGCGTGATTCTGTGAAGAAGGCGGAGAGTTCGTCGTCTGAGAGGTCTGTGAGGTAGACATCTGCGGTGTTTTTGTCTGCGAACTGGTAGGCTCTGGTGGGGTATTTAGCGTCGAAGGTGAGTCCTTCGGAGTCTGTGGTGGTGCTTGATCCTGAGGAGCCGCCTGTCAGGCCGATGGTGGAACAGGCGGTAAGGAGGAGGGGGGCGAGGGGCAGGGCGATGATTGTGATCATTTTTCGTGTGCAGGGGTTCATAGGGGACTGTAGGGTGTATTTAGGGGTTGGGTTGGGGGTGTGCAACCGGCGGGGAAGGGTTGCGGATTGGTATGGTATAGATAGAATGGTCGGGCGGGGGATGAAGGAGATCGGATGTTACATCGAACAAGACTCGTTTGGACTGGGGTGTTGATGATGCTGGTTTGTGCAGTGCCGGCTCATGGGCAGTCGTATTCGGGGTCGTATGAGGTCAATGGGTGTTCGGTGAGTTGGTCAATTTCGGTTGGTCGGGGTGCTTTATATAACTGTTATTACTGGAGTCGTGAAGGGTATGAGGATGTGATCGAGGGGCCTGAAGTGGAGCTTGAGCGTGTTGGGGAGGGTCGCGGGGAGGCTGTTGAAGGGGCAGAGGCTGATTACCGGGTGATTGATTATGCACGGGATTTGATGCGTGGGCGGTTTAATGACGAGACGGCGAAGGTGGCATTGGAGACAGAAGCGGAAGACCGGCTTAATCGGAAGTCACGGGAGTCGGTTGTCGATGCGGCGATTGGGGCGTATGGGCTGCATCTCGAGGGGTTTCCTGAGGATTGGATCGCGGTGCGGGAGATGGCTGTTGCATTGCTGGAGGCTCGGCGGGTTGATGATGCGGTGAAACTGATGCATGAGGCGTATGTTCAGAATCCTGAGCTGGGGATTATGCCGATCAATGGGCAGTTTTTGGGTAAATCGAAGGAGCCGATGCGGAAACTGGTGGTTCGTGCGGTGCAGGCGGCTCATCGGGAGCCGAGTGATAAGAGATGGCTGATGGTGGCGGTGCTGATGCAGAGCCAGGATCGGCAGGCGCTGGCGATGGAGATGCTGGACCGGGCGGTGGAGCTGGGGCTTGATGTTGGAATTGTTCGGGGGTTTGGTGTTGGGGGGCCTTGAGCTCGAAGGAAGCGATCAGATGTTGAATAGAGTCAATTTATTGGGTTTGGGAATCGTTCTTGCTCTGTCGCTGGGTTCAGGGGCGGCGTTTGGGCAGGTCGTTGAACAAGCAGATTCGGATAATTTCCACGATCAGATGATGTCTGAGCGTATGGAGAGGCTGTCTGAGCTGGTTGCGAAGATGGCTGATGGGCAGATCATCCGTATTAAGTTTTCATATCGTGGGTACAGGAAGACGAGTGGATCTCATGGGAATGGGGCGACTTTCTGGAGTGGGTCTGGTGTGTTGGACCCGGATCAGATTCGGCCCAAAGAGCCTGATCTTCCGGAGCTTGAGCGGATCGAGGTGGAAGGGGATCCTCATGAGGTGGTGTATGAATACCACATGATTGACTATGCACGGGACCTGCTCGTTGGGAAATATTCTGATCAGCTTGCTGAGGTCGCTGACACGATCCGAGAGCATGGCGGGGATCAACTCCGTCGTTTGACACGGACTCAGATCGTGGAGGAAGCGGTTGGGGCGTATGGGATGCACCTCACTGAGCACCCTGAGGACTGGTTTGCGACTCGGGAGATGGCGGTCGCGTTGCTCGAGCTTGGGAGGGTTGGGGACGCGATTGGCTTAATGTATGTTGCGTATATGGAGAATCCTGAGCTGGGGATTTTCCCTATTTCATCGGTGTTGTTCGGAGAACATTCGAAGGAAACGATGAGCAGGTTGGTGGTCCGGGCTGTTCGGCATACGAACCGGAAGCCGAGTGCTGAAGGATGGCTTTTGGTTGGGGTTTTGATGCAGGCGGAGGGTCGGATAGATCGTGCGGGGGAGATGATTGATCGGGCCGAGGGATTGGGGCTCGATTTGAAGATTGTGAATGGATTGAGGAAGGCTTTGCCTTGATGTGTAAGCGGCAGATTTGGTATATGGACGGGGCTTGGTGTTGAGCAGTCGATTGGGGTTGGAACTGTTGAATTGACAGGTTGATAGGGGTTGGGGTGTGGACTGGCAGATTGGCGGTGTCTAGAGTCGTGGCCCTGCGCATCGCGTGATGTGTGGGATCATTGTGAACCGTATGAACCACTCGTGTGCTGATCTTGCCAGGATCGGATGTTCTTTGGAACGAACGCGTGAGTGGGAGGTGGAGATCAAATGGCTAAAGAACTTATCGAACAGTTTAAGATCATGGCACCAGGGGGGAAGGCAACGCCTGCTCCGCCTCTGGGTCCTGTTCTCGGTGCTAAGGGTGTCAACCCTGGGCAGTTTATTCAGCAGTTTAATGCTGCGACTGGTGCGCTCAACGGCAAGGTCGTTGGTTGCATCGTCAAGGTGTATAACGATCGCTCTTTTGAGTTTGAGATCAAGTCTTCACCGGCTTCGGTTTTGATCAAAGAGGCTGCTGGTCTGGAAAAAGGTTCGGGAGAGCCTCAGAACATTGTTGGTTCGATTACTTCTGATCAGTGTCGCAAGATTGCTGAAGAGAAGTTTGAAGATCTGAACTCACATGACCTTGATGCCGCGATGCTTGTCATTGCTGGCACTGCCCGTTCAATGGGCATTACGGTGGGAGCTTAATCATGGCGATGACAAAGCGTGCGAAAGCTGACACCGCGATGATTCCTGCTGAGGCTCTTGAAGCCCCGGAGGCCTTAGCTGCGGTTAAAAAGTTTAAAGCGACCAAGTTCGACCAGTCGGTCGAGATTTGTTTGCACTTGGGTGTTGATGTCAAGCACGCGGATCAGATGATCCGTGGCTCGGTGTCGCTCCCTAAGGGTATCGGCAAATCCAAGAAGGTTATCGCGTTCTGTGCTCCAGAGCATGTGAAGGACGCGCTTGCTGCGGGTGCGATTGAAGCGGGCGGCGACGAGCTGGTTGCGAAGGTCAAGGGCGGCTGGTTCGACTTTGATGTTGCGATTGCATCACCTGACATGATGCGAGTGATGTCGGTGCTCGGTAAGGTGCTTGGTCCTAAGGGTCTGATGCCATCTCCGAAGAACGGTACTGTGACCCCGAAGGTTGCTGATGCTGTGAAGGACTTCTCGGCTGGTAAGCTCGAGTACCGTGCTGACAAGGGCGGGAATGTCCATGCGATTTTGGGCAAGATGAGCTTCTCTGAAGCTGATCTGCTTGAGAACTACACCCATTTCGTGACCACGATCGAGAAGGCTCGTCCTTCTGCGGTTAAGGGTCAGTATGTTAAGAAGATCACGCTCAGTGGCACGATGACCCCCGGGGTTCAGGTTGTCATTGCTGGCGACGAAGAATAAAGGGATCATACTATGAGTAAACCAGTCAAAGAAATGATGATCCGTGATTACATCGAGCGAATCGGCGAGACCGAGGATGCGCTTGTGATCGGTCTTCGTGGGATCAGTTCCAACGATACAAACTCGATCCGTACGGGTCTTGCCAAGAAAGAGATCCGTGTGACCATCATGCGGAACAGCTTGTTTGGTCAGGCGTTCGGTGAGTCGACCTTGGCTCCGCTTGAAGGTGTTATGAGCGGGGCGAGTGCCTTGGCTTATGGTGCTGAATCGGTTGTCGATGTTGCACGCGAGATCGTTGATCTGCTCAAGGTGTTCCCTGATATCGAGCTTAAGGGCGCGGTACTTGATGGGATGCTCTTTGAGGGCGATGCGGGTGTGAAGGAGCTGAGTAAGTTCCCAACACGCGACGAGGCGATTGCTCAGGCGGTCACCTTGGTGCTCAGTCCTGCACGGAATCTTGTTGGTGCTGTCAAGGGTCCGGGTTCGGGTCTTGCGGGCATTCTCAAGAGCATCGAAGAGAAGTTGGAAAAGGGCGAGACGATCGCGAAGCTGTAATGGCTGCGTGATTGTCTTGTTGAAAGGCAGTAGGGCGTGTTGCTCTGTTGTTTGAATAGGTATTAATCCGTTTGTGTGATTGTGCATGAGCGGTTAGCAAAACAACCCGTATTCACCTGACTGGCCCTGAGCTCTTTAATGAGCAGGGTTAAAGAACCGAGCGGTTCGGTCCCTCTTGGGTGAGCGAGTCCGGCACATTGAAGAATGTGCATAATGAAGAAGGAGTTGGACTATGTCTGACGAAGCAACCAAAACATTTGACGCGAAGATTTCGAAACTCGGCGACGAGCTTGCAGGGCTTACCCTCAAGGAAGCTGTTGACCTGGGCGATTACATGAAGGATACCTACGGTATCGAAGCTGCTGCTGGTGGTGCTGTGGTTATGGCTGGTGGCGGCGACGCTCCTGCTGCAGCTGCTGAGCAGACCGCGTTTGATGTGATCATCAAGGGCCCTGGTGGCAACAAGATCCAGACCATCAAGGCGATCCGTGAGATCACCGGTCTTGGCCTGAAAGAAGCTAAGGCACTCGCTGAAGAGGCTGGCGCTAAGGTCAAGGAAGGCGTTTCCAAGGAAGAGGCCGACGAGATCAAGGGCAAGCTCGAAGAAGCTGGCGCCGACGTCGAGGTCGCATAATCGATCATTTTGGCACGGGATCGGATTTGCAGAGATGTAAAGATCGATTCTGGGCTTGCAAGACTTATGTCGGGCACCCCGGA
>Ga0209345_10000067_pt1 | contig 155118 bp, 129 predicted proteins | sample Cruoilmetagenom7_FD_187294 | JGI IMG/M metagenome (GOLD analysis project Ga0209345, IMG submission 187294) | Oil polluted marine microbial communities from Coal Oil Point, Santa Barbara, California, USA - Sample 7 (SPAdes) (version 2) | ecosystem: Environmental > Aquatic > Marine > Oil seeps ... | reverse complement strand
TACATGGAAGGACGCATACGCACATGCTCCATACCTTCTAAAGCTTGAATACTATCTGCTGAATAATTATCCTTGTTAAATTCTTCTCTTTTTTCGCTCATTATTTTGAATAATTTTTAGTTCGATTCATGGCATAAAAAAATGATACTCACGCATCATTTTTGGATACTTACAAATATACGGCTTTTAAACGCTTTTTAAAAGGATTTTAGCTGTTGACAATGAAAATTATCAACAATTGTTAATTACTTAAAAACGGCTTAAAAGGCTTAAAAAGTGTCTTAAAATTGATGTCATCTATGTTTTAAATGTTCAACTAAACAACTTTTAACAAAAGGACTTTAAACGTTATTATTTAAAGTTATACTTATTAGATTGCCATCGGTTTTTATGTTTAGAGAAGGGTCAATTGTGTTGTATATACATATATTGATTTTTCGTTTGCAAATTCTTGTAATATTAACAACACTTTTGTTGTTAGTACTGCCAAATTAAACTGACTTAAATTTACCGATATTACGTTAGATTGATTGATAGCCAAAATTTAAAAAGGTGATAGTTTGTTTAACTATCACCTTTTTATATATAACACTATTTTTGAGATTTATTAATATGAATCATCATGCACATTTGCAATGGCTCTTCCAGATGGTTCATTCATGTTTTTAAAAGCTTCGTCCCATTCTAAGGCTATTTGTGTACTACAAGCTACACTTGCTTCTTGTGGCACACTTAAAGCTGCAGCATCACTAGGAAAATGCTCAGCAAAAATAGTACGATAATAAAACTCTTCTTTGCTATTTGGTGTTTGAATTGGGAAACGGTATTTAGCATTCGCCATTTGTTCGTTTGTCACTTCTTTTTCAACCAATTCTTTTAAAGTATCTATCCAACTATAACCTACACCATCGCTAAATTGCTCTTTCTGTCTCCAAGCTACAGATTCTGGAATCATGTCTTCAAAGGCTTTTCTTAGAACCCATTTTTCCATGCGCTCTCCATGAATCATTTTATCTTTTGGGTTGATACGCATAGCAACATCCATAAACTCTTTATCTAAAAACGGAACACGACCTTCAATTCCCCAAGCTGCCAAACTTTTGTTGGCTCGTAAGCAATCGTATTGATGAAGTTTGCTTAATTTCCTGACTGTTTCTTCGTGAAATTCTTGTGCATTTGGCGCTTTATGAAAGTATAGATAGCCTCCAAAAAGCTCGTCTGCACCTTCACCTGACAGCACCATTTTTATTCCCATAGATTTAATAACTCGTGCCATTAAATACATAGGTGTACTAGCTCTTATAGTAGTAACATCGTATGTTTCTAATTGATAAATCACGTCTTTTATAGCATCTAATCCTTCTTGGATGGTAAACTTAATTTCATGATGAACTGTTCCAATATGGTCTGCCACTTTTCTGGCTGCAGCCAAATCTGGAGAACCTTCAAGTCCAACGGAAAAACTATGCAGTTGTGGCCACCAAGCTTCAGACTTGTCATCGCTTTCAATACGTTTTTGTGAATATTGTTTTGCTATTGCAGAGGTTACAGAAGAATCCAAACCACCTGACAACAATACACCATAAGGTACATCGCTCATTAACTGTCTGTGGACAGCTGCTTCTAGTGCTTCTTTAATTACTTTTATGGATGTTTCATTATCTTTTACAGCTTCAAATTCTGTCCATTCGCGTTTATACCATTTTACAAATTTGCCATCTTTACTGGACATATAATGTCCAGGAGGAAATAATTCTATTTTAATACAAACACCTTCTAGTGCTTTTAATTCGGAAGCGACATAGAACGTCCCATTTTCATCCCAACCAATATACAATGGAATAATTCCCATGTGGTCTCTTGCAATGAAATATGAATCTTTTTCAACATCGTAAATGGCAAATCCGAAAATACCATTCATATCATCAACAAAATTAACTCCTCTCTCTTTGTATAAAGCCAAAATAACTTCACAATCGCTTTCAGTTTGAAAGTTATAAGCTGTTTTTAATTGCTTGCGTAATTCTCTATGATTATATATTTCGCCATTAGCAGCTAAAATCAATTTTTTATCTTCACTAAACAATGGTTGCTTTCCAGAAGCTGGATCAACAATAGCCAAACGTTCATGAGCCATAATCACTTTATCATCGCTATAAATACCAGACCAATCTGGACCACGATGACGAATGGTTTTAGCCATTTCTAATATTTGAGGTCTCAAGTCTTCAGATTTCTGTTTCAAATCGAATGCACATACAATGCCACACATAATCTTATTTCTTTATTTAAGAAGACAAATATTAACATTTAATATTGATTTATAAACAAGAATTGTATAGTTAGTTATTAATTAAAACAAAATACGAGTTTTTTATATAAATATGAAAGTTTAACTACTTAAATACATTTGTTATATTTACAACTTGAAAGTTTATTAGTTACACTTTAACATCATCCCATAAATTATGAAGTTTTCACATGTCTTCTTCTTGTTATTCACCATTAATCTTTTTTCTCAGACATGGCAAACAACTTCTATTACATCTAACTTAAATGGTCAACGTTTTGATGATGTGTTTTTTTTAAATGAAAACGAAGGTTGGGCGGCAAATGGATATTATGCTGCAGTTTATAAAACTATTGATGGTGGTATTACTTGGACAGAACAGTTGAACGAAGCTATGCTTGGTGGCAGCTATTATTTTAGGAACATTGAATTTCTGAACTCAAATATTGGGTTTTTAGGCACACTTAACGGTGAATTTTTTAAAACATCTGATGGAGGTGATACTTGGGAACTTGTCACTAATATTCCAACAACTCCACAAGCTATTTGTGGCTTGAATACAGTAGGAGACTCAACAATTTACGGTTGTGGTGCTTATTTTACTCCTGCTTACATCATAAAATCATCAGATAGTGGTGCTACATGGGATTTTATTGACATGTCTGCTTATGCAAACGCCTTAGTCGAAATTTACTTTTTAAATGAAAATGTCGGTTTTGTTTCTGGAAACAATTCTACTGGTGGAGTCATATTAAAAACTATAGATGGAGGTACATCATGGACAGAAATATTTAATTCGAATATTGTAGGTGAATATGTATGGAAACTTCAAGTATTAGAAAATTCTACTAATGTGATTTTTGGATCCATTGAATCTGTTTCTCCGCATTTAGGAAAACTCATTAAATCAGTTGACTCAGGTAGTTCTTGGACAAGTTATGATGCTCCAGAAACTCTAATTCAAGCTGTAGGTTTTATCTCTGAAACACGAGGTTGGATGGGAGGACATACTACAGGTATTCACGAAACTTCAGATGGAGGTGTAACATGGACCAATTTAAATATTGGAAGCATCTTAAATAGATTTTTTATTGTTAATTCAGGAATAGCTTATGCCTCTGGAACTTCTATATATAAATTTACTGATGAAGAATTAAGTACTGATAATATTGATGAAACTGTAAGAGCTCACTTAGACATTCAATTATTGAATAATCCAGTAAAAGACAATTTAGAATTCAATATACGTTTTAATAAATCTGATAATTTATTAATGGAACTATATGATAATTCTGGTCGTTTTATCAAAACCCTGTCTAAAGAAAAAATTACTGATTCAAATTTAGAAAGATCTTATAATTTTTCGGTAAAGAGCCTTGCTGCTGGGATTTACATTATTGACTTTCATAATAACAACGGACGGGAATCCAAAAGATTTATAAAACTTTAAACTTATTTAAATATTAGGATACATTTAACTTAAAATCTATATAGCTTCAGTAAATTATGAGACATAATATTTAAACTTATTTTAAATCTAATTATCACAAATTATGAAAAAATCAACTCTCATTTCAAGTATCGCTTTTGCATTTATCATGCTATTATCGTTCTCAACAAATGCTCAAGAATTTAAAGGACTAGACAAAAGCCCAATGGATGCAGCGTCATTTCCGACGAGCTATAAAGAATCGAATAAATTAATAAAGATTGTTTATAGCAGACCTCAATTAAAAGATAGAGAATTAAGTAAATTAGCTCCTAATGGAGAAGTTTGGCGTACTGGAGCAAATGAAGCTGCTGAATTAACTTTATACACAGACATGATGTTAGGCGAGACAAAAGTATCTTCTGGAACTTATACATTTTATGCTATTCCAGGGGAAAAAGAATGGACAGCTATTATAAGTACCGATTTAAATGTTTGGGGTAGTTATTTTTACAAAGAAGCTAATGATGTGGCTCGATTAAATGTTCCTGTAACAAAAGGTGATAAATCTATTGAAGCTTTTTCTATAGCATTTGATGAAGCTGATGGTGGCATAAACATGCACTTAGGATGGGGAACTGCAAGAGTAGCTGTACCATTTACAAAATAATCTACTATTATTTCTTACTCCCTAAAACGCCTTAAAAATTCAAGGCGTTTTTTTATGGTATATTTAAGTACTTATGTGTTTGTAGAGAGACTTTCCATTTTGGATTTGCCATAACATAGTCTACTATTTCAGGAACTACTTTATCGCATTTACTCCATTCTGGTTGTAAATATAGTATGCAATCTTTATTCACTTTTGCAGCTTGCTCTTCAGCAAACTTAAAATCGCTTTTATTGTAGATTATCATCTTCAATTCATGCGCTTCATTATAAATCTCTTCAGTTGGTAATTTCAATTTTTTAGGCGACAAGCAAATCCAATCCCAAGTACCTGTTAATTTATATGCACCAGACGTTTCAATGTGTGTTTGCACACCTTTTGCTTTTAATTTTAAGGTTAGTTCAGTCATATCCCAAGTTAGTGGCTCGCCTCCTGTTACAACAATTGTGTCGCTGTATTTAACAGCATTTTCAACAATCTTTTCAGTTTCAGTTGGTGGATGCAATTCTGCCAACCAGCTTTCCTTAACATCGCACCAATGGCAACCAACATCGCAACCACCAATTCGAACAAAATAAGCTGCTGTTCCTTTATGGAATCCTTCCCCTTGAATGGTGTAAAACTCTTCCATTAAAGGCAGTAACAACCCTTTATCTATTAGTTCCTGTCTTTCACTTCTTGTCATAGTTTGCAAAGATAGTTGACAGATTTTAGTTTCTTATTAAATTGTTGAAAATATTTCTATTGGTATTGGTTCAAGATTAGTATTTTTATGGAAATTTTAGAATATGAGCAAACAGGAAGAGTTCTTCAACCATATAACAGAAGGCAATACTAATAAAGGTGAATATATTACTTTAGGTTCTGCTATGTTAGATGGCAAAACAGTAAAAAATGCGTTTGTAAATGTGCCTTTAAAAACCATGAACAGACATGGACTTATTGCAGGAGCAACTGGAACTGGAAAAACAAAAACACTTCAAGTATTAGCTGAAAACTTATCAGAAAAAGGAGTCCCTGTGTTACTCATGGATATTAAAGGAGACTTAAGTGGTTTAGCACAACCGAGTCCTGGTCATATTAAAATTGACGAACGCCATGAAGCCATTGGCATCCCGTTTGACCCTAAAGCGTTTCCTGTTGAAATTTTAACGCTTTCAACTCAAAATGGTGTCAGACTTCGAGCAACTATTAGTGAATTTGGTCCTGTGTTAATCTCTAGAATTTTAGATGTTACTGAAACTCAAGCAGGTATTATCTCAGTGATATTCAAATATTGTGACGATAATAAGTTACCTCTACTCGACTTAAAAGATTTCAAAAAAATCTTGCAGTACGCAACAAGCGAAGGTAAAAAAGAGTTTGAAGATGCTTATGGTCGAATTTCTACAGCATCAACTGGAGCTATTCTAAGAAAAATAGTAGAGATTGAACAACAAGGTGGAGATATCTTTTTTGGTGAAAAATCTTTTGACCCTCAAGATCTTTTAAGAATCGATGAAAACGGAAGAGGTTACATAAACATTATTCGTTTAACAGATATACAAGACAAACCGAAACTATTTTCAACTTTTATGTTGAGTTTGTTAGCTGAAATATATTCAACATTTCCAGAACGAGGAGATAGTGGAAGACCAGAACTTATTATGTTTATTGATGAAGCTCATTTAATTTTCAATGAAGCATCAAAAGCTTTATTAAATCAGATTGAAAGCATTGTAAAACTCATTAGGAGTAAAGGAGTTGGCTTGTATTTTGTAACTCAAAATCCAACAGATGTTCCTGACGCTGTTTTAAGTCAGTTAGGTTTAAAAGTACAACATGCTTTAAGAGCTTTTACAGCAAAAGATAGAAAAGCCATTAAATTAACAGCACAAAATTATCCAGATACAGAATATTATGATACTGCAAGCGTTTTGACTTCGTTAGGTACTGGTGAAGCTTTAGTTTCAGCTTTAAACGAAAAAGGACGACCGACACCACTTGCTGCTACTATGATGCGAGCTCCTATGAGTCGAATGGATATTTTAACAGATTCAGAATTAGAAGATTTATTAAGTGACTCGAAACTTGTTAAAAAATATAACGAAGAAGTTGATAGAGAAAGTGCTTATGAACTATTAAACAAAAAAATAGAACAAGCAGAAGCAGAAGAATTAAAAGAGAAAGCAAAAAAAGAAAAAGAAGCACTTGAAAAAGCAAAATCTAAATCTAAAGGCTCTTCAACAAGAAAGAGCACCAGAATGAACCCAATAGTAAAGGTACTTACTAGTGCTACATTTATTAGAAGTGTTTTTGGAATACTAACTAAAGTCATGAAAAAATAATTAATTACTTTACTTTAAAATAATTTAATATTTACCTATAATTTATATGAAAAAATCCATTTTCAGCTTAGCCATCATTACCCTTTTATTTATTGGTTGTAAAAAAGAACAAGACCCATTTCAAATTAGCAAACAAAGTATTGGATTATTAACAGATTCAACACAAGTAAAAGATTTAAAAGCAGTGTTTTCGAATGATTCAGTTGTTGAAAGGCTTCTTGACAACGAATTTACTTTTAACAGAACAGATATTGATATTTTCGATAAGGCAGGCAATAAACTACTTACTTTAACTCCAAAAGTGGTTCAAGATTCAACCTCTACAATAGAAACTATTAAGGTCTTAGATTCAAGATTTAAAACAGCAAAAGGTCTTACATCTTCTAGTACTTTTGGAGACATAAAGAACAACTATAAAATTTCTAGCATTCAAAACACGTTAAAAAATGTTGTGGTTTTTGTCAATGAGATTAATGCCTTCATAACCATTGATAAAGAAGAATTACCTGCTGAATTACAATTCGACATGAATGCTAAAATTGAAGCGATTCAAATTCCAGAGAAAGCTAAAATTAAATATTTAATGATTGGCTGGTAAAATAAGTAGAAAGTAGTTAAATGAATTAAAAGAATGCAAAAAAACAAAAAATACGTCATTCAGAAAACCCCGTTTAAAGTCCCAACTTCAGATGGCAAAATTATTCAAGAACATTTTGGTAGAGCTTCAGATGGAAATTCTGAAATTAGTATTGCACATATGATTGCTCCTGCTGGATGGAGCGAACCTTTTCAAGCTCCAGAGTTTGATGAATACACATTTATTATTAAAGGCAAAAAACAGTTTATAATTGATGGAGAGGAAATAGTTTTAGAAGCTGGACAGTCTATAAAAATAGAAAAAAATACGCGTGTTCAATATTCAAATCCATTTACAGTAGCCTGTGAATATCTAGCTATTTGCAAGCCTGCATTTTCAATAAGTTTAGTAAATCGAAAAGAGCTATGATAATCATTCATAAATTAGTCGGTTTTTTCATAAACATTGTTAGCTTATTTTCTAAAAAACTGTCAGCTAGAATGGCTTTGTTTCTTTTCACCAAACCATTTAAAGGAGGTATTAATGAAGAACAATCAGACTTCTTAGGTTCATCATTTAGAGAAGAAATTTTAGTAAATAATATTCCTGTTATGACCTATAGATGGTTAGGAAAAAACAAAACCATATTATTAGCCCATGGCTGGGAAAGTAATGCTGCAAGATGGCGTTATTTAATAGAACCACTAAACAAATTAGATTACAATGTAATAGCTCTAGACGCTCCTGCTCATGGACGTTCTGGCAGCAACCGTTTTAATGCATTATTATACGCTGATTTTATAAAAGCAGTAACTAAAAAATTCAATCCAGATATTGTTATTGGCCATTCGGTTGGAGGCATGGCAACAGCATTTTCTCAAAATAAACTTGAAATTTCTAATATTAAAAAACTGATTCTACTAGGTGTTCCGTCTGAATTTACTGACGTTCTAAAACGTTATTATAAAATGATGAGTTACAGTAAGCGAACTTCAAATGCCGTAAATAAATTAATTCAAACAAGATTTAATGCAGAACCTATTAATTTTTCAACAGCAAGACATTTAGAATCTCTTGAAATAGAAGGACTTATAATACACGATGAGAAAGATGCTGTGATACCTTATAGTGACGCTTTAAAAATCAACAAAAGTTTTAAAAACAGTAAGCTTATTACAACAACTGGTTTTAATCATTCAATGATTGATGAAAGTATCTCTAATCATATTTATAAGTTTTTGAAAAACTAAAGTTGCTATCTTTGCAGTTACCAATGCAACCTTGAAATAGCTAATAGAATTATGTTTCTTTTTCGCTTATATTTCAATATAAAGCAGAACCATAGCGAATACTATGTTTAGAATTTTTCTAAACAAAAAATAATTCAAATTACTAATATGCCATTTCAAAATTAAATTGATATAATGGAAGAAAATTTAAAACGAATAAATAAGTTTTTAAGTGAAGTTGGGTATTGTTCTCGTCGTGAGGCAGACAAACTTATTGATGCTGGAAGAGTAACTATTAATGGTGAAGTTCCAGAAATGGGAACCAAATTAAGCCCAACAGACATAGTACATGTAGATGGAAAAGAAATTAAAAACAACAAAACAGATTTTGTTTATTTAGCTTTTAATAAACCAGTTGGCATTGTTTGTACAACAGACACTCGAGTTGAAAAAGACAACATCATCGATTTTATTAAATACCCAAAACGTATTTTTCCAATTGGTAGATTAGACAAACCAAGTGAAGGTTTAATTCTTCTAACAGATGATGGCGACATCGTTAATAAAATACTTAGAGCAAGCAACAATCATGAAAAAGAATATATAGTAACAGTTGATAAACCCATTTCTCAAACATTTATAGAACACATGTCTAGAGGCATTTATTTAGATGAATTAGAAAAAACTACAAAACCATGTATTGTTGAAAAACTAGGAACAAATACTTTCAAAATTATTTTAACGCAAGGTTTGAACAGACAAATTCGCAGAATGTGCGAATATCTAACTTATGAAGTAGAAACGCTAAAACGTGTAAGAATAATGAATATCAAACTGGATATGCCTTTAGGTGAATTTAGGGAATTAACAAAACCTGAATTTACAGAATTAAACCGTTTACTGGAAGATTCGACTAAAACATTTAAAGCAAATTTGATTCATAAAAAAAAGAGAAACTAACCTTCAATTTTGTTAAATTCATATTAAATGACCTCCTATTATAAAAATTGATTGGTAACTTTAAAACAAAAGTTATCAAATGAAGCATTTAACCAACCTCTTATTATTAGTATCATTTACTGTTTTTTCTCAGTATAATTACGAACCATCAGAAGCATTTCCATTCGGTCAACCTAATCCAGAAGCTCCTAAGCAAATTAAAGATTTTCAAAAGCTTATTGGTGAGTGTAATTGCAAATCCTTTTCAAGAAAACAAGACCAAACTTGGGCAGAACCAATAGAGATGATTTGGAGATGGAAATATATTATGAATGGTATGGCAGTTCAAGACGAAACTTTAAAAGCAGATGGTAAGCACTCTGGAAGTATTAGACAATTTATTGCAGACAGTAGTAAATGGTACGTTCATTACTATTCTTCTGGTTCGCCAACGACCACTTTATCAACTTGGGAAGGAAACATAAAGGAAGATGGCGACATTATATTATACAAAGATCAAAAAGCTCAAAACGGAACTGCAGGTTTTAGTCGATTAACTTTTTACGACATTAATAATTCTGGCTACAAATGGGTTGGTGAATGGGTTGATAAATCAGAAAAAATAACTTTTCCTTTTTGGAAAATTGAATGTATTAGAAACGAAGATTAGTTTTAAATTTGAATATGCCTAAAATCTCTCCATTTCATATTGCCATTCCTGTTTATAATTTAGATGAATGTAGAATCTTTTATAATGATATTTTAAATTGTGAAGAAGGCAGAAGTAGCGATCATTGGGTGGATTTTAATTTCTTTGGACATCAGTTGGTTATTCACTATAAGCCAAAACCTGAAGAAGAACTTCATACAAATTCAGTAGATGGCAAACATGTTCCAGTACCACATTATGGCGTGGTATTACCTTGGGATGCGTTTCAATCTTTTGCTGAAGATTTGAAACAAAAAGATATTGACTTTATTATTGAACCCTATATTCGTTTTGAAGGCTTGGTTGGTGAACAAGCCACCATGTTTTTCTATGATCCAGCTGGAAATGCGTTAGAGTTTAAAGCTTTTAAAGATTTGAACCAATTGTTTGCTAAATAACTCCTTATTCTTTATGTATTTCTCTTGCCAACAATGTGTTTTTTAATAGCATGGCAATAGTCATTGGACCAACACCTCCAGGAACAGGAGTAATAAAACTTGCTTTTTTACTAACGTTTTCGAAGTCGACATCACCTGTAATAACATATCCTTTAGGAGATGATTCATCTGGAACACGTGTAATTCCTACATCAATAATAACCACATCATCTTTAACCATTTCAGCTTTTAAGAAATTTGGAGTTCCTAACGCAGATATAATAATATCTGCCTGAGAAGTAATTTGAGTAATATTTTTAGTATGACTATGTGTTAAAGTTACTGTAGAGTTTCCTGGAAACCCTTTACGTCCCATAAGTATACTCATTGGACGACCAACAATATGTGAACGCCCAATAATAACAGTATGTTTGCCATCTGTTTCAACTCCATAACGCTCAAGCAACTCTAATATTCCAAATGGGGTAGCTGGAATAAAAGTTGACATATCTAATGCCATTTTACCAAAATTCATTGGATGGAAACCATCTACATCTTTATCGGGATCTACTGCCATTAATACTTTTTGTGTATTAATTTGAGGTGGCAAAGGCAATTGAATAATGAAACCATCTACATCTGAGTTCTCATTAAGTTCTTCAATTTTATCTAGCAATTCAATTTCACTAGTTGTATTAGACATACGTACCATTGTAGACTCGAAACCAACACGTTCGCAAGCCCTTACCTTACTACCAACATAGGTTAAAGAAGCGCCATCGTTACCAACTATAACTGCAGCCAAGTGAGGAACTTTCTCCCCTTTTGCAATCATTTTTTTCACCTCTTCGGTAATTTCATTTTTAATATCGTTGCTAACTTTTTTACCGTCTAATATGGTCATATTGTTGGATTTTTAATTTATCAGGTCGAGCGCAATCAAGACCTATTCTCATCTTTAAAATATCTATGAGACCTCTCGAGAACTACGTTCGTATCTTCAATCAAAATATATTTTGATTTCGATAATGCTCGAGGTGACACCATAAATTTAAAAACATGAATTATTTCATGTTTTTCATAGCCTGCATCATGGCTTTTCCTTTTCCTCCTTGCATCATCTTCATCATTTTACTCATTTGATCGAATTGTTTTAGTAACTGATTTACTTCCTGTACAGAAGTACCAGAACCTTTACTTATTCTTTTTTTACGACTTGAATTAATAACTGAAGGATTCGTTCTTTCTCTAGGAGTCATTGAGTGAATCATTGCTTCTATTCCTTTAAAAGCATCATCATCGATATCAATATCTTTCATCATTTTACTAGCTCCAGGAATCATACCAACTAGATCCTTCATATTCCCCATTTTCTTGATTTGTTGAATCTGTTTTAAGAAATCATCAAATCCGAATTGATTTTTAGCAATCTTCTTTTGAAGTTTTCGAGCTTCATCTTCATCAAATTGTTCTTGAGCTCTTTCAACTAAAGAAACAACATCACCCATTCCAAGAATACGGTCTGCCATACGTGATGGATAGAAAACATCGATAGCTTCCATCTTTTCACCTGTACCAATAAATTTTATTGGTTTATTTACAACAGATTTAATTGAAATGGCTGCTCCACCTCTAGTATCACCATCTAATTTAGTTAAAATAACACCATCAAAATTTAAGATATCATTAAAAGCTTTAGCTGTATTAACAGCATCCTGACCTGTCATAGAGTCTACAACAAATAAAGTTTCTTGAGGTTGAATTGCTTTATGTATGTTAGATATTTCGGTCATCATGGCTTCGTCAACCGCAAGACGACCAGCTGTATCTATAATAACTACATTAAACCCATTTGCTTTAGCATGTGCAATACCAGCTTGTGCAATAGCAACTGGATCTTGGTTTCCTTTATCGCTATAAACCTCAACATTTATTTGATCTCCAACGACATGTAATTGGTCTATTGCAGCTGGACGATACACATCACAGGCAACTAATAAGGGTTTCCTTGTTTTTTTGTTTTTTAAATAGTTGGCAAGTTTACCAGAAAATGTTGTTTTACCTGAACCTTGCAAACCAGACATTAAAATAACACTTGGAGTGCCAGAAAGATTTATCCCTTCAGCATCGCCTCCCATAAGTTGGGTTAATTCGTCTTTAACGATTTTAACCATTAATTGACCTGGTTGTAACGTTGTTAATACGTTTTGACCAAGTGCTTTTTCTTTTACTCTTACAGTAAAATCCTTAGCTATTTTAAAATTAACATCGGCATCTAAAAGCGCTCTACGAACTTCTTTTAAAGTTTCGGCTACATTCACTTCTGTAATGCTTCCATGACCTTTTAAGACGTGTAACGCTTTATCTAACTTATCACTTAAATTATTAAACATAGGAATCTTGAAATTTTAAGAACTGCAAATTTAAGAATTTGAAGCTAATTAAAGAAGTAAGACTTCTAAATAAATTGCATAAAAAAAGAACTGCAATAAATACAGCTCTTTTTTACCTAAATAATTAACTAAAATTATCTTACAAACAATTAAAGCAATCTGCTTCTAGTTGGTGTAAATCACCAACTTCATTGTTACTTAATGTTCTTTTATAAACTCTTAAATCGTCCATATGACCTTGAAAACCCTCGCCTAACATATATTGTCCAGCTGGATCAGAACCGATGCTTAAACTTGAATTTTCTTCCATGTTTCTTAAAACACCATCTCTATATAATCTAACCGTATTGTTTGAATCTACTGTGACAACTAAATGATGCCAATCTGTGTTTTCCCAATTTACATCGACTTCTTGATTCCAGTCATTATCCCATAATGATGTCCCTAAATTATCAGTAAACAATGGCGTATTTAAATCATATACTCCTAGATTGAAGCCTACTGTAGCGTTGCCTGGTTTTCTAAACAAAAGCTCTAAATCTCCAGCAATTGTATTTTGCATTTTAAACCAAAGACTTATTGAAAAACTGTCACCTTGTACCAATTGGTTTTCAGCTGTAACTGGAATAGAAAAATTGGTGCTACCATCAAATGAAATGGCACATGTTGAATTACCTGAACGATCCTCAGTTAAATATGTAAAGCCATCAACAATATCTCCACTAATTAAATCTTTTACTTCTCCACCAAAAGGCATGTATATTATTAAATCGTTCGTTAAAGTTCCAGGATTATTACAACCTGAACAATCTTGCTCCATAACCATTGTGCTATTTCTGTTTTCTGCTACTAGTTCTAATCGATCTTCTGCACATTCAACAATTAACCACTCGCCATTAATAGCTTGAATGTTGCCTAAAGCCACACCTGTTAATGTTAATACAGTTCCACTAGCACTTGTAGATGTTGACCAACCATTTGCAACTGTTATTGTTTGTCCATCTCCTGTAATAATAAGTGTGCCACCTGATAAGAATACTAAATCAAACCCTATTAAATCATTGCTATTGTTAAACTGAACAACATTCCATGTACATTCTACTAAATAAGCATCTATCTCTTGTTCTGAACAAGTTGCATTGCAGTTTTCTAAATACAAGCCAATTTCTAAAATTTCAAAAACACTTGCATTATTAAATTCTTCAATTCTAACGTAAACTGTTTGTGGATTTATGTTATTTGTATAAGATGTTGCACTTGGAATAGGGTTTGTGTTAGATTCAGCATCTATTAAAGAGGCATGAAAACTTACTGAGACAGCATTATTTATAGTACATCCATCAATATCACTTAACCCTTCATATAAATTAAAAACTTCAAACCCATCATTGTTTTCATCACATAGTATTATATCATTTGTTTCTAAACATCCTAATGGGCTATTTGAGCAATCATGTTCTAACTCCATAGTTATAATGCTACTCCCTGTTTCTTGCGAAAATACAGTCCTATCTCTTTCACACCCTGTTAATGACCACTGACCATTTAATAAATCGAAGGTTAATAATCCATCAATCGTTAACACATATTCTGAATTTACTTCTGAAAGAGTCCAAGAACCAACCTCTGTTACAGCAGGTGTTCCGTTAACAATTACTTCTCCATTTTGATTGAATTCTAAAAAGTTTTCATCTATTATGTTACCAGAATTATCATAAGTATTAGCATTTATTGAACACTCTAATAGCCAAGATTCTAATCCATCTAAGTCTAAATCACATTCTACAGTTGAACAATCTTGTTCAGCCGCTTCAATAGCTTCTTGCAATTCTTGATTATTATTTACTTCTGTAGTAGAACCATCTGAATATTCTAATCCTACCGGAAAATTCAAACTTGCTAAAACCACACCATTATTACCATTATCTAGACCTTCTAAAAAGATATACATTTCATAATCATTATTAATTAAAACTGTATCAATAACCTGAAAATCTGTATTATAAATAGAAAAAGATATTGGATAGATAAAATCTACACATTCAATAACATTTTCATTTGTTATACAAGCATCTATAAACGCTTCTAACTCCTCCAGAGATTCTATATTAACCTCTGTATAATCATTTAATATTATGGTAATTGGAAAAAGGAATTCTAAGCCGTCGACATCTGTATTACTGGCATCAAATATTTCTTCTAAAAGACTTAAATCATCTAGGCTTTCAATAGTTAAAGTGATACCATTTGCAATAATTGTTACAGGTAAATTAACTGTAAAACAATCGCTATCATCCATAATATCATCAACACTTCCATCGTTTGCAGATGTATAACGCATAAGGTTTCCTAAAGTAGAATTCGGGACAATAGTTTCTTCCTCATTTGGAAGCGTTTCTTCATTTGCTTCTTCTTGGCAAGAAAGCCCTAAAAAGAAGGTCATCATAATTAGTAATAGTGAAAATCTAAATTTCATAACGTTTGTTTATTTGTGGTTATTTACAATATAACAGTTCAACTTTTAATTTTCCTACCCTGTATTTCTTTTTTTATACATTTACGAGCATAAAACACAAAAATGCCAAAAGATTTAAACGACCATATTTGCGATGAACAACTGTTTTCGAAGGCATTTAAAAGCTATTCAAAAGATTTGCATGACTTTCTTTATTATAAATTTGGAAGTCATATTAATCCTAAAGATAAAGTTCAAGAAGCTTTTATTAAGCTCTGGGAAAAATGTAAAGATGTGTCACCTTCTAAAGCGAAATCGTTTTTATTTACCGTTGCGAATAACCTAACTTTAAATGATCTGGCTCATCAAAAAGTTGTTTTAAAATTTCAACAAACGAAACCCAAATCTTCTACCAACGAAAATCCACAATTTTTATTAGAAGAAAACGAATACTTACAAAAATTACAACAAGCCATTTCAAACTTAACTGAAGCCCAACGTGTTGCTTTTTTACTAAATAGAATTGAAGGCAAAAAACATAAAGAAATAGCTGAAATTTTAAATATCTCTACAAAGGCTGTTGAAAAACGAATTTATGGCGCCTTAAAACAATTACGCAAAGAAATTGATGGTATTTAAAAAAATAAGGTAGGAAAATAAGTAGGTTACCTGTTATATTTATGAACAACTAATGATGGAAAAAGAATATTTAATAAAAAAATGGTTAGACAATGACTTGAACCCCCAAGAATTAAAGGAGTTTAAGCAAGTTGACGACTATAATGATTTAATCAAACTATCTGATTCTTTAAAACAATTTAAAGCACCAAATTTTGATAATGATCTAGCTTATTCTGAAATTCAAAAAAATATTTCACATAAAAAATCCACTAAAAAAGAGCTTCATTGGTTTAAACCGTTACTTCGAATTGCTTCAATAATAGTTATTCTTCTTTCTGTTTATTATTATACGACAACTTTAGATACACAAATAGAAACTTTTATGGCTGAAAAGACAGAAGTGACACTTCCAGATGATTCACGTGTAAATCTTAATGCCTTATCTACCATAACATTCAATAAAAGTAAATGGAATACAAATCGAAATATCGACTTGGATGGTGAAGCCTATTTTGATGTAGAAAAAGGATCTAAATTCAATGTAAACACCACATTAGGAACCGTTACAGTTTTAGGAACAGAGTTCCACGTAAAAAACAGATTAAATTATTTTGAGGTTGTTTGCTATGAAGGTTCAGTTAAAGTAATTTCAAAAAACATACATAAAATTTTAAAACCAGGCGACCATTTTTTAGTTATCGATGGGAAATTTATTGCTCAAAAAAAAGAAAAAAAGATAAAACCTAGTTGGCTAAACAATGAAAGTTATTTTAAAAGTATTCCTTACAAATATGTTTTAAGTGAATTTGAACGTCAGTATGATATAACATTTACTACTGAAGATATTGACACCAATATACTTTTCACAGGAAACTTTGTACATAACAATAAAGAATTAGCTCTAAAGTCCATTACTTTGCCATTAAATATAACTTATAAAATACAAAATAGTGTGATCTTACTAAACCGTGAGTAGAAATATAACGACAATAATATTTAGCCTATTTTTATTTCATTCTCTTTTTGTTAGTGCACAAAATTCAACTAATAAAGAGCAACCATTATCTGTTATTTTAGAAACTATAACAGAAACTTTCCATATTAGTTTTTCTTATGTAGATGAAAACATTCAGAATAAAACTTTAGCACTTCCATCAAACAATTTATCAATTGAAGACATTATTACCTATCTCGAGAAAGAAACTAATCTTGTTTTTCAGAAATTAAGTAATAATAGTTACGCAATACGCGATTTAATTTCAAATAATGAAGCGAATACACAATACCTTAAAGAGGTATTAATTACCAAATTTCTAACCGAAGGTATTTCGTTAAAAACTGATGGAACATCAGAAATTAATCTTGAAGAATTCGGGATTTTACCTGGACTTATAGAACCTGACATTCTACAAACCATTCAAGCCCTACCTGGTGTTATTAGCGTAGATGATCGTGTTTCAAATTTAAACATTAGAGGTGGTACAAACGACCAAAATTTAATTTTATGGGATGGTATTAAAATGTATCAATCTGGTCATTTTTTCGGTCTCATTTCTGCTTTTAATCCATCGCTAATTAAAACAGTAACTGTTTCCAAGAATGCTTCTAGTGCCAAGTATGGTGATGGTGTTTCTAGTATTATTGATATGCGAACATCTGATAGTATTTCAAACAGGATTCATGGTGGTTTTGGCAGCAATTTAATATCTACAGATGGTTTTGTAAAAATCCCTTTGAAAGATAAAATAGAACTTCAAGTATCAGCACGACGGTCTTTAACAGATGTTTTTAGCACACCTACTTACAATCAATATTTTGACCGAATCTTTCAAGATTCCGACTTAACCAATCAGGAAAACCAAAGTATTGCTCAGGATGAGCGTTTTTATTTCTACGATTTATCAACAAAACTCTCATACAAAATTTCACCAAAAGACAGATTAACCATATGCGGATTACGGATTTTTAATTCATTAGACTACTCTGAAACTTCAATAAATGAAACTATTATCTCACCTTCAAGTAGTGAGCTTATTCAAGAAAGTTTGGCCTTGGGTTTAGACTATAATCGAACTTGGAATTCAAAACTAGAAACTACTCTTAAGGCTTCATTGTCTAAATATGATTTATATTCAAAGAATTTTGATATTAGCAACAACCAAAGGCTTATACAGGAAAACGATGTTATGGATAATCGGCTTGAGTTTGAGTTACACTATCGGTTCAATACCAGGTTACACTATTTAGGTGGTTATCAATACTCAGAGATTGGGATGAGTAATTTAGAAGAAGTAAACAATCCTAATTATAGACGTTATATAAAAGATGTGCTACGAACACATGGTTTATTTAACGAAATATATTACAAATCGAATTCAGGAAACACAAAAGCCAGTATGGGTTTACGTGCAAATTATATTGAGCAATTCTCAGATTTCTTTTTAGAACCTAGAATAACTTTCAATCAAAATATAAGCAAGGACATAAGATTTGAAGTGTTGGCTGAGTTAAAAAGTCAAACAGCTTCACAAATAATTGATTTACAAAATGATTTTTTAGGTATTGAAAAACGTCGTTGGGTATTATCTAACAATGAAGATATTCCTGTAATGCACAGTCAACAAATATCATTAGGAGCTCATTACCAAAAAAATAAACTACTAGTTAGTTTAGAAGGCTATATAAAACATGTTGATGGCATAACTACAAGAAGTCAAGGGTTTCAAAATCAATTTCAATATACTAATGCAACAGGTTCTTATGTAATTAAAGGAATTGATTTTTTAGTAAACAAACAGTTTAATAGCTTCAGCACATGGTTAAGTTATTCTTTTAGCAAAAACGATTATATGTTTCTTTCTTTAAACAACGGAAACAACTTTCCTAACAATATTGACATTAGGCATCAAGCAACTTTTGCTGGAACCTATAGCTTAAACAACTTAAAACTTGCATTAGGCTTAAATTGGCATTCAGGAAAACCTATTACTAATCCCTCCTTCTCACAAAACAATTCAATAAGTAATATTGTATATGAAGTACCTAACAGTAATCGATTAGAAGATTATTTCAGGTCTGACTTCTCAGGAAATTATACGATAAAATATAATAGATCAAAGCTTGTTTTTGGGCTTTCTGTTTGGAATTTAATCAATACATCTAATACCATTAACTCTTATCACATTAAAGAGAATAATAATTTAAGTCAAATAAACACAACATCTTTAGGTATCACGCTAAACGGAAGTGTTAGATTTTACTTCTAACAATAGATATTAAATCAATTCTCTAATATTAGCATAAGAATTTTCTAGTACCTGAGCTATCTCTTTTTTATTTAACCAAGCCACTTTAGTTATCCCTTCCTTTTCTTCTGGCACAAGTTTTCCATTATAAGAAGTTTTCATTTCAAACCAATAGGTGATTTTAATCCTATATCTGCCATTTCTTTTAAAAATATGATACGTGGTTTCGAGTGGTTTAATAATTTCTAATCCTTTAACACCCGTTTCTTCTTCAACTTCGCGAATGGCTGTAGTTTCAATATCCTCATTTTTTTCAGTTTTCCCTTTAGGCAAATCCCATTTATCATTTCTATAAATAAATAAAACCTCACCTTTATCGTTAAAAACTTTCCCTCCACCAGCAACAACATTAGGTAACTTTTTTAAAAATTTTTTTAAAAGCTTTTTTTCTTTTTTATGAATTAACCTAGCTTCTTTTAAAGATGTTCTATTTAACTCTCTGATAACCTTAGATAAGTTTACAGATTTCAAAAAATAGTTTTTAAACCCTTTTTCCTTTTCAACTTTTGTTGTTAAAATTATAGGTTTATCATTTACAAAAATTTTAAGCATAATCCTTTTTAAAGCAAAATTGTTTTGTAAAAATATTAATTTTTATTTCTTATCAATAGATTTAACTCTTAATTATAAATACATTTTCAAATTATAGTTTTAATTAAAAAAGTGTAATTTTGTAACTATGATTTTCAACAAACATACAGCAAGAAAAACTGCAGAAGTTTTATTGCAAATAAATGCTATTAAACTAAGCCCTAAAGAACCTTTTACTTGGGCATCTGGATGGAATTCGCCAATTTATTGCGACAATAGAATAATTCTATCTTATCCAACAATCAGGAATTATGTTCGCGAAACTATGGCGAAACAAATAGAAAAACAATATGGCAAACCAGATGTTATTGCAGGTGTTGCCACAGGTGCAATTGGCATAGGCATGTTGGTTGCCGAATATTTAGGCGTCCCTTTTATATATGTTAGACCTGAAGCAAAATCTCATGGTAGGCAAAATCAAATTGAAGGTCATGTAAATGGTGGAGAAAATGTGGTTGTAGTTGAAGATTTAATAAGTACTGGAAAAAGCAGCTTAAATGCTGTTAAAGCATTAAAAGAAGCCAATTTAAATGTCAAGGGAATGATTGCTATCTTCTCTTATGGCTTTGAAATTGCTAAAGCTAATTTTGAAAAAGAAAATATTACGTTACATACTCTTAGTAATTACGAAAGTCTATTAGACCAAGCTTTGTATACTAAATATATTACTCAAAAAGAAATAAAAACATTATCAGATTGGAATGCCAATCCTAGTGAATGGAACGCTAATTGATAATAGTAAAATAAAAAACATGAATTTAGAATCTCCTACTGTAATTGTAGAAAAATCTCCTGAAGAAGTATTTAACTTTTTATCTGATGTAAAAAATTTCGAAAAACTAATGCCTGAAAACATAAGTAAATTTGAAGTTTTAGACGAAGATAAATTTCTTTTCGCTTTAAAAGGAATGCCAGAAATCATACTAAAGAAAAAAGAATTAGTGCCTCCAAATAAAATTATTTTAGGTGCTGCTGGAGGGAAAATAGATTTTTCTTTAACAGGACTTATAACAAAACTTGAAGCTAATAAAAGTGAAGTTCAATTAGTTTTTGATGGCGAATTTAATGCCATGATGGCTATGATGATTAAAGGTCCTATTACAAAATTTATAGAGACGTTATCAAACAATATCCCTAGCGCTATTTAGTATAATAAGGCTATCTCTTTTAAATCGAATTCTTTTATTACTTCGTCCTCAAGAAGGACTTGTAAATTACCAGAATTTGAAACAGATTTTATAAAACCAGAGAACAATTTACCTTCAGCATCTTTAAAAGTTGAAGGTTTGTCTTTTCTAAACAAAAGACTTTCATAAGCCTCTTTTATTAGCTGATACTTTTCAGTTTTTAAAAGATTAAAATAGTAATTCAAGTTATCTGAAATAACCAGTAACACTTCATCTAAATTAAAAATATTCCCAGTCAATAAATGTAATGATGTTGCTTTTGGGAGCCCATCAAAATTATTTTGATTAACATTTAGACCTACTCCAATTATTGTTGCTTTAAGTTGATTATGTTTAATAATATTTTCAATTAAAATGCCACATAATTTTTTGTTTTCTGACAAAATGTCGTTAGGCCATTTAATATGTAATTTTGGAATCGAAAATGACTTTAAAGTCTTAATTATGGAAAGTGAGACTGCCATACTTATGTAAAAATTTTGTTCTGTTTGAAGGAAGGAGAAATCCTTAAACACACTAAACATAAGATTCTTGGAGTCTTCTGACGCCCAAGTCGAATCCATTTGCCCACGTCCATTAGTCTGATAATTAGCTACTACAATAGTATTGTCTTCAACTATCTCGTTCGTACTTAACTGCTTTAAATAGCTGTTGGTTGAATCGATGGCATTAAGTTTGATTATACGCATAATAAATAGTTATATTCGTACTGTAAAATCTTATGAAAATTTTAAAGTATAAAGAACTAAAAAATAATAACTTTGCACAAATTAAAAATCATTAATGACAAAAAAAGAATCTAACGCAGACCAACTTATAACTACCATATTAAGTGGAATAGAAGATTTAAAAGGAAAAGACATAAATATTCTAGATTTAAGAGAGATTGAAAACACGGTTTGTGACTACTTTATTATTTGCGAAGGTACTTCGAACACTCAAGTAAATGCCATTGTAAATTCCATTCAAAAAAAAGTTAGTAAAGAATTAAAAGATAAGCCTTGGCATATTGAAGGTTCAGACAATGCCGAATGGGTTTTAATTGATTATGTGAATGTTGTTGTACATGTATTTCAAAAACATATTAGACAATATTACGATATTGAAAGTCTTTGGGGAGATGCAAAAACAACAGTAGTTGAAACAAAATATTAAAAGAATTTAATGACAAACAAGAAAAAAATTAACCCTAAAAAACCTAAATTCAGTCCTTACTGGATTTACGGAATTATTATAGCAGTATTTTTAACTATGCAGTTGTTTAGTGGTAGTAATTTTCAAGACGCAAGTCCTACTACTCCTTCTCAATTTATGTCTTATTTAAGAAATGGAGACGTTGAAAAAGTTGAAATAGTAAATAGACGCGAAGCTAAAGTTTATTTAACAGCTGCAGCAGAGCAAACTGAAATTCATAAAAAATCAAAACCTTCTTCATTGTTACCTTCTGCAACTAGGTTACCAAATTACAAGTTTGAATTTGGGGATCTTCAGAATTTTGAAGACGATATTTCTAAAGTTATAAATGAAGAAAACTTAGATCCACAACCAAAAGTAGAATATAAAACAGAACAAAACCTTTGGGGAGATTTCCTCATTGGTTTACTTCCATTCATCTTATTAATTGGAGTTTGGATTTTCATCATGCGTCGTATGTCTGGTGGAGCTGGTGGTGGAGGTGGAAGTCAAATATTTAACATTGGTAAATCTAAAGCCAAACTTTTTGACGAAAACACAGAAGTTAAAACAACTTTTAAAGACGTTGCTGGGTTAGAAGGCGCTAAAGAAGAAGTTCAAGAAATTGTAGATTTCCTTAAAAATCCTGAAAAATACACTTCATTAGGTGGTAAAATACCTAAAGGAGCTTTATTAGTAGGATCTCCAGGAACTGGTAAAACCTTATTAGCAAAAGCTGTTGCTGGCGAAGCCCAAGTACCTTTCTTCTCTTTATCTGGATCAGATTTTGTTGAAATGTTTGTTGGAGTTGGAGCCTCAAGAGTGAGAGACCTTTTTAAACAAGCTAAAGAAAAATCTCCTGCTATAATTTTTATAGATGAAATTGATGCTATTGGTCGTGCAAGGGGTAAAAATGCCATGTCAGGAAGTAATGATGAGCGTGAGAACACTTTAAATCAGCTATTAACAGAAATGGATGGTTTTGGCACAAACACAAATGTTATCGTTCTTGCTGCAACTAATAGAGCCGATATATTAGACAAAGCCCTTATGCGTGCTGGTCGTTTTGACAGACAAATATTTGTAGACCTTCCAGATGTTCGTGAACGTAAAGAAATATTTGAAGTTCATTTAAGGCCTCTTAAAAAAGCAAAAGATTTAGATGTTGATTTCTTAGCAAAACAAACACCAGGATTTTCTGGAGCAGATATTGCCAATGTTTGCAACGAAGCTGCACTTATTGCTGCAAGACAAGGAAAAAAAGCTGTAGACAAACAAGATTTCTTAGATGCTGTGGATAGAATTGTAGGTGGTCTTGAAAAGAAAAATAAAATAATGTCTGTAGCTGAAAAGAAAGCTATTGCTTTTCATGAAGCTGGTCATGCTACAGTTAGTTGGATGCTAGAACATGCAGCTCCACTAGTAAAAGTTACTATTGTTCCTCGTGGAAGATCGTTAGGTGCTGCTTGGTATTTACCAGAAGAACGTTTAATTGTTCACCCAGAACAAATGCTAGACGAAATGTGTGCTGCTCTTGGTGGTCGTGCTGCTGAAAAAGTTATTTTCGATAGAATTTCTACAGGTGCTTTAAGCGATTTAGAAAAAGTAACTAAACAAGCAAGAGCTATGGTTACTATTTATGGCTTAAGCGAAAAAGTAGGAAACTTAACTTATTATGATTCTTCAGGTCAAAACGAGTATGGATTTACAAAACCATATAGTGAAAAAACAGCTGAATTAATTGATAAAGAAATTTCAGATATTATTGAAGAACAATATCAAAGGGCAATAAAACTTCTTGAAGAAAACAGAGATAAACTAACGCTTCTTGCTGAAGTTTTACTTGAAAAAGAAGTTATTTTTAAAGATAATTTAGAGAAAATCTTTGGCAAACGTCCTTTTGAAAAGAAAGAAATGGTTGAAGACAAAAAAGCTGAAGAAAAGGTAGAGATTATTGAAGAAAAAAAGAAACTTGACAATACTGAAGAGGAATAAATTTGGTAATTATATTTGTTAAGGTTTAGCAAAAATCTTAAATTAACCCAATGGTTGGTTTAAGATTTTTTATATTTGAAAAAAAGCCTACTATACTTAGATTAATAGCAATAACTTAAATGAGTCTTTTTAGAAAAATTTTTGGTTCCAAATCTGAGAAATCAGAGGAAGAATTGAAGTCAAATGAGAGAGGCAAATACATGCCTGACATAAAATTACCAGTAGATGAAAGGTTTACAATAAACTTTAAAGCTAATGGTGGCAAGTTCTTGTATTGCGAAAATTTACATGAAATTTTTAATTCACTTGGTCAAATTATTGAAGAGAATAGCTGGCAAGAAAATAAAGTACTCTTTTTAGACAGCAGTATGGAAGATAGATTTAAAGGCTTTAATCTAGAAAAAACAAATTCTGTTGAGAGTGCTACCTTTTTTCTAACTACCTGCGAGAATCTGATAGCTGATGATGGCTCATTACTTATTTCTTCTAGACAAATAGCTGAAAAAAAATTAAAAGAGCTTCCTGATAATTTTATTGTTTTTGCTACAACTAGTCAAATTGTTGAAAATATTGGAGAAGGTCTTAGAGTCATAAAGTCAAAGAATAAAAAACAAATCCCTACTAATATTACAACCATAAAACATTTTAAATCTCTTGAAGAAAAAGACTTTATGACTTATGGTAGTAGTTCTAAAAATTTATACTTACTACTCTTAGAAGACCTTTAGAATGAAAGAAATTCTTGTAAGATCCTTTTCTGGCCTTTTGTATGTTATATTACTTCTTGTATCATTAACCAATGAACATGCATTCATTATATTATTCTACATTTTTGGAATTATCTGTTTAGCAGAGTTTAAAAATTTAATTCAATACAAATCTTTTATACCATATATAGTTTTTACCGTATTATATTTAGTTTTTGGCTATTGGCAATTTGTAATGAATTCTAAACAAGGCTTAAGCGAAGCCACACAAATATTACAGGTAATCACAATCTTTGTGCAATTGCTTTTAATTAAAGATTTATTTACAGAAAAGGACATCCCTCTTTTTAGTTCAAAAAGATTAATTATTACCACATTCTATCTCTCTAGTGGATTTATATTCTTAGTATTAATTGCAAATAACAACCATACTTTTAGTCCTTTAATTTTATTAGGATCGTTTATTTTAGTTTGGACAAATGACACCTTTGCTTATCTAGTTGGAAAGAATTTTGGAAAGCAGAAATTATTTCCAAGTATATCGCCTAAAAAAACAGTTGAAGGTTTTTTAGGTGGTTTATTTTTTGCTTCTATTGCAAGCTATTTTATTGCTACATTTACAGAAACTAATTTAAGTTTTTCAAATTGGTTAATTTTAAGTATTATTATTAGTGTTTTAGGAACCCTTGGCGATTTAATAGAGTCGAAGTTTAAACGTCAAGCCAATGTTAAAGATAGTGGTATAATTATGCCTGGACATGGAGGCTTACTAGACAGGTTTGACAGCATTATTTTTGCTGCTCCTTTTATTTATTTGTTTTTACGTATTTTAAATTATGTTTCATAAAGAAGGTCATAAAATTGTATTTGTAACACTTATCATAGTTGTTGCATTATTTTTACTTACAGATAGCTTTGTTAGTATTGCTTGGTTAAGCACCTTGTTAATGATTACCTATTTAGTTTTCTTTATTTTAATTTTACAATTTTTCAGAAATCCCAAACGTTTTACACATAGAAATGCCGAAACCGTTGTATCTCCTGTAGATGGAAAAGTGGTTGTAATTGAAGAAGTTTTTGAGAAAGAATTCTTTAATGAAAAACGCCTTCAAGTAAGTGTTTTCATGTCTCCTCTAAATGTACATGTTACTAGACATCCTATAGGGGGAAAAGTTATTTTTAGTAAATACCATAAAGGAAAATATTTAGTTGCCTGGCATCCAAAAGCTAGTGAAGAAAACGAACGCACAACTGTAGTTGTAGAAAACGAAACGTATGGTAAAGTTTTATATCGCCAAATTGCAGGCGCATTAGCCAAGCGTATAGTAAATTATGCTAAAGAAAATCAAACTGTTCTTCAAGGTGAAGATTCTGGTTTTATCAAGTTTGGTTCTCGCGTAGATTTATTTCTACCATTAGATACTAATATTAAAGTAAAACTCAATCAAAAAGTACGTGGTGGCGAAAGCATCATCGCTGAAAAATAATGACTTCAGAAGAATTAGATATCGCGTTTAAAGAAGCAGTAGATCGAATTAACGATCATACAGAACCTTTCCCTGCAGATTTTTTATTACGCCTTTATGCTTATTTTAAAAAAGCAACAAACAATTATGGTAGACCAAGTAGCCGTAAACCCATAATTAATGCTTTTAAAACAAATGCGTTGTTTCAAATTCAAAATATATCTGAAGATGAGGCGAAACAAACTTACATCGAACTTGTAAATAATTATTTTCTTTATAGAAAGTAATTAGTCTTTTTCTAAAACAAAATCTAAAGGCATTCCTATAGATCCATTTGGAAAACTAATTCCTAATAATGCTGAAATAGTAGGTGCTATATCAATAATTTCTGTTCTATTAATAGTAGATCCTTTTAAAATGCCTTTTCCAAAGAATAATAAAGGAACGTGAGTATCATAATTAAATCCTGAATGATGGTCTGTTCCAGTTCTATTCCATGGTGTGTCTTTAAAAACAGCTGGTTTATAAACAAACAAAACTTCACCAGATCTTTTTTGGTGATGCCCATTAGCTAACATACTTTCTACATAACCATTAATGTTTTCAAATATATTTATCTCTGAAGTAATAAACACCTTATCAATTAAATCGTATTTTAATAAGGCATTTGCTGCTGTTTGCTTTATCAACTGAAGGTCTAAACTCTTTTTTTCAATTAATGCATGGTTAAAAAATAATTGATTGTTAATTCTGCTTAGCAACAGACCTGGTGCACCATATTTTTTATGCAACAGTTCGTTAATATCATCAAACATCGCACTTTCATCAAAAAGTCCTGAAGGAATTTTTTCAGACTTTAAATAGGCTGGAACATCTGGTGCTCCATGATCCGATGTTAAAAAAATTGTATACTCACCTACTCCAACTTTCTCATCTAAATCTTTTAAAAGTCTTTCAATTTCTAAATCTAAACGAATATATGTATCTTCAACTTCTTTAGAGTTTACTCCAAAATCATGACCTATTTTATCTGTACTAGAATAGCTAATAGTTAACACATCAGTAAACTCATCTTGACCTAATTGCTCACCATCAATAGCAGCTAATGCAAAATCTGTTGTCAAGCTATTTCCATAAGGAGATTCAGCTATTATTTTAAAATTTCCATTTAAACTCTTTAATGCTTCTAAATTATAAGGAAATGTAGCAGATTCTTTCCCTTTAAATTTTCTTTCAAACATATTTAAATCACTTCCACTTTCTGTGTATGTGTCTATTGGATAGAGTGTATTCCATTCTTTAAAATAAGACTCTGTAATTGTAGAGGTATTAAAATCCTGAACCCATTTTGGCAAATCATTCATGTAAAACGAACTCGTAATCCAATTTCCTGCTCCTTCATGCTTGTAATCTAACCAGTAAGCTGCATTTGCAGTATGTCCTGCTGGCAAAATAGCTCCTCTGTGTTTAAGAGAAATTCCAATAGTTTTACCTCTCATTTGAGTAAACAATCTGTTTTCATCAGCAAATGTAGTAGTAAGCATTCTTTTAGGTGATTTTTTTCCATCGTTACTACTTGTGCCAATAGGTTGAACAGAATTATCTTCAACACAATTTACTTTTTTATTTAAGTTTTTATCAAACCAATCGTTTCCTATAATACCATTATATTTTGGTGTAGTTCCAGTATAGATGGAAGTATGTCCTGGCCCTGTTTTTGTTGGTATGTAATTAAAATGGTTGTTTTTACAATTATAACCTTCATTCATCATTCTTTTAAAACCACCTTCACCATATTTATTATAAAAACGGGTTAAGTAATCATATCGCATTTGATCAACCACAATACCTACAACCAACTTAGGATTAACTTGGGAAACAACAACCTTATCTTTATAAACAATTGTTTCGTTTTGAGACTTACATGAAATATTTAATAGTACTAGACTAAGGAATAGGATTAGTTTCTTCATTTTATATATTCTATTTAAAGCTCAAAAATAGGCATTTTAATATATCATAATTTAAAATTAAGGTTAAAATAGTCACAGTTTTTTATACTTTAGCAGGAACAAATTAATTTATGACTTACCTCCATAATATTGGTGCTTATTTTATAATGATTAAAGATATGTTTCGCAAACCAACTAAATGGTCTGTGATGAAAACACTTATCTTTAAAGATATAGACGATTTAATAATTGGTTCGCTTGGTATTGTAGCATTTATTTCTTTTTTCGTAGGTGGAGTTGTAACTATTCAAACGGCTTTAAATATAACCAATCCACTAATACCTAAATATTTGGTTGGTTTTGCGACTAGGCAATCTGTAATATTAGAATTTGCTCCTACTTTTATTTCCATAATCATGGCTGGAAAAGTTGGCTCTTTTATAACTTCTAGTATAGGTACCATGCGTGTTACCGAACAAATAGACGCTCTTGAAGTTATGGGAATAAATGCCATTAACTATCTTGTATTTCCAAAATTTGTTGCATTAATGCTTTACCCATTTGTAATTTCTATAGCAATGTTTTTAGGAATTCTTGGAGGTATGGCTGCCTGTATTTACGGAGGATTTAGCACTCTCGAAGATTATATTATTGGAATTCAAATGGATTTTATACCATTTCATATAACTTATGCCTTTATAAAAACCTTTGTCTTTGCTTTCTTTTTAGCTACAGTTCCATCTTTTCATGGGTATTTTATGAAAGGTGGCGCTTTAGAGGTTGGAAAAGCAAGCACAACAGCTTTTGTTTGGACAAGTGTTGTTATCATTCTATCTAACTATATATTAACTCAAATGTTACTAAGTTCATGATAGAGGTGAAAAATTTACATAAATCGTTTAGTGATGCACATATTCTAAAAGGTATTACTACAACTTTTGAAAATGGTAAAACTAGTTTAGTAATTGGACAAAGTGGCTCTGGTAAAACCGTTTTTTTAAAATGTTTATTAGGGTTATTTCATCCAGAAGAAGGTGTTATTTCTTACGATGGAAAAATCTATTCTGAATTAAACAGCAATGAAAAAAGAAATCTTCGTTCTGAAATGGGCATGGTATTTCAAGGTAGTGCTTTATTTGATTCGATGACTATTTTAGAAAACGTCATGTTTCCTTTACGCATGTTTACAAAACAAAGTAAAAGTGAAATGGAAGATCGTGCAGATTTTGTTTTAAAACGTGTTAATCTTGCAAATGCTCATAAAAAAATGCCAAGTGAAGCATCTGGGGGTATGCAAAAAAGGGTTGCCATTGCTCGAGCAATTGTAAACAAACCTAAGTATTTATTTTGCGATGAACCAAATTCTGGTTTAGACCCAAAAACCGCTATTGTTATAGATAATTTAATTCAGGAAATTACAGATGAGTATAATATTACAACTGTCATAAACTCTCATGACATGAACTCTGTTATGGAAATTGGTGAAAAAATTGTATTCCTAAAAGATGGTATAAAAGCCTGGGAAGGTTCTAAAGAAACAATTTTTAAAACTGATAATGAAGTCGTTACCGATTTTGTTTATTCTTCTGAATTGTTCAAAAAAGTACGCCAAATGTATCTGGAAGAGAGACAATGAATATAATACATATATTGATTACTCTTAAACTCTTTTAAGATTAGTTCTCACGTCTCACAACCAAAGTATCTAGTTTTAATTTTACTTTTAACCAACGACTTAATTTATCTTCTTCATTTGAAATACTATTCCTTTTAATTTTTGATTTATCCCATTTTACTTGAATAACAGAAACAGTATCAATCTTCTCGAAATTTGAAGAAATCTCATAAGCATAGCTAAACTTTTCTAAAGCCTCGTAATTAATCTTAACCTCTTTTAATACTTGATCAAAAGGAATCATTTTACTCTCTATTTTTGAAAGTTTTTTTTCTCGTTCTTCGAGATAGGCAATTTTTTGATCTTGTTTAATTAAATCCAAAGAATCTCTTAACCTCAACTGTTCCATATACTTCAAATTATCAAACTGCTTATCGGGTCTGTTCTGATTAAATATTACGCGTGTATTATCTAAAGTTGGGTAAGCAGACTTTCTGCTCTTCAATAAATTAATGGTAGACTCAGGTATTTCATCTAATCCATATGTATTAAATGCCACATAAGAATCCCCATCATTATAATCATAAGTTGTGTTCTTTTTTATGTACTCAAACTGTGGTAAGGCTTTCAATTCATTATCAATATAGTTTTTAACTTCAGTATTAAAATTACTCTCCTTCAAAACAGTCCAAAAAGTCCAAACTGCAGGAACCATTACAACAAGTGCAAGCAATGATGCTAATCTAGCAATTCGTTTTCTCTTTTTAGAATTAGCATATTTAAGCATTGGAAATCGTAAAACTTTTAAAACAACAAATGCAGCTAATGCAATAAAAATGGTGTTAATGGTAAATAAATACATGGCTCCAAAAAAATATGGCCAGTTTGCTTTAGCTAAACCATAACCTGCTGTACATAATGGTGGCATTAAGGCTGTAGCAATAGCAACACCAAAAATTACAGATGCAATGGTTCCTTTTTTAGTTCGCGCAATCATTAATGCTGATCCACCAAAAAAGGCAATTAGAACATCGCGAATATCTGGTTTAACTCTTCCTAAAAGCTCTGAAGTATCTTCACTTAATGGGAACAACCAGAAAAACAAGAAGGCTGTTAATAAACTCAATACAATCATAGTCACTAAATTTATTAGCGACTTCTTCATGGTATCAATATCATTAACTGCTACTGATAGTCCTATTCCTAAAATGGGTCCCATTAAAGGAGAAATTAACATGGCTCCAATTACAACAGCTGTAGAGTTAGCATTTAATCCAATAGATGCTACAAATATAGAACAAACTAAAATCCATGCTGTAGCTCCTTTAAAAGATATATCCTTTTTTATGGCTTCTACGGTTTCTTCTCTATCTGTATCTTCTCTAAAATCTAATAGCTCTAGTAAAAACTTTTTTACATTTTGAAATAAACCTCTTGCATCTTTGGTGACAGCTTTTTTAGATTCTTCAACTGCTTGATCTTTCTTAGATTCTTGAATTGCTTCGTCTTTCTTAGCTTCTTCTTCAGAAAAATTAAATTTACTTTCTTCCATACAATTTGTAATTATAATCTTGATTCTAATATATAAATTAAACTCATTGAATGATATTTAAAGATATTTGGTGATAAACTTTTAAAGCCTAACCCAAATTATTTCCAAATGCATCTTTTACTTTATTAAGAACCTTTTTAATATCCTGTTCTTTAGCTTTAGGATATATTAACAACACGTCATCTTTATCCACAATAATATAATCTTTCAAACCATCAATAACCACAACTTTATCTTTTTTGGTTCTTATCATATTTCCAGATGTGTCTTCTAATAACGTTTTTGCATTTACTACAGCATTTTGATCTTGGTCTTTATCTAGTTTATCGTATAAACTTCCCCAAGTTCCCAAATCATTCCAATCGAAAGTTGCGGGAATAACAAAGACGTTTTTTGAAGATTCCATAATGGCATAATCCACAGAAATGTTTTCTGCTTTTCCATAATTTTTATTTATAAAATCATCTTCATCTTCCGTATTATAAACAGGTATCCCTTTTTCGAAAAGTTGAAATAACTCTTCTTGATTCCTCCTAAATGCTTCAATTACGTGTTTTACATGCCACATAAAAATCCCAGCATTCCATAAAAAATTACCTTGTTCTAAAAACTTTTTAGCAGTTTCATAATCTGGCTTTTCTCTAAACTGATTGACCTGCTTTATATCTGTTTCAAAAGAAGTATTATACTCAATATAACCATAACCTGTATTTGGAAACGTTGGCTTAATTCCAAGCGTCATTAAGGCATCGTTACTTGAACAATAATCAAAAGCTTGTTGCACATTATCTGTAAAAGCTTGCTCATCTTCTATCCAATGATCGCTTGGAGCAACTATCATTAAGGCATCTGGGTTTTCTTTCTGAATTTTTAAAGCAGCATACAAAATACAAGGTGCAGTATTTCTCATGGCTGGCTCTAAAACCACTTGACGTTTTGTAACTTCTGGTAATTGTTGAAAAACCAAATCGTTATAGCGTGCGTTGGTTAATATGAAAATATTTTCCTTTGGAATAAGTTTAGACAGTCTTTGAAATGTTTTTTGAATTAAGGTGTCTCCAGTTCCTAACATATCGTGAAATTGCTTCGGAAAATCTTGAGTGCTTACTGGCCAAAATCTTGAGCCTACACCACCTGCCATTAAAATGGCATAATAATTTTTGTTCATTAAAAATTTATTTTATTATCAATAAAAAGGAATCCATTAAATTATTTATGGTTAATCTTTCAACAGCTCCACTTCTGCATTCGGATTGAAAAGATACAATTTTCCAGTACTTATTTCAACACATTCTATACGTTTTACTCGAGAATTCCCTTTTTTAAAAATTTTTCCATTATAAAGTTTAAAATAAGTCCCTAATGGAATTTCAAAAACAAATGTTTTGTTATTTGGTTCATCAAACAGTTTTAAGGCTAGAGATAACTTAGTATCTGTATCACTACTTGCTTTTGGGTTTCTAAAATGATTTGCCAAAAGAGGTAATAAGTCCTTAGGAAAAATTGTTGGATTTAAAAAAGGTAACATCAATCGTTGAAAGGTGTATTTCCATTCTTTTCCATGAGGTTTTATTGTTTTCCCATAAGAATTATAGGCTTCAAAATGTGCTATCTCATGTATCAAAGTTATTAAAAACCGATAAGAGTTTAAATTAGAATTAACCGTTATTTCATGCCTTCCGTTTGGCAATTGTCTGTAATCTCCATGCCTAGTTTTTCTTTCATTCTTTACCTTAACCGTTAAATTATCGTACTTTAAAAGCTCTAAAACTTGAGTTAAAGCTTTATCTTGCACAAAGGGTTTTAAGGTCTTTTCCATAAAGCAAAAATAGGTTTTATTAAAACATAAGCTTCAAATTACGAGTTCAAATTTTTGACTGTTTGCTTCTTAAAAAGTGTGCTTACACAATATAAATCAGATTTTTATCGAATTTTTAATCAATCATAAAACATTTTTATTATTTTCACTATCTCAAAAAAAATATCAAATCTTAAAATGAAAAAATTAATCTATTTGGCAGCGCTAAGCTTCCTAATCATATCATGTTCTAAGGATGCCGATGACACTATTTATTCTCCAATTCCTCCAGAAGAAACACCTGAAGTTGTTCCAGAATTTATGCCTAATTTATCTGAGCTTAATTTATTTACGGAAAATTTAACCGATTTAGAACCTAGCAATCGTGCTTTTATCTACAACTTAAATACAATACTTTTTACAGATTACGCACATAAACAACGTATTTTAGCTCTTCCTACAGGAACATCTATGGAATATGTAGATGATGGTTTTCCAAATTTTCCAGACAATACCGTTATGGCAAAAACATTTTATTATTTAAATAATGAAAGAGACGAATCTGAAGGAAAACAAATAATTGAGACTCGTGTTTTAATTTTGAAGAATGGCATTTGGGAATTAGGAAATTATAAGTGGAATGCAGATCAAACAGATGCTGTATTAGACAATACAACTAGCAATGTTGCAGTAAGTTATTTAGACACTAATGGAGACACAGTAAATATAGACTACGCTATTCCTTCTGCTCAACAATGTATCGATTGCCATAATAACAGCAATATTATTACACCTATTGGACCTAGATTAAGAGCTTTAAATGGCAACAACCAATTGGAAGATTGGATTTCTAATAATTATTTAAGCAATTTAACTGACGCATCACAAGTTACTGTTTTACCAAATTGGGAAGATGCTGTTAATTATACTTTAGAAGAACGTGCCAGAGGATATTTTGATATGAATTGTGCACACTGCCATAGTGAAGGTGGATTTTGTGGAGACCAATCTTACTTAAGATTGTCTTATGACACACCTTTTGTAGATTCTTATATATTTGAAGATAAACTGAATATTGATACGAGAATGTCTTTTTATTACGAAGGAGTGAGCATGCCTTTAATTGGCACAACCATGATGCATCCTGAAGGTTACGATTTAATACGTGAATATCTTAACACCTTATAAAAGTTAAAATTAAACCTTTATTTAATTAATTGGTCTTATAATTATAATTCTAAAAACTAAATAATGAAAAATGTAATTGCAGTTGTATTAATTTCGCTTAGTCTCTTAGCTAATGCACAAGAAAAAAGAGAAAGAGCAGATAAATTTCAAGATTATACTCCTGAAGAAATGGCTCAAATTCAGACGAAACAAATGACTTTAGATTTAGATCTAACAGATGTGCAACAAAAACAAATTCTGAAAATCAATCTACAAAATGCTCAAGATCGTAAAGCACATTACGAATCTAGAGAAAAAAGTTCTAATTCTCTTGAAAAAGCAAAACCTTCCAAAGAAGAACGACTTAATATGAAGAATGAGCAACTAGATCGTCAAATAGAAATGAAGAAAAAAATGAAAGACATTCTAGATGATAATCAATATGAAAAATGGGAAGTAATAAGTAAAGAAAGACGAGAAAACCAGAAAGAACGCGCACATAAAAAACAAAAAATGAAGCATTCTGAAAAACATTAGTATTGTTTATAGTTAAAAACGCTGCTTGAGAATTAATTCTTAAACAGCGTTTTTTTTTACAATAACTTACAAACTTTATTACAAGCTTCAATAGTTTTATCTAAATCTTCATAAGTTAAAGCATCAGTAATAAACCAAGTTTCAAAAGCACTTGGAGCAATATAAACACCTTCTTTTAACATGCCTTGAAAAAAGGCTTTAAACCTTTCGTTATTCCCTTCAGTAGCAGATTCAAAATCAACAACTTCATTTTTAGAAAAATGAATAGAAATCATAGAACCTACTCTATTAATTGTATGTAGAATTTGATGTTTATCTAAAACTCCAGCAATGCCTTTATGCAAGTAAGCTGTTTTATCAGCTAAGCGTTTATAGATTTCTCTATCGTTATTTAATTCAGTAAGCATCGCTAATCCTGCTGCCATTGCCAAAGGGTTTCCACTTAATGTTCCTGCTTGATATACTGGTCCAAGAGGTGCTAAATAATTCATAATTTCTTCTCTACCAGCAAATGCTCCAACTGGCAAGCCTCCTCCAATAACTTTTCCGAAGCAAACCAAATCTGCAGCTATTCCATATAACTCTTGAGCACCACCTTTTGCTAAACGAAAGCCTGTCATAACCTCATCGAAAATCAACAGAATATTATTAGTATCACATAAACTTCTTAGCTCTTCTAAAAAACCTGTCTTAGGTGGAATACAGCCCATGTTTCCAGCTACAGGTTCTAAAATAACACATGCTACTTCGTCTTTATTAGCCTCAATAACCTGTTTAACATGATCTATATCGTTATATCTTGTCAACAAGGTATCTTGTGCTGTCCCTTTAGTAACTCCAGGACTATTTGGAACGCCAAGAGTCACTGCACCACTTCCAGCCTGAATTAAAAATGAATCGCTATGTCCATGATAACAACCTGCAAATTTTACAATTTTATCTTTTCCTGTAAAACCTCTTGCTAATCTAACAGCGCTCATACATGCTTCAGTACCCGAATTTACAAATCTAATTTTATCGATATTTGGTACCATAGAAACTGCTAACTGAGCAATTTTTGTTTCGATTTCTGTTGGTGTTCCAAAAGAGGTTCCTAGTTTTGTTTTCTCAATAACAGCATCAACTACTGGTTTGTGTGCATGACCCAAAATCATAGGTCCCCAAGAATTAATATAATCTATATATTGATTATCATCTTCATCAATTAAATAAGCTTTAAATGCTTTCTTAATAAAAATTGGAGTTCCTCCAACAGATTTAAATGCTCTAACTGGAGAATTTACACCTCCAGGGATTACCTTCTCTGCTTCAGAAAATAATGTGCTACTTCTTTTATATAACATGAAATACGTTCTTTTTAATTAGATTTAACTATTAATACATTACCAATAGTTAAATCGTTACTAGATAAATTATTCAACCTTTTTAATTCATCAACAGTTACACCATACCTTTTAGACAAAGAATATAACGTATCTCCTTTAGTAATTAAATGCGTGTCTTCTGATTTTAGTGTAATAGACCTAGACTTTTTATTACCTAAAACAGCATCGTCATATCTATATAATTGATAGCGTTCAATTAAACTAATTAATTTATCTGGATATTTTCTATCTGTTGCATATCCTGCAGATTTTAATCCTTTTGCCCAACCTTTATAATCATCCTTTTTAAGAGTAAACAAATTTTGATATCTCGATCTCTTTGTTAAAAACAATGAGTGGTCTCTATAAGAATATTTAGCATGGTTATACTTTCTAAAACACTCTTGAGACGCATCATCATCATGATATATTTTTGCTCCTGTCCAACCATGACATTTAATCCCAAAATGGTTGTTTGCTTCAACAGCTAATCGACCCTTCCCTGAAGCTGACTCTAAAATACCTTGAGCCAAAGTAATACTTGCAGGAATACCATAAAGACGCATTTCTTCTTGAGCGATTCCATAAAAAAGTGTTACATATTCATCTGTAGAATTTGGAACTCTTACAGATGTATTTTCTGCCTCAATAACTTCGTTAGTTTCTTTTGTATTTGGGGCTATGGGTTTTGTTCTACTATCTTTTACTACGCGTTCTGACTTTGATTTACTTTTTGAACGCTTCGAACTTGTTTTCCTACTTGAACCACAACTAAAAACAATGGCACTTAAAACAAAAATGACGATAAGTTTTTTCATTAACTTTAATTAATTATTGGTAAATGTTTGCTTTTTAACAGGGTGTTCATACCTTGAATCCCTTGCAACCCTCCTGTATGAATAGCCAATATTTTAGAACCTTCTGGAAAATAATTCTGCTTCACTAATTCAAAAATTCCAAACATCATTTTTCCTGTATAAACAGGATCTAAAGGAATGTTATAGCTATTCTTAAATTCATTAATGAAACTAATTAATTCGGTATTTATTTTAGCATAACCTCCAAAATGATATTTTTGAATTAATTCCCAATTAGATTTAGTTGCAAAATTACTAATTTCTTCTCGTAAAAAGTCACCTTTTATAGCAGGAAATCCTAGAATTTTCTGATTTGGAAAACTCGCATTAATCAAACCACTAATAGTCCCTCCAGTACCAACAGGACAACAAATAAAATCGAACGATTCATCTACTTCTGTTAAAATTTCTTCACAACCTTTTATCGCGAAATTATTTGTACCTCCTTCAGGAATTAAATAAAAATCACCAAACTTAGACCTCAATTTATCTATAAATAATTCAGTTGTTTTTTGCTTATAAGCATCTCTGGAAACAAAGTGTAGTTTCATGCCTTGTTTTTGAGCAAAATTTAATGTTGGATTATCATTAATTTTATCAATTAATTCTTCACCTCTTATCACACCAATAGTATTAAAACCAAACTCATTTCCTGCAGCTGAAACTGCAGCAATATGGTTAGAAAAAGCACCACCAAAAGTTAGAAGCAAGTTTTTATTTAATTCTCTAGCATTTAATAAACTATATTTTAATTTTCTAAATTTATTTCCAGAAATTAATGGGTGATTTAGATAATCTGGTTTTAAATATACATTCTGAGTAAGGCAAATATTTCGTTGGTCTATTATTTCTATCATTTTAACGAATTTAGAATCAGATATTTATAAAGCAACTAAATTTATGATATTTTTATTGCTTAAGTAAACTTAAAGAAATTTATTAATTATCATTCTCCCATAGTATTGTGATTTAATCTTAAATATTCTTTTTACTTTAATTTTAAGTTAAATGACATTACAAAAAAAACTTATTAATCTCTCATTTATTTACAAAGCTACAAGTATATTAAGAATGAAAAATATTAGAATATTATTCATTTTACTATTTGGGCTTGTATATTCTAATGCCATTGGTCAAACAGAATTACTTAACCCAGCTCTTGGTGGTGGATTTGATGTAGGGTCTAATTTAATAGATAATGGTTGGAGAGTAACTTATCCTCCATCCCACAGCACAAGAAATCAATGGGTTTCTGGCATAGGAGCCTTACCTGGCTTTGATAATCGTGCTGCAGCATATATTACTAATAATGCTGGTGCAGCTGTACCTCCTCACAAATATACCGCTAGCCCTGCACGTGCTTCTCATATATACAGAGATCTTGCAGTTCCTGCTGGTGAGACTGAAATTACTGTAGATTTTAAATGGATTTGTCAAGGTGAAAACGGATTAGATGTAATGAAAATTTGGGTGGTACCTCAAACATATACACCAACATACGGAACAGAAATAACTCCTTCAGTTGATAGAATACAAATAGGAGGGAATTATAATGGTAGTAGTACATGGACAGCTTCTCCCACCTTATTAGTTCCACCAATTTATGCTGGAAGTGTTTTCAAATTTGTCGTGGAATGGGTTAATAATACCAGTTTAGAATTTGATCCTCCTGCAGGTATTGATAGTGTTTATATTGTTTCAGACACACCAACACCTCCACCAAACGACGATCCTTGCACAGCCATTAACTTACCTGTAAATACAACGTGTACTTATTTAACATATACCAACTATGGCGCTACAGATACCACTTATGGTGCTGGCCCATACTGTGGAAATTATATTAGTGGTGATGTTTGGTTTACTGCAACAGTTCCAGCTAGTGGTGGTATTATAATTGATACTCAAACAGGTGTCATGACAGATGGTGGTATGGCAATCTACACTGGCACTTGTGGCTCTTTAACTTTTGTTGAATGTGATGATAACGATAGTGGGAATGGGCTTATGCCATATATTATTAGAACAGACTTAACGCCTGGAGAAACCATATATATTAGGGTTTGGGAAAGTGGTTACGATAATAACGGTACGTTTGGTATCTGTGTAACTCCGTCTCCTCCATCACCTCCAAATGATGAATGTCCAAATGCCGTAGGTCTTACAGTAAATCCAGATTTAACATGTACTGTAGTTACACCTGGAACCACAGCATACGCAACTCAGTCTCCTCAACCTGATGATGTTACTGGAACTCCAGATAATGATGTTTGGTTCTATTTTGTTGCTACCAATACAAACCATCGTATTTCTTTACTTGATATAGTACCTATAGTCGGTACTAATATGAATCTTGCTGCCGGAGTTTATAATAGTCCTGGAGGAAATTGTTCTTCTTTAATATTTGAAACCACTAGTAATCCTGAAATTTTTACGGTTGTTGGTCTTAATGTAGGTGACACTTATTATGTAAGAGTGTACGGTAGAGGTTCTGGAAACACATCAGCTCAAGCAAATTTTAATATTTGTATTAGCACACCTCCTCCTCCTCCTCCAAATAATTTTTGTACGAATGCCATAGCTCTTCAAGTTTTACCAATATGTAACTACGAGATATACACAAATGCTGGTGCTTCTGCAACTTTTGGAGTACCTGCTCCTGGATGCGCAAATTATCAAGGTGGCGATGTATGGTTTTATGTGGTAGTAGACGATACTGGTGAAATTACTGTAGATACACAAGACTTTGGATTAGTTGATGGTGGCATGGCTTTATATTTAGGAAACGATTGTAATAGTTTAACCTTATTAGATTGCGATAGCAACAGTAGTGCTAACGGTACAATGCCATCTATAACAAGTATAGGATTAACACCTGGAGATGTTGTTTATATTCGTGTTTGGGAACGAGGAAATAATGCAAATGGTACTTTTGGCATCTGTGTGTCCTCGCCAGCTCTAGAAGGCGTCACTCAAGTTGCTCTTGGTTGTCCAGGAGATGTTAGTGAAGATCTTTATGCTGTATATTCTTGTACTGGTTCTACAAGCCTTGGAAATGTATTAACAGGAATTTTACAATCGAGTACAGATCCTGTAGCACTGCAACCTACAATTTTTATATCTAGTATTGACCCTTGTTCTTTCGACCCAGTTACGACTGCTAATTATAATAGAATAAATTTTACAGTAAACACTACTGGTACTTACGTATTTAGTATGGAGTATCCTTCACCATATTTTGACGCCATGGGATACATTATTGTTAATGATGGGAATTTTGTTCCTGGATCATGTGCCACTGGAACTTGGATAGCTGGAGATGATGACGATGGCGCATCTTTAAACCCATTAATAACTGCAGACTTAGTTGAAGGAACACCCTATTCTTTAATAACAACAAAATTTGCTTTTACAAGCGAAACTCATACTGGTCCATTTACTTGGAATGTTTCAGGACCTCCTGCAGATGTAGAATGGTATGCTAATGAAACTGGTGGTTCACCAATCGGTACAGGAGCAGCTTTCAATCCTGTGGGTATTTCAGGATCTGGATTACCAGATACAAATACACCTGGTGTTTATACATATTGGGTTAATTGTCCTGATAGTTCATCTCCAAGAACGCCAACAGAATTTACAATTGGAAAAATTTGGAGAGGATCTGTAAGTACAGATTGGAATGATATTAACAACTGGAAACCAAAAGGAAAACCAACAGATTTAGACTGTGTCTACATAGATAATGTTGCCAACCAACCCATACTAAACTATCCTGGATTACCAACACCTCCAAATCCTGCTTATGCTAAAAACTTAACTCTAAGTAGTAACACATCTCTTGAATTATATTCCGGTACTTCCATGACTGTATCCGATTGGATTGACATAGACAACACATCCACATTTCTTGTTCGCAATAATGCCAACTTAATTCAAATAACCGATGTTGCTAGCAATATTAATACAGGTAGAATTAACATGCAACGCTCAGTAGCTAGTGTTACTAATCTAGATTATATTTATTGGTCTTCTCCAGTTGAAGACTATAACGTTGCAAATATTTCTCCAGGAGATCCTAATTTTATTTATAAATGGATTCCTACGGTTTCTGGAAATGGTGTAGGAAATTATGGAAACTGGGTTTTTACTAACGAAACCATGCAAATTGGAAAAGGATATATTATTCGAGGGCTTTCAGGTACTACACCAACACCTCCTGTTACTCTTACTACGGCAGAATTTACTGGTAGACCAAATAATGGTATTATTTCGACACCTATACAAAGAGGTACTTATTCAGGCGCTAATTATCCTGGAGCTGGCTCTTCTATGGCAACAGCTTTAGATGACAATTGGAATTTAGTTGGCAACCCATATCCTTCTTCTATTTCTGCTCGTGAATTTATAACTGTAAATGCTTCAGACATTATTGATGATGCAAATACGACAATTGCTGGAACAGTATATCTATGGAGACACTTAAGTGCGCCAAGTAATATTGAAGGAGATCCGTTTTATGGAGATTTTGGGTATAATTACAATCCTAACGACTATATAAAATTTAATCATACAGGTTCTGCTCCTGCTGGTTTTTCCGGATATATTGGCGCAGGTCAATCCTTTTTTGTATTAATGGATCATGACACGTCTTCAACATCTGAATCTGTTATATTCAATAATACAATGCGTGACGAAACTTTTAGAAACGATCAATTTTATAGAACCGAAGAAGACACAGAACGTCATCGTATTTGGTTGGATCTTATTGATTCTAACAACTTGGCTACTTCTATATTAGTGGGTTATGTTGAAGGTGCAACAAATGAACAAGACAGATTATTCGATGGTAACGACCTTAGCGATGCAAGCACTCGTTTTTATTCACTAATAAATGAAGAAAAAATGGCCATTCAAGGGAAGGCTTATCCTTTTGACAATAACGACATGGTTCCTCTAGGAATCGAAATACCCCAAAACAACATTTATACTATAGGTATAAATACCATTGATGGTCTCTTTGCATCTGTAGATCAAAATATATATTTAGAAGACACCTATAACAATGTCATTCATAATTTAAAAGTTGACCCTTATATATTTACATCTGAAAGTGGTGTATTTAACGACAGGTTTATTTTACGTTATACAAACAACTCTCTAAGTATTCAAGAAGAAACATGGAATAATCAATTAACAATCTCTGCTCCTAATGGTGAATATGTTCTTGTGAAATCGAAAAATATTAACATGAAGTCTGTTATTATATACGATATGCTTGGTAGAGAATTAATAAATAAAACTAAAATTAATACACTTCGTTTTAGTCTTAACACATCTAATCTATCAAATGGTGTATATTTAGTTAAGGCTGAATTAGAAAATGGGAAGCAAAAAACCCGAAAAGTAGTATTAAAAAATTAATGATTTACATATAACTATTTAGCAAGATTTCTTGCTTTCAATAAAATTTTCATTAAAACCTTTAAAATACTTTATTATTGAATTATAATATAAATAAAAACAGAAACAGCATCCTTTTAATATTTAAGATTACAATTAGATGAAAATCATGCATTTCATCGAAAAAAATGATAAAAACTTAACATTTTGTTAAAATATATATATATTTATTGCCTACCCATATTCTACTTATACAAACCTTTATTCCTAACTTCTTTTTGGTGTCCCAATCTCAAAGTGTACCTAAGTTATTAACTAATTTTATTTAATTTATGAAAAAATCAAACAATTTATTTGGAAGAATGGCATTTTTGCTGTTCTTAATGTTCTCGCTTGCAGGTTATTCGCAGTCGTGTAATTACACACTGGAGATGAATGACTCTTGGGGTGATGGCTGGAATGGAAACACCATGAGCGTATATGTTAATGGTAACGCCGTCTTATCTAATGTTACTATGAGTGGTTCTTCTGAGAGCCTGCCTTTCTCTGTTAATGATGGTGATAATATTTCCACTGCTTGGCATGGAGGAGGAAGTTATGGCTCTGAAACCTCTTACAGAATTTTAGATAGTAATTATGCTCAAGTAGGAGATGCAGCTCAAGCTAGTATTTCTAGTATAATTGCATCATGTTCAGCAACTATTAGTTACTGTACTCCTTCACCAACTAGTGGAGATTTTCCTGGAATCACTTCCATTACTGTAGGAGCGACCATTTACCCTGTATCAATGCCAGCTTATCATCAAGATGAAACTGGATCTTCTGTTGCTCTGCAACAAGGTATGACAGCTAATTTAGATGTTACTTACGGTCATTCATATGGATACTATACTTTTGTATGGATTGATTTTGGAGATGATGGAACTTTTGACTCAGGAGACTTAGTTTCTAGTGTTAATGCTAGTGGAACTGTAGATTTAGATTTCATAATGCCTGCTAATGCACCTCTTGGTGTTCATAGAATGCGTATTCTTGGTTCAGATTTTGGAAGTACTGCAGATCCATGTCGTGGAGGTAGCTATCAAGCTTCTGTAGATTTAGATGTAGAAGTTATAGTACCTCTTTGTCAACAAGCAACTATTGCAGGAACAGAAATTGTTCCAGATTGCGACAATGTAGTTCAAGGATACTCTATAGATGTAGATATTTCTACAGGTGGAGATGCTCAATATATTACTGATGGTTCAACTAATTGGAATATTGATAATACTGGAATTAACACTGTTGGTCCATTTGCAAATGGATCTACTGTTAGTTTAACAGTAGTACATGCAGATGCAGCTTGCGATATTGATTTAGGATCGTTTGTTTATAACTGCCCTCCTGATAACGACACATGTGGCGATGCTATTGCAGTAGGATGTGGAGAAACATATTCAGGTAATACAGAATTTGCAACTAGCGAAGCTATAGCATACTGTGGAACTTCTTTAAGTAGCGCACCTGGTGTATGGCACACAGTTGTTGGTACTGGTGGAGACATCATTATAGATACTAACGATTCTGGTTATGACACAAAATTAGGTTTATTTTCTGGAGCTTGTGGTGCATTAGTTTGTATCGATGGTGACGATGATGGTGGAGTTGGCACAAGATCTGAAATTACATTTAGCTCTAATGCTGGAGAAACTTATTATGTATATGTTACTGGATATTCTTCTTATAGTGGAGCTTATAATTTAACTGTAGATTGTGTTTGCGATGTAGAAATTAGTAGTGGAGACTGTCAATCTGTTTACTCTAGTAGTTTTGCTCCTTTAGCAAGTACTGAGATAACTGCAACTGGATTATTTGGAGCAGGAGGTTTCACGTATGCGTGGAGCGATGGACAAACAGGAGCAACTATTTCTGTAAACCCTACAGAAGATACTGTTTACCAAGTAACTGCAACAGATGCTGCAGGATGTTCTTCTACAGCAATGACAACTGTTTTAGTTGTTGATGTTAGCTGTTCTAATGGAAATGGAGACCAAGATAAAGTAACTGTATGTCATGATGGTGATGAAATTTGTATTTCACCTAATGCTGTACAAGCACATTTAAATCATGGAGATACTATTGGATCTTGTGATGGACCTGCTGTATCTTGTGATACACCTCCATTATGTGATTCTATATTAAAAGTTCCTTCTCCAGGTGCTATAGATATTCCTACAACTATCGAGATTTCTTGGGGACAAGCAACTGGATATGTAGTTGGATATGTATTATCTGTTGGAACTACTCCAGGAGGTACAGATTTAGTTGATAATTTAGATGTTGGTTTAGACTTAAGTTACACGTTAAGTGGATTAGGTTTTAGCTCAACTTATTATGTAACTGTTGTGCCTTATAACGGAAATGGTTCTGCTACAGGTTGCGATCAATCTAATAGTTTCACAACTGTACCATCAACTTGGGCTGCTGAAGCAATTGCAATCAATTGTTCTACAGGATCTGTAGCTGGTAATATATCAAACGGTTCTGTTAACGATTACTTAAGCTACTGTGCTACTACTATAAGTGATGCACCAGGAGTTTGGTATTCTTTTGAAGGTACTGGAGACGATGTTCTTCTTAGTACTTGTGGAACTCCTTGGGATACAGTTATAGCTGTATTTGAAGGTGATGCAACTGCAATTAGCTGTAATGGTGGAGATGATGATAATTATGCTTGTTCAGGATTTGGTTCATCGTCAGAATACGAATTCACTGCAAATGTTGGAACAACGTATTACATTTATGTAACACCTTATTCAAACTATACAAATGTTGGTTCTGGAGATTATACGTTAGAAATTACGTGTATGGCACCACCACCACCACCTCAAGCTTGTACTTTTGCAGAATCTATTAATTGTAATTCTTCTGTTATAGGTAGTACTGTTGGATTTGATGCAAATGATTTAGATTCTTGTGGAACTACTATTAGTACAGCTCCTGGAAGATTCTATAAAGTAGAAGGTACTGGTAACTCTATAACTGTAACTACTTGTAGTGCAAATACAGATTTTGATACGAAACTTGCTGTTTTCAGTGGTTCTTGTGCAAACTTAGTTTGTGTTGCTGGAGATGATGACGATTATAGCTGTAGTAATAGTAGTCTTCAATCGACTGTATCTTTCAGTACTGTTTCCGGTGATATCTATTACATTTATGTAACAGGTTATTCAAGTAACTCTGGACAGTTTGAATTAAGTGTTGATTGTGGCGGAGCTCCTGTTGTAGAAGGCTTAGGTGAAGGCTTAAATGAAACTGCTGCTTGGACAATGTATCCAAACCCAGCTTCAAACGGTGAAGTGGAATTAGATCTTACTAATTACTTAAACTCTGACCTAGAAATCCAAATGATGGACTTCTCTGGTAAGTTGTTAATTAATAAAGCAGAGTCTAATTTACAAAACCCAAGATACAGAATGAACACTCAAAATGTGTCTAACGGTTTATACTTTGTACGTGTAGTAACAGAATCTGGAATATCAATTAAAAAGTTGATAATCGCTAATTAGATTTTGAAATAAAAATCCTAAATAATCTTATTTAGATTATAAACGGATAACATAAATTAAGCTGGACAATGGAAACATTGTCCAGCTTTTTTTATACCAATTTAAAAATTGAATAGAAAAACACAACCCTATAATTATTTGCAACAAAACATGGAAAATCTTAGACTAACTGAAATAGAATAACTTAATATCTTTACTATTTAACTGGATATTCAAATAATTGATTATCAAACAAAAGACTCTTTTTACCTTAAAAAGCAGACATTTTAACGATTAGTTGATTTACATGCCTGTTTATTAATAAAACTAATATATTTTTATGTTAATAAAATATCAATAATTTGTAAACCAAATAATTATATATCCCATATATATTTATTATTTTACACCATTATTGATACGTGTTTGTATTTCTACATATACGAAATAGAAAATATTTAGCCCCAAGCTACACCTTCTTACCACTTTGTTATATATAACAAGGCAAAACTTTTTGTTTTTAACCTTAAGAATTAGAATTATAGCAATCTAAAAAGCAGTCAATTTAAAATGCTTTTTTAACAAAGACATAACATGAAACAAAACAACACTCCCGATTTCTTATTAAAGCAATCAATTTTTAGCAAACTGTTTTTATCATTACTATTCCTTATAGGTGTTTCATCTGTAAGTTTTGCACAAACATTTACCGATAACGATCCAACTGCACCAAATTCATGGACAGTTCCTGCTGGTGTTACCTCAATTACCGTTCAGGCTTGGGGAGCTGGTGGTGCTGGTGGTGGTAGTACTTCAAATGGTAATGGTGGTTCTGGTGGTGGCGGTGGTGCTTATGCATCAAGAACTATAACTGTAACCCCTGGTTCAACCATCAACTATACAATAGGTGCTGGAGGTATCGGATCAAATGGTAATGGTACTGCTGGTGGTGATACAACTTTAAATGCTTTAAATGCTCGTGGTGGTGCTGGTGGTACTGCTAATTCTGGTGCTGGTGGTGTTGGTGGTATTGCTACTGGTGGTGTACCTACAAATACAGACGGCCTCCCTGGTGGTGCTGGTGGTGGAAATCCTGGTGGTGACGGTGGAGATAGTGGTAATGGTGGTACTGGTGGTGCTGGTGGATCTAATAGTGCTGGTGGTGTTGGTAATCCTCCTGGTGGTGGAGGTGGTGGTGCTGAAAGATCTGGATCTGGATCTGTTGGTGGAAATGGTGCCGTAGGTCAAATTACAATTACCTGGACGCCATTTGTATGTAATGTACCTGCCTCTGTAGATCCTGTTACAGCTATAACATCTAATTCAGCTACATTAAACTGGACAGCTGCAACTCCTGCTCCTTCTAATGGGTACCAATGGGAAGTACGTACTTCTGGTGCTGGTGGTAGTGGCGTAATTGGCTTATCTGCAAGTGGTTCTACTGGAGCTGGTGTTACAACAGCTAATGCAACAGGCTTAACATTTAATACAAATTATAATGTATATGTAAGAAGTAATTGTGGATCCGGATTTAGTTCTTGGGTTGGACCTGTTACCTTTACAACTTCTGCATCGTCTCCTCCTCCAAATGATGAATGTTTACCTGGTGGTCCAATAGCTCTAACTCCAAATACAGATCAAAGTTGTACTATAACAACTGCTGGAACACTTTTAAATGCAACAAATTCTGGTGTTACTACAAGTGGTTGTGGAAGATTAGGAAATAATGATGTTTGGTATCGTTTTGTTGCAACTAGCACAACGCATACGGTCGATTTATTAAATATAGCTGGAAGCTCTACAGATTTGTATCATGCTATATATGCATTTAACCCTTGTAGTAATCCAGATCCAGATACAGCTATTACTTGTTCTGATCTTGAAAGTAGTACGACTGGTGGCTTAACAATTGGAGCAACTTATTTTGTTCAAGTTTATTCTTGGTCAAGCTCTCCTCAAACTTCTACGTTTGATATTTGTATTGGTGTGCCTCCTGGGCCACCAACTAATGATAATTGTGCAACACCAGATGTTTTAACAGTTAACCCAGATTATTCTTGTGCATCAGTTACAGCTGGAACTGTTTTAAATGCAACTAATTCTAATATTGATGTTTGTGGTGGTACAGAAGATGATGATGTATGGTATCGTTTTCAGGCTACTAGTACAGCACACAGAGTATCTATAATTAATATATCTGGTAGTACTACAGACATGTATCATGCTGTATATGATGCTGGCCCTTGTGGCAGTTTAGCAACAGCAATCATTTGTAACGATAATAATGTCTCTGACATAACTGGTCTTACAATAGGAAATTTTTATTTTGTTCAAGTATATACTTGGACAGCTTTTACAGGACAAAATACAACCTTTGATGTTTGTGTTGGTACTCCTCCAGCATGTACTACTCCAAATGTCCCTGCTAATCCTATAACTTTTAATACGATAGAAGATGATTTTATAGATGGTACATTTCCAGCGTCGGTTCCAGCCGCTACTAATTATTTAATTTTAATGAATACAACTGGAACTACTCCAACTACTCCAACAAACGGTGTAGTATATAATGTTAGTGACACATCACTTGGAGCTCTTGTTATAGACAATGATAACAATACTAATTTTACAGCTACAGGTTTAACTCAAACGACACAATATTTCTTTTTCATCTATGCATTTAATAATACTGGGTGTTCTGGAGGCCCTACATATAGTGCGACTTCTTTAAATGGAGATGCTACAACTGTTGTACCATCTTATTGTTCTCCATCATCAACCGACTCATCTTATTATATAGATGACTTTACGACATCTGGAGGATCTACAAATATCAATCATACTAATACTGGTTTCTCTGCTAATGGCTATGGCATTTTTACAGGTATGAATGTGACACAATTTCCTGGAAGTCCAATTAATTTTACTGCTGTTCATGTAGGTGGAACTTTTGCAACAAGAATTTGGGTCGATTGGAATAATGATTTAGATTTTATTGATGCAAATGAACTAGTATTTTCTGGTGGTTACCAAGCTACTCAAACTGGAAGTTTTAATGTTTTAGGTTCAGCTGCTGCTGGTTCATACAGAATGCGTATTAGATCAGATTGGTCAAATACTACATTAAGTCCTTGTGGATTTGATGACAGAAGTGAAACTCATGATTATACACTTATAGTAACTCCTTTAGTTTGTACTGATGACCCGATTGCTGTAACAGCAGTAAGTACTACAAGTACAACGGCAACTATAAGCTGGACACATCCAACTCCTCAACCTGCAAATGGTTATGAGTATATTATTTCAACAGACGATTCAACATCTACTCCAGCTGGAGATATTACTGGTACAACTGCAGGGAATAGTATTCCTCTTACAGGATTATTAGCCGGAACAACTTATTATGTATTTGTTAGAGGCGTGTGTAATGCTGTTGACAAAGGTCTTTGGATTACAACTAGTTTTAATACAGGTTGTGCAGATTTAGTTACAACACCAACAGTTTGTCCAACTATTATAGATGATCAAGGTACTGACCCATTTACTGCATTTCCTTTTGTTGCAGATCCGGGCGCACAATTAGATTGTAATATTCGTGATGTCACTTTAGAATCCTATTCTAATTTAAGAGAGACTACAAGTTATATTGCTGAAAAAATAGAATACAATAAAAATCCAGGAGATTTTACTCCTTCAGGATTTGGTTCAAGCCCACAGCTAATTGTTAACGATGATATTTGGGCACCAAATAGAACAGATATAACGTTCCCTTTCTGTTATTATGGAGAAACTTTTACACAATGTTTAGCTGGTGCTAATGGTAATCTTACTTTTGACCAAAGTATTATACCAGGTACTTATAGTAGTTGGTCAATAACTAATAACTTGCCATCAGCAGCTGGCCTTGTAGAAAAAACCATTCATGGTGTTTTCCAAGACCTTGATCCTAGATTTTTAGTAGGAAATCCTATTAGTTCTGTAGTAATTGGAACTGCTCCTTGTCGTGAGTTTAGAATGGCTTGGCACGATATTCCTCTGTATAGTGATTCATCTAGATTACAGACAGCAATGATAGTACTACATGAAACTACTAATATTATTGAAGTATTTATTGAAAATAAAACCATAGAAAATGGGAATGTATCCCCTTGGAATGGTGGAAATGCGATTGTTGGTATCCAAGGAGATGTAACTCCTTTAGCTCCAAACAATCAATATTCAGTTGCTCCATGTAGAAATGCTTTAGATACTAACTGGGAAACCACTAACGAAGCTTGGCGATTTACACCTAATGGAAATGTTATAGCACCTGATGCTGTTACATGGTACCAAGGGTCTGTAGCTCCAGGTAATGTTTTAGTTGATAATGGAGATGGTACTGTTACAGTTAACACACCAGATACTTATATTGCAGTTTCAGATTATACCTTATGTAGTGGTGCTGTAACTTTAACAGATGATATTGTTTTAACAGACACTAAAAAAACATGGACTGGAGCTATAAATACTGATTGGTATGAAGATGGGAATTGGGCTCCAGCTAATCACCCAACACCTTCAGATTGCGTTTTAATACCTGCTACAACAGATTCTAATAATCGAGCACCAATAGCGGATATACTGAATGTTCCTATCCCAACCCCTCCTGCAGGGTTTAGTGCTTACGCATTAAATTTAACAGTTGCAACTGGTGGTTATCTTGATGTAAAATCTAATACAAATTTAGTAGTAACAGATTGGATAGATTTAGATGGAACTATAGACATAAGAGATTCAGCTAGTTTGATACAAATTATAGATAGTGGTGTAAATGTGAATACCAATACAGGAAATGGAACTATGAATATGCAACGTACTGTTCCTACTGGTGTTGGTGCTTCCGACTACGTTTATTGGTCATCACCATCAGATGAAGATTTTAATGTCACTGACATCTCTTCTGTAACTGGAGAACTTATTTTTGAATGGAACCCAACAACAGATGGAGTTAATTATGGTGATTGGATTCCTGCATCAGGTATCATGTCTCAAGGTAAAGGCTATATAGTAAGAGGACTTCTACCAACTCCACCTCTTCCTGCTAATACAACAGAATTTATTGGACTGCCTCAAAATGGGATTGTAAAAACGCCTATAACTCGTGGAACTTATAATGGTTCTAATTATAATGATGGAACTCCAGGTTCACCTCGGATAGTTACTTCTTCTGATGATAATTGGAATTTAATAGGAAATCCATATCCTTCAGCCATAGATTATGCTGAATTTATAAAACCGATTAATAACCCGCATATTGATGGTACTATTTATTTTTGGACACACGCTAATACACCTAGTCGCGGTAATGGTAGTCCTTTCTATTCTGATTTTTTATATAATTATGGAAGTGATTATATTAGTTACAATGGTTCAGGAGCTAATCCTGTTGGTTCTTCTTTTGGAAACATAGCTGCTGGACAAGCTTTCTTTGTAGAAATGCTACACGCGACTCCATCAACATCAGAAAACATTACTTTTAATAACACAATGCGTAATGAAACAATTGATAATAGTGAGTTTTTTAGAACAAATGAATCTTCTCAACCAGCTTCAGATATTGAAAAACATCGCATATGGTTAGATCTTATAGATTCTAATGAATTAGCAACATCTATTCTTGTTGGTTATATAGAAGGCGCTACTAATAGTAAAGACCGAATATTTGATGGTCATGTAAATGCCGGATCTGACAAAAGTTTTTATTCTTTAATTGAAGAAGATAGAATGTCTATTCAAGGTAGAAGCCTGCCTTTTAATGAGAATGATACAGTTCTATTAGGACTATATATTGCTGAAGCTGGAAACTATACTATTGCAATAAACACATTAGATGGTTTATTTGATAGCTTACAACAAGACATCTATTTAGAAGATATGTATAATGGAATTATTCATGATTTAAGAATAGCTCCTTATAGTTTCAATACTGAAGAAGGTACGTTTGATGATAGATTTATATTACGCTATACAAATGGTGCATTAAGTACTGAAGAGTTTGAAATGAATACTGGTATTCAAATTTCTGCACCAAATAACAACTATATTAAAGCAACTTCAATTACAGAGCCTATCAAAGGCATTACTGTATATGATGTGTTAGGTCGCGTTTTATATAATAATGTAAGTGTTAATGCTTTAGAAATTATTATCAGCGATGTTAGTAATTCAGATGGTGTTTTATTTGTACGAGCAACATTAACCAATGGTTTACAGAAAACACAGAAAGTGGTTTTGAAACAGTAAGAATATAACAGATTACATACTTACAGCCCTCGATTTAATTAAATCGAGGGTTTTTTTATTAAGTTCTTTTAAATAACTTATAGATAAAAAAAAATTTAATTTATAATAGTAAAAATCAATGCAATTCATCGATAAAACGCATGTTTTATTGGTTGAAACACATTAATTGTTTATGTTTGCTTATTGATTAATAAAATTTGTATTAAAACCAAATACATGTTTATTAAGTAGACAAAAAATTAGACCCCAAACTAATATGAAACAATCCTACTCTCTCTCAGTATTGACACACGTTTTGTGTTCAAAATTTAAATTTTATTTGTTTTTTATTTCAATACTATCAGTTACCTATAGTTTTGGGCAGACTCCATCTAACGATTGCTCAACTGTAGCTAGTTCTGAATTAACTGTTGGCTCTAGTTGTACAAATATTAGTTGGGGAAGTAGTAATAGTACTGATTATTGGAATTCAGCTTCAGGCTGTAATGCCACTGATAGGGATGATGCATGGGGATGGTTTACAGCTACAAGTTCTACAACAACAATAATTTATACACCAAATTCCAGAGATGCTATATTAACTTTATTTACTGGTCCTTGTGCATCAACTATGTCTGCATTAGCTTGTGCTGATGATAATGGGAATGGTGGTGCTGAAACAATTTCCTATGCAACAACTCCATTGGTTGTATATAAAGTTAGAATTCAAAGAAAGAATTCTAATAGAAGTATGGCTGGTAATATCTGTGTATATTCTCCAGCACCTCCAACTATTACAAGTCTTAGCGCAAACTCTGGATGTGTTGGGTCTTCATTAATTATTAATGGAACTAATTTAACAGCAACATCATCAGTTACAATTGGTGGCTCAACTGCTGCAATTACTGGAAATACGACTACAACAGTTACAGTAACTGTTGGAACAGGTACAACAGGTACTGTTTCAGTAACAACAGGAAATGGATCTGCAACAAGTGCAGGTACATTTACTGTAAACCCTTTACCTGCTGACCCAGGAAATCCAAATAGTAATTCTCCTCAATGTAATCCTACTGGTGTTACATTAACTAGAGTAGGTTCGCCTCCAAGTGGTGTTACATGGTATTGGCAAACAATAGCTGATGGCACATCAACTACAAATAGTGGAGTAACTTATGTAGTTAATACATCTGGCACATATTATTTAAGAGCACAAAACAATACAACTGGTTGTTGGAGTAATGGCTCTGGAAGTAGAGCTGTAATTGTAAATAATCCAATTTCAACAGTTGCAACATCTCTAAGTCCAGCAAATAGCGCAACCGGAATATGTTATGCTGGTTCAGGAATTGTATCAAATTTAACTTGGACTACGGCTACTGGTGCAACAAGTTACGATGTCTATTTTGGAGCAGGTAGTTTACCAGGTTCTATTACAGCAAATATAGCTACTACTACTTATGCAGTAACTCTTGCAGCAAATACAACGTATTATTGGAGAATAGTACCTAGAACAGCTTGTGGCATATCATCTGGAAGCCCAACCACATGGAGTTTCACTACATCTGCAACACCTTGTTATTGCATACCAGATTTTGTTACAAATGTAGAACCTATTACAAATGTTAATTTTGTAACTATTAATAATACTACTTCTGAAGTCGTAAATGGAACGCCAGATCTTGAAGATTTTACTGCTACAATCTCAACAACAGTTTTACAAAACACAACCCATACTATAACAGTTGAAGGTAATACTGTAGGAGCATATACTGACCATTTTAGAGCCTTTATTGACTGGAACCAAAATGGTGATTTTACAGATCTAGGAGAATCTACATATATAGGTTCTATCTATAATTCAACAGGAATTGATGGAAATCAAGCAAGTACAACTATTAATGTTCCATTAACTGCTTCCGTTGGTTCAACTGTAATGAGAATCATGAAAGCTTATGGTGGTGATCCAATAGACCCATGTACAACTACTTATACTTATGGACAAGCAGAAGACTATACCATAATAGTAACAACACCTTTACCATGTGTCGCACCAATAACTCAACCAACAAATTTAACATTTAGTAGTGTTACTGGAAATAGTCTTTCTGGCAGTTTTATTGCTGCAGCTGCTCCTGGTTCAGACAACTACCTAGTCTTAATGAATACAACTGGAACTACACCTACAGTTCCATCTAATGGTACTTCCTATACTATAGGTGATACTAGTCTAGGTGCAACGGTTATAGATAACGATAACAATACGGCTTTTACAGCTACTGGATTAAATCCTGTAACTAGTTACTATTTCTTTATTTATGCATTCAACACAAACTGTACAGGTGGCCCAATATATAATATAACACTACCATTGCTAGGAAATATAATGACTAGTGCTGCCTCATATTGCGTACCTTCAGTATCAAGTGGTTATGAAACTGACACCTATATTAGAAGAGTAGACTTTGTTGGGACGCTAAAAAACACAACCAATTCATCTACTTATTCAAGTTCTCCTAGAGGTTATCAAGATTTTTCAAGCTTACCACTAGCCAATATTAGTCAACAGGCTCAAGGTGAAGGTGTAAATGTTTATGCTGAATATGAAATTCCAGTAAACCCTGTTCATGTTAAAGCTTGGGTTGATTGGAATAAAAATGGTGACTTTACAGATTCTGGAGATTTAATTTACGACACAGATAATCAAACCATATTATCTTCAACATTTGGTTTTGTTATACCTTCAGCCCAACCTATTGGATTTTACAGACTCAGAATAAGAGCTAGTGAATCTGGTGGAGGTTCTACTTATGGATCATGTGGGAACATAGTATATTGGGGAGAAACTGAAGATTATATTTTTGAAGTAGTGTCAAAATGTGATAATATTATTACAGATGTTACAGATGGTGTAGCTTGTGGTCCAAATCAGAATGTTATATTAGAATTTGAAGGGTCAACTGGTATTACAGGTTTTAATGTTTATGCAAATGAAACTGGAGGAAGTCCTCTAACTCCTGCTCCAACTTTTACTGGTGGAACAAATCCAACTGGAACTTGGACCACACCAAATATTAACAGTACAACTTCTTATTGGGTTACTGCAACAAACGGATGCGAATCATTAAAAAGAACTGAAATAATTGCAAACATTAAACCTATTCCAACTTTAAATTTCACACCTAGTACACCTTTGCTATGTGGTGAAGACACAGTTGTTGAAGTTACAGCCTTTGGTGATAAAGAAACTGTTTATTTAATAGATGAAGATTTTGAAGGAACTGGTTTAGGTTCTTTTACCAGCAATCAATACTCAAGTGGAACAAGTGCGAATACCCATCCTATTTCCAGCACAGAATGGACACAACATACAAGTACCTATATTCCAACTAAATTAGTTTGGTATCCTGCAATTGCTTCAGATTTTGGTGCAAATAAATTTGTGATGTCAAATTCAGATATTAATGCAAGAAATGGTGGTGGTAATCCAATTCCTTTTCAAAATGAATTAAGGTCTGCAAGTGTTAACTCTACTGATTACCTCAATCTTACTTTAAAATTTGACATGTATTATTCAGATTACTATGAAACAGACAGTTCAGGTTCTCCTACTGGAGATTATGTAAGCATTAGAGTCTCTAGAAATGGAGGTAGCACATGGTCTACTGAAAGATTAGATTATAATACAGATGTTGGAGTAGGAACAAAATTTGAACGATTAAGTTTAGATTTATCGTCTTATATTAATGAACCTAATTTAGTTATTTCGTTTTATTATCATTCAAATTTCTGGTCAGATGGTGTGGCATTAGATAACATTCAATTGTTTGGAGAAAAGCCGTTAAGTACTAATTTCGATTGGAGTATTACTGCAGATGCTTACATTGATGCTTCTGCGACAAACGCATATATATCAGGTACAAGTGCTCCTGTGGCAACAATTTATGTAAAACCAACGCCTACACAATTAGAAAACACGAATTTTACTTTTACTGCAACCGCTATATTAAGTAATGGATGTAGTGCTTCTACAGATGTTTCTATATCAAACAATACTAAATATTTTAGAGGTCCTAACAATAGCTTTACCAATTGGAACGACCCAAATAACTGGAAACCTGCTGGAGTGCCAACTTCAGATAATTGTGTTATTATACCAAATACTTACACAAGTATTATTAATGGCTCGACCGATGGTGATGCTAGAAATGTTACAGTAAAAGATGGAGGAGCATTAACAATTCAACCTAACGGTACTTTAACTATAGTAAACTTCTCCGACATTAGATCTGGTGGCACATTTGAAATTAAAAATAAAGCAAGTCTAATCCAAATAGATAATGTAAATAATTCAGGAGAAGGAGATGTAAAACGGAATTCAGCAAATGTAAGAGATACTGATTATATATATTGGTCTTCTCCAGTTGACAGTTATGATTTAAGTGGAATTTCTTCTTCTACACCTAGTTATCTAAGATGGCATTGGATTCCTACACTTGGAACAAATACAAATGGATTTGGAGATTGGGCTTACGCTTCTGGTAATATGACTATAGGAAAAGGTTATATAGTTCGTGCAGGATCAAGTAATAGTGATACTACTGCAGACACAGCTGTAAATACGAACTTTAGAGGTGTCTTTAATAATGGTAACATTAACATGCTTATTTCTAGTGGCGCTTATGATGGTGGAGATTATACTGGTCCATCAAGTACGATGGTAACTAAAAACGATGATAACTGGAATTTAATTGGAAACCCTTATCCTTCTGCTATAAACGCTATAGATTTCCTAAATGCAAACACTAATATAGAAGGAGCTGTACATATTTGGACTCATGGCACACAGATTAACACAACCAACCTTCCCCCTTTTTATGGGGACTATGAATACAGCTATAATATTAATGACTATCTAACTTATAATGATACAGGAGCTTCATCTGGTGCAGGAACTTTTGGAGGTTATATTGCTTCAGGTCAAGGTTTCTTTGTAATGATGAAACATGGTGAAGCTGATACTGATGTAAATTTTGTGAACAGCATGAGGCATAAATCTTATGACAATGGTGAATTTTACAGAACACAACAATCTGAAAATAATAATTCAATAGAGCGTCATAGAATATGGTTAAGTATCATCTCTCCTACAAATCAAACAGCAACAAGTTTAATTGGTTATATTGAAGGTGCTACTCTTGCTAAAGATAGAATGTTTGATGCTTATGGAATAGAGAACAATGCTATGAATCTGTTTTCTTTAATTGAAGAGGATCGTATGCTAATACAAGGTCGTCCATTACCTTTCAATTCTGAAGACCAAGTACCAATTGGTGCTGTTATTCCAGTTGCAGGTAATTACACAGTTGCTATCCATAGTGTTGATGGTCTGTTTGAAGATGGAGCTCAAGACATTTATCTAGAAGATTTAGAATTGAATATCATTCATAATCTACGTGAGCAGCCTTATAGTTTTAATGCTGTAAATGGTGTTATAGATAACCGTTTTGTATTGCGTTACACAGATAATTTACTAAGTATTGAACAAAATAACGAGCTTGTAAATTTAAGTATATCTGCTCCAAAAAATAATTATATCAAGGTTACTTCTGCAAAAGAGGTAATTAAAAGTATTGAAGTTTACGATGTATTAGGAAGAGCTATATACAATAACAAAAACGTCCTTAAATCTGAAATTGCAATTAATAATTTGAATAATGAATCTGGAACCTTTATTGTTAAAGCAACATTAACTAATGGAGTTCAAAAAACACAAAAAGTAGTCTTGAAATAGAATTATAAATATTTTATAAAATTCCAAAAAGACCTTGATTTTAAATAATTAAGGTCTTTTTCATTTGCATAAGCCTCTCTTTCAAAAGAAATATTTCTATAAGCCAAATGCCAAGATTTATATTGAAACAATCTAATAAGAAATTCAAAACTATAGATAATAAAAAATGGCAACACCAATAACTCTAATTGTTGTTTTAAATGAATCCGTTCATGATTAATTAAAGCAGAATCTTGTTTTAAACTATTATGCCTTAAAATCACAAAAGGAAAAATGGTAATTCCTAAATAGCCCTTTGGTACAATATATTTTGAAAATATAATCATGTTTATTTACCATTCAAAAATCAATCCAATTTACATTATCTTTGTATTATGAAGAAATTTATCCCATTAGAAGATGGTGATTACTATCTAACTCCTGAAGGATATCGTTGTTTTACTGAACAATATCTTCTAAAAAGAGGCTATTGCTGCGAGAGTGGATGCAGACATTGCCCTTATGGTTTTAATGACAAAAAAAAATACTGAACACAGAACATTGAATTTATGACATTCCAAGAACAAATACTTGAAGGCATTTCGGAAAATCTACCACAAACGAAAACTTTTGACCCAAGCGTGAACCATGCTCCAAAACGAAAAGATATCTTATCGAAAGAGGAAAAAAAGTTGGCAATTATAAATGCTCTTCGCTATTTCGACAAAAAACATCATGAAACTCTAATTCCTGAATTTAAAAACGAGTTAGAAACATATGGCAGAATATACATGTATCGTCTGCGTCCAGATTATAAAATTTATGCAAGACCGATAGAAGAATATCCAGCAAATTCTAAACAAGCTGCTGCAATCATGCTTATGATTCAAAATAATTTAGATCATGAAGTTGCACAACATCCTCATGAACTAATTACTTATGGAGGAAATGGAGCAGTTTTTTCCAATTGGGCTCAGTACAGATTAACCATGAAGTATTTAGCTGAAATGAACGACAATCAAACATTAGTCATTTATTCTGGCCACCCAATGGGTTTATTCCCATCTCATAAAGATGCGCCAAGGGTTGTTGTTACTAATGGCATGATGATTCCTAATTATTCCAAGCCAGACGATTGGGAAAAATTTAATGCACTTGGTGTTACGCAATATGGACAAATGACAGCTGGAAGCTACATGTATATTGGTCCACAAGGTATTGTTCACGGAACAACCATTACAGTTTTAAATGGATTTAGAAAAATAAAAAAAGAACCAACAGGTAATTTATTTGTTACTTCTGGTTTAGGAGGCATGAGTGGCGCACAACCTAAGGCCGGAAATATTGCAGGTTGTATTACAGTTTGTGCAGAAGTAAATCCAAAGATTACTCAAGTAAGATTAGATCAAGGTTGGATAGATGAAAAGATAACAGATTTAGATGAATTAGTCTCTCGAGTTAATAAAGCTAAAACTGAAAAAGAAACTATTTCCATTGCCTATTTAGGAAATATTGTAGATGTCTGGGAGAAATTTGATACTGAAAATATATTTATAGATTTAGGAAGTGATCAAACGTCACTTCACAACCCTTGGGCTGGCGGATATTATCCTGTTGGTATTTCATTTGAAGATGCGAACGAAATGATGGCCAACAACCCAAGTTTATTTAAAGAAAAAGTACAAGAAACCTTACGTCGTCATGCAAAAGCCATTAATAACCATACTGAAAAGGGCACCTATTTTTTCGACTATGGGAACGCATTCTTATTAGAAGCCTCACGTGCTGGAGCAACTGTACACAAAAATAATGACGGCAAGTATTGCAGCAGGAGTGAGTCTAATTTGGGTGGCGAAACTTTCGCCTATCCTAGTTATGTTCAAGATATTATGGGTCCAATGTGTTTTGATTATGGTTTTGGTCCATTCCGTTGGGTTTGTACATCTGGAAAATCAGAAGATTTAGCTAAAACCGATGCTATAGCTTGTAACGTTTTAGAGGAAATAAAAACCAATTCTCCAATTGAGATTCAGCAACAAATGTCTGATAATATTCAATGGATTAAAGGTGCACAAGAAAATAAATTAGTAGTGGGCTCTCAAGCAAGAATTCTTTATGCAGATGCCGAAGGACGAATGAAAATTGCTGAAGCCTTTAATAATGTAATTGCAAAAGGAGAAATTGGTTATGTAGTTTTAGGTAGAGATCATCATGATGTTTCAGGAACAGATTCACCTTATAGAGAGACTAGTAATATATATGATGGCTCGCGTTTTACTGCAGATATGGCTATTCAAAATGTTATTGGAGATAGTTTTAGAGGAGCCACTTGGGTAAGCATACACAATGGTGGTGGCGTTGGATGGGGAGAAGTTATTAATGGTGGATTTGGTATGGTTCTTGATGGTACTAAAGACGCAGAAAGACGCTTAAAATCAATGCTCTTCTGGGATGTTAATAATGGCATCTCAAGACGAAGCTGGGCTAGAAATGATGAAGCAATTTTTGCCATTAAAAGAGCTATGGAAGTTGAACCTAATTTAAAAGTGACTCTTCCGAACTTAGTTAATGAAAGTTTGCTCAACTCGTTTTAACTTAAAACATTCAAGCTATGAAAAAAATTAATCGCTTACCAAATCACACTATTGATTATTATAAGGGTATCTTAAAATATATAGGTGTATTCTTAACTTTTGTTAGTATTATGTCATGTGTTTCTGTTAAAGTTGCTTCAGATTATGATAAAGAAGCTAATTTTTCTGAATATAAAACTTTTGCTTTTTATAAAACAGGAATTGATAAGGCAGAAATTAGTGATTTAGACAAACGTAGAATCTTAAGAGCTATTGAAACAGAAATGCTAAACAAAGGCTTTACAAAATCTGAAACTCCAGATTTACTCGTAAGTATTTTTACAAAGTCTAGAGAAAAAGTTAATGTAAATAATTCTGGTTATTATCCTTATGGTTATGGTTGGGGTTGGAGTCCATATTATTGGGGAAGTTATAATACAGTTACTACTTCTACAGAAGGGGTTTTGTATATAGATCTAATAGACGCTAATAAAAAGGAGCTTGTATGGCAAGGTGTTGGTACTGGATATATAAGTCAAAATACCAACAAAAAAGAGGAACGTATTAAAGAATTTGTTACTTTAATCATGGAGAAATATCCTCCCGGAACAGAAAATAAATAACAAAAAAAAAGCAACTCAATGAGTTGCTTTTTTTTATTTATTATATTGAATTTACTTCTTCACTAAAGATTCTTGGTAAATTTTATATTGTTCAGTTGTTAAAATATTTTTTAAACTAGCTTCAACCTTTTCATTAACCGTTCTTGTACCTTCTTGCTTAATCATGTCTGTGTCCTTTTTATTACTTAGGCCACTTAAATTTTGTTCAGCATCTACTAGAGCTCTAAAAACATCTCCTTGTTGTTCTCCTGTTAAATTAACAAGTTGATGAAGTTGATACGTTTTTTGTTTTGCAATAGCCTCAGGGCTTTGTTGTCTATCTGCAGTTTGAGCAGAAGAAAATTGAATTCCGATAAAAAATAAAGCGATAAAGCTTAAAAATGAAATGTATTTTTTCATGGTATAAATTGTTATTGTTCATTATTAGAAAATAAATATACAAAAATTATCAATATCTGTTTATATATTTTATAATATCTTTCTTATGAGAGGATTAAATACAAATTTAATCGTTCAATAATCCAATAGAGTTTCTATTTTTGCTTTTACCTTCTCAGTTGAAGGAATCATTGTTTGTTCCAAAGTACTATTAAGTGGAATTGCTGGCATATTTTCGCTACCTATTGTCATAACAGGAGCATCAAGATATTTGAAGCATTCTTCCTGAATTTTTCCAGCCAATGCTCTTGAAAAACTATTATTTGAAGGTTCTTCTGTGACAACTAAACATTTGCCTGTTTTCTTTACAGATTTCATGATGGTATCTTCATCTAAAGGGAATAACGTTCTTAAATCTATAATTTCTACTTGGTCAGCTATCTCTTTAGTTGCATTATAAGCCCAATGAACTCCCATTCCATAAGTTACGACAGTCAAAGTTTCTACATCTTCCTGTTTCCATATTTCTTGTAAAACCCAAGCTTTTCCAAAAGGCAATACATAATCTTCGCTTGGTTCTACAGAAGTTGCAGTTAGTGTTCCAGGTACTTTTGACCAATACAATCCTTTATGCTCTAATATTACTACTGGATTTGGGTCGTAATAAGCTGCTTTCATTAAACCTTTTAAATCTGCACCATTACTTGGATATGCTATTTTAATACCTCGAACATTCGTTAATACACTTTCAACTGAAGATGAATGATAAGGACCACCACTACCATAAGCTCCAATTGGAACTCTTAATATCATACTCACTGGCCATTTTCCGTTAGACAAATAGCAGCTTCTACTTACCTCAGTAAATAACTGATTAAGTCCTGGCCAAATATAATCTGCAAACTGAACCTCTACAATAGGTTTTAAACCAACAGCACTCATACCAACAGTTGAACCTACAATAAAAGCTTCTTGAATTGGTGTATTAAAAACACGATCGTCTCCAAATTTTTGAGCTAATGTTGCTGCTTCACGAAACACACCTCCTAGCCTTCCACCAACATCTTGTCCATAAAGCAAACACTCTTTATGTTTTCTCATCAACTCTTCAACAGCAAACAAAGCACAATCTACCATGACAACTTTATCTGCACCTTCAGGAGAACGAATCCCTTTTTCTTCAGTAATTGGTGTTGGCACAAAATCGTTTGTAAATAAATCTTCAGGCTTTGGGTCTTCTGCCATAAGCGCTTTCTGAAAATCTTTTTCAACATTTACTTTTGCAGAATCTTCTATCTTTTGAATTTCTTTTGAGGTAAAACCATTATCCAATAACTGTTGTTTTAAAACTGGATATGGATCACGAGAACGTGCTTCATCTAAATCATCTCGATACCATTCCATTCTTACACCTGAGGTATGATGATTTAATAATGGAACTTTAGCATGCACTAAAAACGGTCTTCTTTCTGTACGAATGGTTTTTATTACTTTTTCTACAGCTTTATAACTTTCAATAAAATTAGCTCCATCAATAGATATAGACTCTAATCCTTTAAATCCTTTAGCATATTCAAAAGCATTTTGAGCTCTTGTTTCTGCTGCATTTGCTGAAATATCCCAACCGTTATCTTGAACTAAATATAGAATTGGCATTTGCTTTAAAGCTGCCATTTGGAAAGCTTCAGAAATCTCTCCTTCAGTTACAGATGCGTCTCCAAGTGAACAAACCACTAGTGGTAAATCGTTTAGTGTTTTATCGTCTAAATTTTGTAATTCTTTATACTGAATTCCCATAGCAACTCCAGTTGCTGGAATGGCTTGCATTCCTGTAGCAGAGGATTGATGTGGGATTTTTGGTTTATCTGTATCCTTTAAACTTGGATGACAATAATAAGTTCTTCCTCCAGAAAACGGATCATCTTTTTTTGCTAATAATTGCAACATTAATTCGTAAGGTTTCAAGCCAAACGATAATAACATAGCATCGTCTCTATAATATGGAAATGCATAATCTTGAGGCAATAATTGCATTCCTAAAGCAGTTTGAATAGCTTCGTGACCTCTTGATGTAGCATGTACATATTTAGAAACTTGCTTGAAATTAGCCTCATATAATTCAGCCATAGACTTGGCAGTACACAAGTTTGAAAACCCTTTTTCTAATATATCTTTATTCATTAAACTAACTCTCTTTTAACCTTAGTTATCCAATTGAATTTATCTTTAACTCTTCCTGTTTTAATATCATTTAAAGTATTATTTACTTCTAATCCAACTGGACTTTCATTAGATACATGAATGGTTTCATCTTCTAATCCAATATTTTGAATGTAGGCAATACCAACAGCTGTTCCTGTTCCAAATGCTTCCTCTAAGGTATTATTCTTTGAAGCTTCAATAATCTCATTAATAGTAATTGCACGTTCTATAACTTCATAACCTTTGTCTTTTAAAACATCCATAACACTCATTCTTGTAATGCCATCTAAAATAGACCCATCACGTTTTGGGGTAATAAATTTTCCATCAATTTTAAAGAAAATATTCATGGTTCCAACTTCCTGAATGTACTTATGCTCGATAGCATCTAACCATAAAACCTGATCGTATCCTTTTGCTTTAGCTAATTCTGTAGGACGTATTGCTGCTGCATAATTTCCAGCTGCTTTAGCTTCTCCTGTTCCTCCTTGAGCTGCACGTATATATTGTTTTTCTGCCCACAATTTAATCCTTTTACTAAAAAATGGACCAGCTGGAGATGCCATAATAATAAACTTATAATGAGTTGCAGCACGCATACCTATAAATGGCTCGTCTGCATACATAAATGGTCTTAAATAAAGTGCACTTCCATCTGTTGGTGGAATCCAATTTCGTTCTAAATCTACTAACTGTTTCAAACCTTCTACAAATAAATCTTCTGGAAAAAGAGGCATTCCCATTCTGTCTGCACTCGTATTTAATCGTGCTGCATTTTTATTTGCTCTAAATAATATGGGATTTCCATCAGTATCTACAGTAGCTTTCATGCCTTCAAAAATCGCTTGCCCATAATGTAATGCCATGGCTGCTGGATGTGTAGGAATAAGCGCTAGTGGTTCAATTCTAGGATTAACCCAAACACCATTTTCATAATCACAAATAAACATGTGATCTGTAAATGTGGTTCCTAATGGAATATTGTTGAAGTCGATGTTTTCAACTTTTGAATTTTCTACTTTAGTAATTGAAATGTTATTAGACATTTTATTTTATTTTTGAGTTGAGATTCCTCGACAAGCTCGGAATGACAAAACGATTTATATTTCTCTATTAATATCAAATTGCTCAAAATAATCAGCAACACGACGCACAAAACTTCCTCCTAAAAATCCATCAACTACTCGATGATCAAAAGATAAAGACAAGTACATCATACTTCGAATAGCAATTTCATCGCCTTTCTCAGTTTCAATAACTTCAGGTCTTTTCTTAATAATTCCTAGAGCTAAAATGGCCACTTCTGGCTGATTAATAATTGGTGTCCCCATGACACTCCCAAAAGTTCCGACATTAGATATGGTAAATGAGCTCCCTTTTATATCGTCTACTGTCAACTTATTTTCACGTGCTTTATTAGCTAATTCATTTACATTTGAAGCTAATGATTTTAGATTTTTTGTATCAGCATTTTTCACTACAGGAACAATCAAATTTCCACTTGGTAAAGCAGTTGCCATACCAATATTAATATCCTCTTTAACAATTATATCATCACCATCTACAGAGACATTAATCATTGGGAAATCTTTCACAGCTTTTGCTACAGCTTCAACAAACAAAGGCGTAAATGTTAACCTTTCTCCATACTTTTCTTGAAACGCTATTTTATTGGCATTTCGCCAATTAACCATATTTGTTAAATCGGCTTCAACATAAGCAGTTACATGAGGTGATGTATGTTTAGAATAGACCATATGATCTGCAATCATCTTACGCATACGATCCATTTTCACAACTTTACCTGTACCTTTATCTAAATTTAGTTGTGGAATACGATATGCTGTTGGATCTTGTGATGTTGAAGGTTGTACAAATTGATGTGGCCTTCCTTCGTTTATATAATTAAACACATCGCTTTTACGTAATCTACCATCATTGCCAGTAGCTGGGATTCTAGCTAACTCCTCATAACTAATATGCTGTTCTTTAGCTATAGAAATAATTAAAGGTGAAAAAAAGGTGTTTGAATTTGAAAATGAAGTTGAACCTGAATGAGATTCCTCGACTGCGCTCGGAATGACAGTTCGTTTCTTTTTAACTTCTCTCTTCTGCTTTCGAGATTCTTCGCTATTGCTCTGAATGACATTTTGCTTTTTTGATAATTCTGAAGGTGATGTTTTACCATCTGTTTTAATAATGGCAATGGTTTCGCCTATTTTAATAACATCGTTAGATTTATAAAGAATTTCTTCAATCACTCCAGAAACAGTTGAAGGCACTTCAGAATCCACTTTATCAGTTGCAACCTCTAGAAGCATTTCATCTTCTTCAATGGTATCACCAACATTTTTGAACCATGTTATAATGGCTGCTTCAGTAATACTTTCTCCCAACTTGGGCATTTTAAATTCAAATTCCGACATATTATTATTTTCTGTCATTGCAAGGACGAAGGACGTGGCAATCTTTTTATTGAGATTCTTCGCTTCGCTCTGAATGACACTATTATTTCTTCATAAAATCACGAAGTGTTTTATAAACATCTTCTTGCATTTTCATATTTTCTGGAACCTCTCTTAAAGGTTCTATTTCATTTAAACTTTCATGGCAATCGGCTGGCAACTGCTGATACAGTTTTGTGCCTTTTGTTTTCCAAGCAATCATGTCGTCACTAACTTCTTTAATCACTTTTGCTGGATTTCCAACAACTAAACTTCGCTTTGGAATTATAGTTTCTGCTTTAACAAAAGCCATAGCTCCTACTATAGACTCATCTCCAATTTCAGCATCATCCATGATAACTGTATTCATTCCCACTAAAACATTCCTCCCAATATTAGCACCATGAATTATTGCTCCATGACCTATATGAGCACTCTCTTTTAGCGTAATAGACTTCCCTGGAAACATATGAACCGTACAATTTTCCTGAACATTAACACCATCTTCCAAAATGATTTGTCCCCAATCTCCACGAATAGCTGCGCCAGGACCTATATAACAATTTCTTCCAATAATAACATTGCCAGTTACTGCTGCCAAAGGATGCACAAAACTACTTTCGTGAACAACTGGAATGTATTCTTTGAAGGAATAAATCATTACTTAAACCCTTTTAATTTCTCTTTAGTAAATTCTGAAAGGACAAGTCTTCCACTAATTGCTGCACGTTCTGCTAAAAGCACATCCCAATCATCAGTACCTTTCCAAAAGACTCTTTTCATCTCTAACATGGCCTCTGTATTGTAAGTACACAAATGTTCAGCAGTAGTTTTAACTGCTTCGTCTAGTATTTCTGTACTTTCATAAACATGTGTAAACAAGCCTTTCTGTTTTGCCCATTCAGCAGGATAGAAAGTATTGGCATCTATAGCGATTTGCGACATGGCACTTAACCCCATTTTTCGTTCAATGGCTGGGCCGACAACAAAAGGTCCAATACCAATGTTTAGTTCACTCAATTTTATAGAAGCAAATTTCGAAGCCATACAATAGTCGGTTGAAGCTGCTAATCCAACTCCTCCTCCAACAGTTTTCCCTTGAATACGTCCAATAATAAATTTTGGACATTTACGCATGGCATTAATAACATTTGCGAACCCTGAAAAGAAAACTTTTCCAGTTGCTTTATCATTTATACTAATTAATTCTTTGAAGCTTGCACCTGCGCAGAAAGTTCTATCTCCTCCACTTTTTAGTACAATGACTTTAATTTTATTATTACTTCCTGCATTAGTGATAGTTTGAGCTAATTCAGCCAAAACATCTCCTGGCAGAGAATTGTGTGCTGGATGAAAAAATTCTATATATCCTACTTCGTTTTCTATGTCTAATTTTACGTATGGGTTACTCATAAATTTTATTTTGTTGTCATTGCGAAGACGAAAGACGTGGCAATCTTTTTATTGAGATTCTTCGCCTCGCTCTAAATGACATTTAGTTTAAATTAATCCAAACTGCTCGAAATGATGATTCAAATGTTTTCTTTCTAATAAGTAAGATTCATATCTATTCAATTCACCAAAAACTAAATTTTTGAGAATTGCATCTGGATTTTCCTTAAAATACTCCAAATACTTTTCTCGTTGTTCTTTAAATTTCTCTATGGCTATAGCTAAATCAGGATGTCTTAAATCGTCTAACGTGTCTTTCTCTAATAATGGAAAACTGGTATTTTTTGGGAATTTTTCATAATTATAAAGACTATTATGAACTTTTTCCAAAATCTTTTCAGGTGTGGCAATTTCAAAGTCTTGAATGTCTCCTGAAGCAATTTTATAGGTGTATTCCAAATGCTCTATCATGTGTTGAGACATCATAACTCCCCATTTAGGTTTGGTATCTGCTTTTAATTTGTTTAGACATTCTTGAACTTTTTCTTCAGTCATCTCTACAAAAGTCTCTTGTTTTTTTTGAACCATTGTTAAAATAGTAGCAATGGCAACCAATTCATCTTCAGCATCAAATACCTCAACAAACCATTTTACTATGCCGCTAGGATGTTCTGCTGAAGCAACATCTCTATCTACTTTTTGTTTACAAGTTAATCTCACATAAACAGTATCGTTATGATACAATGGACGCAAGAATCTGCATTCTTCTAATCCGTAATTTGCTGAAACTGGCCCTTTATTTGGGTAGACGAATAATCCAGCTGCTGCTGATATAATGAAATAACCATGAGCTGTTCTCTTTTCAAAAATGCTACCATCTAAAGAGGTGATATCTGTATGTGCATAGAAATGATCCCAAGTCAGGTTTGCGAAATTAATGATATCTGTATCTGTAAAAGTTCGCTTGTGTGTTTTTAAAGACATACCTGGTTGTATGTCTTCCCAATGATATTTAAAAGGATGCATTTCTGCTTCTTTATAAGCTGCATTTGCCTGGTAAATGCCTGTGATTTCTGTTATTGTTGTTGGTGAACCTTGAATGGCTGTACGTTGTAAATAATGTTTAATACCTCGCATACCTCCCATTTCTTCTCCTCCTCCAGCTCGACCTGGACCACCATGAACTAACGCTGGTAATGGCGAACCATGACCTGTACTTTCTTTGGCACTTTCTCTATTTAAAACTAAAATACGTCCATGATGACTTGCAGCATTTACTACATATTCCTTCGCAATTTTATCATCATTTGTAATGATAGATGATACTAATGATCCTTTACCCATTTGAGCCAAAGTCACAGCCTCTTCTAAAGTATCATAAGGCATGATAGTACTTACTGGACCAAAAGCCTCACGTTCGTGGACAACGGTGTTTTTTAATGGATTATCCGTTCTAAATAAAACTGGACTTATAAAAGCACCTTTTTTAGAATCTGCTCCAATAGTTTCAATTTTATCAAGATTACCATAGACCATTTCGGCTTCTTTGGCAATATCTGATATGGAATTTCTAACGGCTTCGACTTGTTGTTTACTAACCAAAGAACCCATTCTTACTTCTTTCAATCTTGGATCACCAATTGTGACTTTATCTAAAGCATTTCCTAATGAAATCTGAACATCTTCAACTAACTTTTTAGGCACTATAATACGTCTGATTGCTGTACATTTTTGTCCAGCTTTCACTGTCATTTCTTTACGAACTTCTTTGATAAATAAATCAAATTCAGGAGTTCCAGGAACAGCATCTTCACCTAAAATAGAGGCATTCAAGGAATCTGCTTCCATAGTAAATGGCACTGCTTCTTGAATGATTCTTGGATGCGCTTTAAGTAAACGACCTGTTGCTGCAGAACCTGTAAAAGTAACAACATCTTGGGATTCTACAGTATCAAGGATTGTTTTAACTGTCCCGTTTATAATTTGTAAAGCTCCTTCGGGTAAAATACCAGAATTTATAATCTCTCTTGCAACAGATTCTGCTAAATAAGAAGATGAAGGTGCAGGCAACACAACAGCTGGCACTCCAGCCATCCAATTGACAGCACATTTTTCTAACATGCCCCAAACTGGGAAGTTAAACGCATTAATATGAACAGCTACTCCTTTTTTTGGCACCATGATATGATGCGCCATAAAACGACCTCCTCTAGATAAATCGATGGCATCTCCTTCCACATGATAGGGTTGATTAGGAAATAATTTTCTCAATGAAGCATTGGCAAATAGGTTTCCGAAACCACCTTCAATATCAATCCAACTATCAACTTTAGTTGCTCCTGTTCTATAACTTAATTCGTAAAACGCTTCTTTTCTTTTAGTAAGATATAGTGCTAATTTTTTTAGCATGTTACCACGTTCTTGAAACGTCATTTTACGTAGCACTTCGCCACCTTTTGTTCTTCCATATTGAAGAATTTCAGGAATATCTAAACCCTCAATGGCAACACTCGTGAATGCTTCACCAGTAATAGCATCGTGGATTGGAGCTCCTTCTTCTTTACCTGTTGTCCAGTTTCCTTGAACGTAATGTTGTATTTTATTCATATTATTCAGTTGAGACCTCTCGACTACTCTCGAGGTGACAATTATTATAAATTAACATTTTCAATCACACACGCATACCCTTGCCCAACACCAATACACATAGTTATAAGTGCGTAACGTTTATTTTGTTCTTGCAATTCTAAAGCTGCTGACAAAGCAATTCGTGTTCCAGTTACTCCAAGTGGATGACCAATAGCTATGGAGCCTCCATTTGGATTTAATCTTGGATCGTTATCAGCCAATCCCCAAGCTCTAGTGCATGCTAATGCTTGAGCTGCGAAGGCTTCGTTTAATTCAATCACATCCATATCATTCATGGTTAAACCTGCTTTTGCTAAAGCTTTATTTGAGGCTTCAACTGGTCCAATTCCCATAATTCTTGGCTCTACACCTACTACTGCTGAACTCACAATTCGAGCCAACGGTTTTAAATTATACTTTTTTACAGCATCTCCTGAAGCAATAATAGTTGCAGCAGCTCCATCATTTAAACCTGATGAATTACCTGCAGTTACGCTTCCTTCTTCTGCTTTAAAAGCTGGACGAAGTTTCCCTAGAACTTCACGTGTTGTATTTGGTTTTACAAATTCATCTTTAGAAAAAATGATTGAATCTTTTTTACGTTGAGGAATTTCGACCTGAATAATCTCTTTATCTAAACGACCATTATTTTGTGCTTTGGAAGCTTTCATTTGACTCCAATAAGCAAAATCGTCTTGAGTTTCTCGTGAAATATTATATTTCTCAACCAAGTTTTCTGCTGTATTTCCCATACCATCTGTACCATACAATTTTTGCATTCTTGGATTTATAAAACGCCAACCAAAAGTAGAATCATACATTTTAGAATCGCCACCAAATCCAGTCGATGGTTTTGCTATTACGTATGGTCCACGTGTCATATTCTCAACACCACCTGCGATAAAAACATCGCCATCTCCAGCTTTAATCGCACGATTAGCATGAATGATTGCTGATAAACCAGAACTGCAAAGCCTATTAACTGTTTCTCCTGGAACTGTAAATGGTAATCCAGCTAATAAGGATGACATTCTAGCCACATTTCTATTATCTTCTCCTGCCTGATTTGCACAGCCCATAATGACATCGTCATAGGCTTCCTTTGGAATATTTGGATTTCTATCGACTACTTCTTTTATAACTAGAGCTCCTAAATCGTCTGTACGAACAGCAGATAAGGTTCCTTTATAACTTCCAATAGGTGTTCTAATGCCGTCTATTATGTATGCTTCTTTCATTTGATATCTTCTATTTTACCAATTGGTCAAATGTAATCTTCGATTTCATCTTTATTCCCAATCTTTTTGAGTTCTATAAACCACACCTTTAAAAAGTGCAACCATTTCATCTCCTCGTTTGACTTCTATTATATTGAAGCCTAATTTATTTTTTACGTTTTCTATTACTGATTCAGCTACTAAATAATCTCCTTCATTTAATGCTTCAATATGATTGATACTTGTTTCAACTGAAACCGCGTATTTTCCATGAGTATTCGCTGCAAAGCCAAAAGCTGTATCTGCTAGAGAATAACTAATGCCTCCATGTGCTTTGTTCATGCTATTAAGCATATCTTTTCGCACTGTCATAGCTACTTTACATCGACCAATTTCACATTCTAAAATCTCGATACCCAACCATTGACTGAAGGCATCTTGACTTAACATTTTATGAGGTATTTTCTCTCCTTTCATATTTCTAATATCATTGCGAGGACGAAGGACGTGGTAACCTTTTAAAAGATTCTTCGCTTCGCTCTGAATGACACCCTAATTAAAAAATGTTTTATTTTCTCTATTCATTTTGCGTAATAATGGACTGCAACGGTATCTATCTTCGTGATATTCATTGTACAATTCATCCAACTTCTCAACGCACCAAGCAATGCCTTTTTCATCTGCCCAAGCCAATAAACCTTTAGGGTAATTAACTCCTTTGGTCATGGCATTATCAATATCTTCTGCTGTAGCAATATTTAAAAACAAGGCGTCTGCTGCTTCGTTGATTAGCATTACTAACACTCTATTGAATATTGATTTTGCTAATTGTTGAGATTCTTCGCTTTCGCTCTGAATGACAGAATCTCCCTGAATGAAACGTCCATTATCATCATACTCGTAATAGCCTTTTCCCGATTTACGCCCTAAATAACCAGCTTCTGAAAAACGCTTTTGTGTGAATGCTGGTTTATATCTTGGATCGAAATAAAATGCTGCAAAAACAGTTTCTGTCACTGTATAATTAACATCGTTTCCAATAAAATCCATCAATTCAAATGGTCCCATTCTGAATCCTCCAAGCGTTTTTAAGCTCCAATCAATCGTTGCAAAATCTGTTATTCCTTCCTCATAAATTCTTAAAGCTTCACCATAAAATGGTCTTGCAACACGATTCACAATAAATCCAGGTGTATCTTTAGCTACTGCTACTACCTTTTTCCAATCGGAAATAGTTTTAACTGATTTGTCTAGAACTTCTTTTGATGTTTGAATAGCAGGAATAACCTCAACCAATTTCATTAAAGGTGCTGGATTAAAAAAATGAATTCCAACACATCTTTCCGGTTTGTTTAACGATGCAGCAATTGAAGCAATAGACAAACTTGACGTGTTTGATGCAATTATACAATCATCAGACACATAACTTTCTAATTCTGAAAAGACCTTTTTCTTAATGTCCAGATTTTCAATAATAGCTTCTATAGTTAAATTTGAATCAGCTAAATCTTTTAAATTATCAACATAAGAAATGTTGTTTTGTATTCTATTTTTATCGGCAGTATCTATTCTTCCTTTTTCAATAAGTCTATTCAATATTTTCTCTAACGAAATTTCAGCTTTATCTAAAGCAGCTTGATTCGTATCGAATAATTTCACAACACAACCTGAAGTTGCAGCAACTTGCGCAATACCACTTCCCATTGTTCCTCCTCCAATGATTCCTACATTCATATTATCTTCCTTTGAAATTTGGTTTACGCTTTTCTATAAAAGCAGCAACGCCTTCTTTATAATCTTCACTTTGGGCTGCTTCTATTTGTAATTTTGATTCTAAAGCCAATTGTTCTTCTAAAGTATTAGTCATAGATTGATTAAACAATTCTTTAATCATGCCTAGTGCTTTAGTTGGCATGCTGGCTAATTTTAATGCAAGTTTCCCAACTTCATCTTCAAAACTTTCTAAAGGAATCATTTTGTAAATCATTCCTAATCTTTCTGCTTCTTCAGCAGATATTTTATCACCTAACATAGCCAATGCCTGCGCTTTCTGAAATCCAATTAATCTAGGCAAAAAGAATGTACCAGCACTATCAGGAATTAACCCAATTAAGCTAAATGCTTGAATAAAACTCACTTTTTCGTGAGCAACAACAATATCGCAAGCCAAAGCAATATTTGCTCCTGCACCTGCTGCCACACCATTTATTGCGCCAATGATTGGTTTTTTAATAGCTCGAATTCTTGTAATTATAGGGTTGTAGTGTTCTTCTAGTATTTTTTTAAATCCTGGATTTAAATCTGGATCTGTAACTTCTTTTAAATCTTGACCTGCACAAAATGCTTTTCCGTTTCCTGTTAAAACGATAGCTCTAACTTTATCATTAGTTTCACAATCATCCAAAATTGATTGCAGTTGCAATGCCATTTCACGATTGAAACTATTAAACACTTCTGGTCTGTTGAGCGTTACATACGCCACATTTTGTTCAATTTTTAATAGAATTGAATTATTACTCATACCTTATATTTATTTGTCATTGCGAGTACGAAGGAAGTGGCAATCTTTATAATAGATTCTTCGCTTCGCTCTGAATGACAAAATTAAACTTTCATTTTTTGTTAATGAGATCCTGAACCAAGCTCAGGATGACAACAAATTGTCACTTCAAACATTTAAAATAATCGAAAGGCTCTTGACAATCCTCACATTGAAATAATGCTTTACATGCCGTTGAACCAAATTGACTAACTAATCTGGTATTTTGTGAACCACAATTGGTACACTTAACGATTCTCTTTCCGTTTAGCAATACATCTTTATCAGCTTCGGCTTCTAAAGGTGCCGCTATTCCATAATCTTCTAGAGCTTTTCTTCCTCTTGGAGTAATCCAATCGGTTGTCCAAGCTGGATGCAAAATCAAATTAATTTCCGATTCATAGCCTGCATCCTTCAATGCAGCTTTAATATCGTCTCCAATGACATCCATTGCTGGGCAACCACTATAGGTTGGCGTAATTTCAACTTTAACTATATTGTTTATTATCACTGCTGAACGTACAACTCCCATATCCATAATGGACAATACTGGGATTTCTGGATCGGAAACCTGTTCCAGAATTGGAATTAAGATTTTGTCTATATGATGCTCTGTTGTTGTCATGTTACCATTCCATATTTGGATAAGCACGTTGCATGTATTGTAATTCAGCTAATAAATAGCCTAAATGTTCTGTATGAATTCCTTGTTTACCTCCTTTTTGGAAATATTTAGATTCTGGAACTTCAAGTGTTGCTTCCTGTAAAATTTCAGAAACTTTTGTATAATAAGTGTCCTTTAATTTTGTAACGTCTACTCCAACACCTTCATTAACCATTACTTTGTCAGCATCAGTAAGGTGAAACAACTCATCTGTATACGTCCATAAATCATCAATAGAATTTTTTATTCTAGAATGACTTTCTTCCGTTCCATCTCCTAATCGTTTTATCCAATCTGATGAAAATCGTAAGTGATAACTCACTTCCTTAATTGATTTTGTAGCAATTGCTGATAAGGTTAAATCTTGACTTTTTTGCAATTCTTGTAAAAACATATAATGATACATATCAAACAAAAAATGACGTGCCATGATATAAGCAAAATCTGTGTTTGGCTGTTCAACCAAAAGTACATTTACATATTCACGTTCTTTACGTAACATAGCAATATCATCTTCCGTTCTATTATCTCCTGCTATTTTAGCAGCATATTGATAGTAACTTCTAACCTGACCAAATAAATCCAAAGATATGTTTGTGCAGGCAATATCTGTTTCTAAACTTGGACCATGACCACATAATTCTCCCATGCGTTGCCCAAGAATAAGACTATTATCTGCAATGCCTAATATATATTTATAAAGTTGTTCTTTCATTACATGTGTTTTATCTCATCAGGTAAATTATAAAACGTTGGGTGACGATACACCTTATCTTGAGCTGGTTCAAATAGTTCTCCGTTATGCTCTGGATTTGAAGCTGTAATATGCTTTGATTCTACAACCCAAATGCTTACACCTTCATTTCTTCTTGTATAGACATCTCGTGCATTTTCTAATGCCATTTCTGCATCTACAGCATGTAGACTTCCAAAATGACGATGTTCTAATCCGTTTTTACTTCTTACGAAGACTTCCCAAAGTGGCCAGTTTTTTTTCATAATTTTATATTTAAACTGCTTGTTTTTCTTTTCTTTTTTGTTGTTTTTCGGCATATGACATAGCTGCATCTCTAACCCATGTTCCTTCTTCCCATGCATTAACTCTAGCTTTCATTCGTTCTTTATTACAAGGTCCATGACCTTTTACAACTTGCCAGAACTCATCCCAATCAATTGGTCCAAAATCATAGCCTTTCTTTTCTTCATTCCATTTTAAATCTGGATCAGGAATTGTTAACCCAATTAATTCAGCTTGAGGAACCGTCTGATCTATAAATTGCTGACGTAAATCATCATTTGTTTTACGTTTCAATTTCCACTTCATCGATTGTGCTGTATGTGGAGATTCGTCATCTTTAGGGCCAAACATCATTAGTGATGGCCACCAAAAACGATTTAAGGCATCTTGTGCCATATCTTTTTGTTCTTGTACTCCTTCAGAAAGTTTCAACATAATTTCATAACCTTGTCGTTGGTGAAAACTTTCTTCCTTGCAAATTCTAACCATCGCTCTAGCATATGGTCCATAAGAGGTGCCACATAAAGCTACTTGATTTATAATAGCTGCTCCATCTACTAGCCAACCAATGGCTCCCATATCTGCCCAAGTAAGTGCTGGATAATTGAATATGGATGAATACTTTGCTTTACCAGAATGCAATTGCTCGAACATTTCATCTCTGGAAATACCTAAAGTTTCAGCAGCACTATATAAATACAGACCATGTCCACCTTCATCCTGAACTTTTGCTAATAATGCAACTTTTCGTCTTAACGAAGGCGCTCTAGTAATCCAATTACCTTCAGGCAACATTCCTACAATTTCGGAATGCGCATGTTGTGATATCTGTCTAATATGGGTTTGACGATATTTTTCAGGCATCCAATCTTTTGGTTCAATTTTATCATCACGAACGATACGTGCTTCAAATTGTTCTTCTAAATTTTTTATTTGTTCTTCACTCATTTTATAAGTTATTAGTGAATTGTTCTATATAATTTTTTAGATTCCTCGATTATGCTCGGAATGACAAATCGCTTAAACATCAAAATCGACAACAACTTTATCTGTTGTTGGAACTGCTTGGCAACTCAATACTAAATTTTGATTTACCTCATGTTCTTCTAATGCATAATTGACTTTCATTTCTACTTCCCCTTCTTTGACTTTACATTTACAAGTACTACAAACACCTCCTTTACATGCAAATGGTAAATCGGCTCCTGCACCTAATGCTGCATCAAGAATATTATCATATTCTTTAGTCATTGTGAAGAAAAATTCTTTCCCACCATCTATAATCGTAACGTTTGTCCCTTCAACATTTTGTTTTGCTAAACGTTCTGCACGTTTGATATCTTCTTCCGAAAGACCAGTTACAAACAATTCGAAATGAATTAACTCTTTTGGCAATCCTGCTTCAATAAGATAATTACTCACGTAATTCACCATTTGTTCTGGACCACAAAGAAAAACTTCGCTAGTATCTGGAATATCAATGAAGGTCTTTGTAAGAACTTTCATTTTTTCGTCGTCAAATCTTCCGTTAAAAAGATCTATATCACGACGTTCTGTGGTTAAGAAATAATAGATTTCTAATCTACCAAAATAGGTGTTTCTTAATTGTTCTAACTCTTCTTTAAAGATAATTGATTTTGCTGTTTTATTGACATAAAACAATTTACAAGTTGAATTAGGCTCTGCTTTAAGATGTGTTTTAATCATTGATAAAACTGGCGTAATACCACTTCCTGCTGCAAAAAATAAATAATTTTTAGATTTTACAGTATTGCAATCCACTCCAAAAGTACCACTTGGAGCCATTACTTCTATAATGTCTCCTACTTTAACAGTATCGTTAATATAAGTAGAAAACTTACCTCCTGGAATAAGCTTAACAGCAATTTTCCATTCGTTTTCTAACGGACTAGAGCACAATGAATATGAACGACGAACATCTTCGCCATTAATATCTGCTTTTAAGGTTAAGTGTTGCCCTTGTCTAAATTTAAATGCGTTTTGCGATTCTATTGGAATTTCAAAAGCAACAACTGAAGTATCTTCTGTTTCCTTATAAATATCTGCAACTTTTAAATTGTGAAATTCTGCCATATTTAATACATCATATTTAACTAACACTTGTTAGTTTGCTTGACAAAATTACGAAATTAAATTGAAACTATTTATTAATTCCGTTAATTAAGATATGACTCAAGCTATTAGACAATTCTTCTGAATTTAAATCGTCTTTTTTTGGAATCCATATATATAAAGACCTTAAAGTTGAAAGCATTGAAAATAGCATAACTTCAACATCTGAATTCGCAAATTCTTTATTTCCTATTCCTTCATTTAAAATTGTTCTAAATTCATTTTCGTAATTGGAACGTAGTTCTAAATAATAAGGCAATTGTTCTTCAAGGTGCATCCAATCATTATTTAAAGAAGCCATACCATAGGTGTTCTGACTTGTTATTGAAATATGCAAGGTTATAACTTCTTTTAATTTATTTAAACTGGAAACATTAGAAGATTTAATGTTTTCCATACCTTGAGTAAATTCTTCAGCTAAAGAAATAATAATCGTTTTTAAAATATCTTGTTTTGACGTAATGTGATTATAAAGACTAGCAGCTTTAATTCCCATTGCTGTAGCAATATCTCTCATAGTAACAGCACTATAGCCTTTCTCTTTAAACAGTTTAGCTGCTGTTTTTATAATTTCTTCTTTTCTAGATACCTCTTTCATGTGCTTTTATCTATTGCCTTTTTACGGTCACATGGAACACCTTAACCTTCATGTTTCTAATTATAAAGGATGTTACATAATTGTGGTTGAAGATACTTAAAAAATTAAGTTGTAACACTTGTTACATTTATTTTGAAAAAAAATAGAGTAATTTGTAAAAAAATAAAATTATGGGTTTATTAGATTTTCTAACAGGAAATAGAAGTGACAAAATAAAAGATTTTCAATCTAGAAATGCTATTATTATTGATGTAAGAACTAAAGAAGAGTTTAGTAAAGGCGCCATTTCTGGTTCAAGAAATATTCCTCTGCAAGTTTTAAATAGTAAGATTAATGAAATTAAAAAGCTAAATAAACCTGTTATTGCATGTTGTGCAAGTGGTATGCGTTCAGCAAATGCAACTTCTACCTTAAAAAATAATGGTATTGAAGCTATTAATGGTGGTGGCTGGAATAGTTTAAGCAAAAAATTATAATTTTATTCCATTCAATTCTTCTATATTATTAATGTGGTTATGATTATACTGAAGCGTCCAACCTAAAGAATTAGTAAGAATATAGAATTTAGACAATTCGCTAATCAATCTATTTTCTGCATTTAGTTTTAAGTCGGAATTTTGAAGTTTCTTAAGTAATGCCTTTTTTATAGTTTCTTTAATATTGTTATAATCTTTAGCTCCAAAAGGGTTGAAAAAATCTGCTTGCACATCGTAATATTCTAAATCTGGATTTATTTTAATTTCTTCTTTAGGAATACTAATAATGGTAAGTGTTTTTGATACTTCGTCGATATCAAATTCTATTTTACTTAAATCGTAAGCAATAAAAACTTCAGCATTAACAACCACTAATGCTTTTTTATCTGACGTGAAATAGTCTCCTAATATTTCTTTTGAACTCTTATAATTGAAAACTTCACTAAAATGCCCTTCAGTAACAATTAGTTTTCCTACATTATTAATTTGTTCTTGAATTAAGGCTGAGCTTTCTTTAAGAACGATTTTATCTTCTTGTTTATCTCCACAATATTTAAATGTAAAGAGCACTATTAATGTAATAATGACTCCAAATAGAATTTTTCGCATATACTAAAATACATAAAAAAACAAAGCACTGACAACTTCTATTGTGAAGTATTATCAATGCTTATGCTTACTGTTGATTAATAGCTTTACAAAGATGCCGTATATATTCTACTCTAATGTTAATTTAATGTGAGGCTTATATTAAATTAGATTATTTTTTTTTGCTTTTTGCAAGGCTTCAATTTTATTATGTACCTGAAGTTTTTTGTAAATATTTTCTATGTGCTTTCTAACCGTACCTGTTGATAGTATTAAATTATTTGCTATTAAGCTGTAACTTAACCCTTTGCTTAATTGTTCTAAAACTTCAATTTCTCTAATAGTTAATTTAATATCTTCAATATCCGTATTGTTCTCTATTTCAATAGGGTTTCTTAATAATTTCAAAGTTTTCATTGCTATTGAAGGGTTCATAGCTGCACCTCCATTTAAAGTTTCTATAATTCCATCATGCAAATCTTTTGCATTAATTTCTTTTAATAAATACCCATCTGCTCCAGCTTTTATAGCATTGAAAATATTTTCATCATTATCAAAAACCGTTAACATAATGATTTTGATGTGAGGATATTTTTGTTTGACAATTTCTGTGGCTTCTATCCCATTTAAAACAGGCATTTCAATATCCATTAAGACTAAATCTATATTGTGATTATCTTCAAGTTTCGTTAATAAATCTGAACCATGAATAGCAGAAAACTTGACTTCTAAATCATCGAAAAATGAAAGTTTTTCTTTAACTGCAGTTATTAAAAAAGAATTATCGTCTACAATGGCAATCTTAACATTCATGCTTTATGTTTTTCTTAATATAGGATATTTACCTACTACTATAAATACTTTGTTTTACGTATTTATAACATGGTTAATGGTGATTTTTGTTCCATGGTCTAGTTTAGTATTAATCTTAAATTCTGCACCAATTTCAAGTGCACGCTTTTTCATATTATTTAAACCGTTTCCAAACTCTACTTTATTAATATCAAATCCTTTCCCATTATCCTCTATGGTTATTTGAAGGTTATTTACTTGTTTTTCAAAATTAACATCCACAATACTAGATTTCGCATACTTGATCGAGTTATTTACAGCCTCTTGAATAATTCTGTAAATATTCATTCCAACTAATGATGTAAAAGTGGTTGTCTTCAATAAATCATCATCAAAAACAAAATTAAAATTTACAGTATCTGATGCATGGTTAGCTTTGTCTATAAAGTTTGAAATTCGCGATTGTAAATCATCTAGCGTTATTTCGTTTTTATTCATTGCCCATATAGTATCACGCAATTCATAGATAGTAGAAGTGGTAAATTCACTAATAGTTTTTAGCTTTTCATTTAAATTTTCTGGAAGTTTAAATCCATATTTTAAATTATCTAATGATGAAATAATAAATGTAAGTTGTGCCCCAATATTATCATGTAAATCACGACTAATATTTAATCTTTGATTCTGCAAATGATTTTGTGTTTCAATTTTAACCAAAGCTTCTTTTAATTCACTCTCTTTTTTAAGCTGCTCGTTCTTTATTTTTTGTTGATTATAAACTAAAAAACCTAACAAAGACAAAACAATAGCTAAGCCAACCAAACCTATAATAAAACTGTTTTTCTGGCTTATATCTTGTTTCTTTTCAGCTAATTCTGCACGTTGTTTAAGGATTTGATTTTCTCTCTCATTGGCATTATACTTCTCTTGAACTTCGGCAATTTCTTTTGTAATTCTATTATTAAATATAGAATCTTCAATCTGTTTGTATTTGTTCTGATAATATTTAACACTATCAATATTTTTAATAAATGCAAAATAATAAGAAAGGTTGCTATAACCATTTACACGAAGTTCGTTCGCATTAAAATTTTCAGCAAGCTTAATACCTTCATCTAAATAATTCTTAGCTATTTTATATTCACCTATTTTTAAGTATAAGTCTCCTAAATTTAAAGACGAACTAGCTATACCTAGATTGTCATTAATTTTCTTTCTAATTATTAAAGATTTAAGAGTATTATCTATAGCTTCTTTAATTTGTCCTTTACTAGATAATAATGTGCCATAATTATTATATAAAGCACCAAGCTCATTTTCTAAATTGTTTGCTTTTGCTACGTCTATTCCTTTTATAAAATAAGTCACACTATTTAAAGTATCCTCTTTGTGCAAATAAGCATTTGCAATATTATTATAAGACCTTGTTAATAATGAGTAATCTTGAGTTCGATTTGCTGTTTCAGCAAGTTCTAAATGAGTTTTAAGAGCCTTATCATACTGTTTTAATCCTCTATAAATATTAGCTATATTACCCTTTAAGGCATTAGCATATTTTAAGTTATTTTTATATTCATAGATTTCTAATGCCATTGTATTATAAACTATTGCAGAGTCTAATTGAAATGTGTTTTGATAACAAAGACCTATTTTATTATAAATACTAGCAAGACCTAAAGTATCCTCAAGTTTCTTTCTAATTTTAAGTGCCAGATTATATTCTTTCATTGCCTGATTATAATCTGCCAATCCATAATATAAAATCCCTATATCATTATGTGCTTGAGCTTCCCCTACTTTATTATTTGTTTTTTTGGAAAGTTTTAAAGCAAGATTTCCATAAGTAAACGCAGAATCTGTTGATATTGTTCTATAAAACCAACATAAATCGCTATAGGCTTTAATTTTAAGAGAATCTGATGGGTTTTGAGAAAGGTCGCTTTTTATTTTATCAATATTAATCTGTGGGTTTTGAGAAAAACCATAAAAGTTAAGAAATAGACATAAAGGTAGGATAAGTAATTTCTTCATATTATTTATTGTAACATTCTTCTAATATAATCTTTTTTATTAAGAACAACTCTTCAGTTATTTCGATTAATTTATTAAATAATGATAAGTTATAATTCTCTAAAAAGAGATTCTTTTCTTCTAATTGTTTCTGCTCTACCTTTCTACTTTCTAATTCTTTCTTTAAAAAGAAATTTTTCTCTTTTGCTGTTTTTAAGATTAGTTTGGTTGTAAAAAATGTTTTAATACTAATTAAAAACAAAGTGCATATTAAGATGTATAGTACTACTTGAAAAAAAACTGAAGTTTCCATAATCAATTAAAATTAAAAAGTGTAGTTATATTTTTTAAGCACAAAAAAAAACATCAAACTCAATCCCTCAAAAGAAGATATTGTTTGATGCTTTTTATAAAATTGATTAATAGCACAATAAAAATACAACTTAAAGGTATATATTAAATAAATTTTCGACAAACAGATATAAAAAAAGATTAAGCGCAATAACTCACTTACACTGCACTTAATCTAATAATTATCTCAAATACAAGATTTTTAGTTGAGTTTTATTTGTGTAAAAATTTTATGATAAAAATGCACAATCTAGGCGTATGAAATTAATCAAAATCAGCTTTAAAACTCCCTTCAGTAATATCCTTGACAGTCATATCTGATGCATTGTAACCTTCAAAAGAAAAAGTTCCTTCTACTGTTGTTCCATTATCTGAAGTAATTTCAATTGTTCCAGGTGCTAAAGTGCCTAATGCAGCTGTAGCTAAATTTGAAGCCCAACTAGTTGGTGCTGGATTTACTACTAAATACTGTAAGCCATTAGTATTTGTTAATTGGTCGCCAGTTATATAGGTTCCAACTCCATTATAACTAGATATTGTTATAGATATGGTATTACCATCATTATCTCCTCCTTGAACGGCAAGCACACCATTCGTTGATTGCGCACCTACTATAACTGCAGGATCTTGAGCTGCTGCAAAGTTAGTACCATCTATTTTTGCAGTTAAAAATTCTGAACCAGAATTACCTCCTCCTGGATCACCTCCATTATTTCCTCCGTCATCGTCGTTAGAGCAAGAAGTTAAAGTAATTAATGAAAAGCACATTAATAATAAAGTAACATGTTTTAAAGTTCCCATAGTTGATTTTTTTTTAGGGGTTAATAATATTTCAAAATTGCACTTTATTGGAAAGTCAAACAATACGAAGAATTACGTATATTTTAATTGGAGAATATTAATGATAGTGAAAAGTGAATGAAGCCTAAAAAAATATATGTGGAAATTCTGATTGAATTTTTACTCTACTTTCAGACAGCTTTTGAAGAAATAGTTTATGTGCTTCGGAATCTGGATTGAATGGTTTATGCTGAAGTCCTTTCTGAATAATATTAACTTCTTCCATTGTTTTTAAAGCTTCTTCTAACATCCAGGATTCTTTAAACTTCTCCCAAATATATTTGATAGCTGTTTGGTTAGGATGAATCATGTCTTCTGCGTAAAAACGATAATCACGAAGTTCGTCCATCATGAGTTCGTAGGAAGGAAAATAAAATGATTGTTGATTAACGATTAACGATTTTTGATTTAAGAACTCATGTATTGCAGAAATTAAATGAGCTTTACTTTGAGTGTTTTCTACAAAACCATCTTTTAAATGCCTAACTGGAGAAACTGTTAATATAATTGAAGCTAACCTATTTACACTTCTTATAAGAGCAACAATAGATTGTAGAGATTCTGAAACTTCATCAACAGAAAGTAGTTCTTTTAGAAACTTCTTTTGTGGCACTTTATGGCAATTTGAAACTATTGTATCTGTTTCTATATGTCTATAAACCCAAGCTGTACCTAAAGTGATAATTATATGTGAAGAATTGTTTAGCTGATTAGCTGTTAATTGAATTTGATTATTTAATGCATTTAAAAGAGTTTCTTTATTTGGGTTACTTAATTTTGAATGTGATTCAAAGCAATGCCATTGTTCATTTTGAAAAAAGATATCCTCTTCCGTATAAACTTTTTCATTTATAGCATTTGTAATTAGGTTTTCTATAGCCAATGGTTGAAAAAGTATTCCAAACGGATTCTGAAGAGATTGAAATTTAAAATAGTCTAATTTCTCTCCCATATTTTCAACAAAACAAGAACCGATTAAAAGCAACTTAGAGTTATAATCTATTAGATTATGTTGCTGTTTCCTGATTGGTATTTTTGTTTGTAGCTTCAAATATTATTTTAAATAATTTTCAGCAACTTTTAAAGCCTCTTCTATTCCTTCGGGATTTTTACCTCCTGCAGTTGCAAAGAAAGGTTGTCCACCTCCACCTCCTTGAATATATTTTCCAAGTTCTCTAACAATCTGTCCTGCATTGAGTCCTTTTTCAGAAACCAATTCTTTAGAGATGTAACAAGACAACAAGGCCTTACCATCGTTTTCTGCACCAAATAACAAGAATAAATTATTAAACTGGCTTCCTAACTCAAAACAAACATCTTTAATTCCAGCAGCATCTAAATCTAGTTTTTTTGCCAAAAACTGAATACCATTTATTTCTGTCAATTCATTCTTTAGATCGCCTTTAACATTTTTAGCTTTTTCTTTTAATAAGGTCTCAATTTGCTTTTTAAGATCTGCATTTTCATCTTGAAGTCCTTGTAAAGCCTTTACTGGCTCTTTAGTATTATTAAGCATGCTCTTTATGTCTGTAAAAGCCTTATTACTATCTTCAAAATAACCTTTTACAGCATCATTTGTAATGGCTTCGATACGACGAATTCCTGCTGCTACAGCACCTTCAGACACAATTTTAAAATACCAAATATCACCTGTATTCTCTACATGTGTTCCACCACATAATTCTATAGATTGCCCAAAACGTATTGCACGAACTGTATCTCCATATTTTTCACCAAAAAGAGCCATAGCTCCTTCTTCTAGAGCTTTTTCCATTGGAATATTTCTTTTCTCTTGAAGAGGTAACTTTCCTGCTATTCTGGCATTTACAAAACTTTCTACATCACGTAATTCTTCAGAAGTTAATTTAGAAAAATGTGAGAAATCAAATCGTAAATATTTTGAGTGGACTGCTGAGCCTTTTTGCTCTACATGTTCTCCTAAAACCTCTCTTAAAGCTTGATGCAATAAATGAGTTGCTGTATGATTACACTCTGTTCTATGACGCTGCTTTGAATCAACAACAGCTTTTAATACCTCATCCTTATGTTTTGGCAAGTTCTTCGCAAAATGAATGATAAGATTATTTTCTTTCTTCGTGTCTAATATGTAAACTACATCACCATGTTCATCTTCCAAATAGCCTTTATCACCTACTTGTCCTCCACCTTCAGGATAAAATGGTGTAATATTGAATACTAACTGATACATTTCGCCATCTTTTTTTGAAACAACCTTACGGTAACGTGTAATTTTCACATGTGCTTCTAAGTTGTCGTAACCTATAAATTCTTCAACTTCGTCATGATGTAAAACTATCCAATCTTCCGTACTCATTTCGCTAGCAGCACGAGAACGGTCTTTTTGCTTTTTCATCTCCACATGGAAGCCAGCTTCATCTAACTTTAAGCCCCTTTCACGAAGAATTAAAGCCGTTAAATCTATTGGAAAACCAAAGGTATCGTAAAGTTCGAAAGCTTTGCCTCCAGAAACAACATCTGACTTTTCGTCTTCAACAATTTTATTAAGTAATACCAATCCTTGATCTAATGTTCTTAAAAAAGATTGTTCTTCTTCTCTAATCACATTTTCAATTAATTGTTTTTGGGCCTTAAGTTCTGGAAATGCTTGTCCCATTTTTTTACTTAAAACATCAACTAATCTATATATAAATGGTTCTTTCTGATCTAAAAAAGTAAAACTGTAACGAATAGCACGACGTAAAATTCTACGAATTACATAACCTGCGCCATTGTTGCTTGGCAATTGTCCATCTGCTATAGAAAAAGCAACAGCTCTAACATGGTCGGAAATAACACGAATTGCAATATCTATCTTTTCATCTTTTCCATAATGTTTATCTGCAATGGTTTCAATTTCTCTAATTATTGGTGTAAAAACATCTGTATCGTAATTAGACTGAACACCTTGTAAAACCATACAAAGTCTTTCGAAACCCATTCCTGTATCAATGTGCTTATTTGGTAAATTCTCTAATGAACCATTTGCCTTTCGGTTGTATTGCATGAAAACCAGATTCCATATTTCAACAACATGTGGATGATCCATATTAACTAAAGATTTCCCGTCTACTTTAGCTTTTTCTTTAGCTGAACGAATATCTACATGTATTTCGCTACAAGGACCACAAGGACCTTGTTCTCCCATTTCCCAAAAGTTATCTTTCTTATTTCCCATAAGAATTCTATCTTCAGGAATGAACTGTTTCCACAAATCGAAAGCTTCTTGATCTAAAGACAAGTTATCGCTATCGTTGCTTCCTTCAAAAACAGTTACATAAAGTATGTCTTTATCAATACCATAAACTTCTGTCAATAATTCCCAAGCCCAAGCTATAGATTCCTTTTTGAAATAATCACCAAAGCTCCAGTTGCCCAACATTTCAAAAAGTGTATGATGATACGTATCGTATCCCACTTCTTCTAAATCGTTATGCTTTCCTGAAACACGTAAACACTTTTGACTATCTGCAATACGGTTATTCTTTGGCTTAGCATTTCCTAAAAAGTATTCTTTAAAAGGAGCCATTCCAGAATTAACAAACATAAGTGTAGGGTCATCTTTTAACACCATTGGTGCAGATGGAACAATACTATGTTTTTTATTTTTGAAAAAATTTAAAAATTCTGATCGTATTTCTTGAGACTTCATCTGTTTATTTTGAAAGCTAATTTTTAAAAAACCAACCTTAATTTATTACAATTTCTATGCAAATTTATTTTAAATTTCGGATTGAGAGAAACTACTTCCTTATTTTATCCTTTAGATTTACTAAATTTACAATGAATATATTTTGTAGGTTTGTTCGTTTTGGTCTTTAAATGAATTAAATTCTTATTTATTCCATGCAAAAATAGTATAAAATAGATAATGAGTAAGGTAAAATATTATTATGATTCAGATACGCTTTCTTACAGAAAAATAGAGCGTAAAAAAGGAAGAGCTTTTAAATACATTTCGTTATTTTTATTAGCCTCTGCTTTATTCGCCTTTCTATTTGTATTTATTGCAAGTCAATTTATCGAATCTCCTAGAGAAAAAGGGCTAAAGCACGAATTACAAAACGCCCAATTACAGTTAGAGCTTTTAAATAAAAAAATGGATGAGACTGAGACAGTTCTTGCAAGTATAGCTGAAAGAGACAACAATATTTATAGACATTATTTTGAAGCAAACCCAATTCCAGATGAGCAAAGAAAAGCAGGTTTTGGAGGAATTAATAGATATAAAAATTTAGAAGGTTTTGATAATTCTAAACTTATTATAGAGAGTCATAAAAGAATAGATCAATTACAAAAACAAATCGTGGTTCAATCTAAATCACTAGATGAAGTTGCGAAACTTGCTAAAGAAAAAGAAAAATTATTAGCAGCAATTCCAGCTATTCAACCTGTTAAAAATGAAGATTTAACCAGAATGGCTTCTGGTTATGGAATGAGAACAGATCCCTTTACCAAAATAAGAAAGATGCATTGGGGAATGGATTTCACAGCTCCAAGAGGCACGCCAGTTTATGCTTCTGGAGATGGTGTAGTTGAACGAGCAGATAATGGTGCTGCTGGTTATGGAAATCATATTAGAATAGACCATGGTTATGGTTATGTAAGTTTGTATGGACATCTTTACAAATACAATATTAGAAAAAATCAAAAAGTAAAACGTGGCGATATTATTGGATTTGTTGGGAGCACAGGTAGATCTGAAGCACCACATTTACATTACGAAATCTTTAAAGATGACCAACGTATCAATCCTATTAATTTTTACTATGGAAGTTTATCTGCTGAAGAATTTAATAAGTTACTTGAGCGTGCTACCCTAGAAAACCAATCTTTAGACTAATGCATATAGAACTACCAGAAAAAAGATATTATGGTATTGGCGAAGTAGCCAAAGCCTTTAAAGTAAATACATCATTAATACGCTTTTGGGAAAAAGAATTCGATGTATTAAAGCCTAAAAAAAATGCTAAAGGAAACAGAAAGTTTACACCTGAAGATATAAAAAACTTAAAGTTTATTTATCATTTGGTAAAAGAAAGAGGTTTTACTCTTGATGGAGCAAAAACTCACCTTAAAGAAGAAAAAAAGAAAACTCTAAGCAATTTTGAAATTGTTAGTAAATTAGAAGACATCAAAGCTCAATTGATTAAAATTAAAAATCATTTGTAACAATTAATTAAAAACTTCAACTAATAATTTAGAGTAATTATACAAATCACTAATCTTAAAATTTATACAAAATGAAAAAATGGTTAATTCCTGTAATAATTATTGCCGTAATAGGCTTTGGTATTTACAATTGGGCTGTTGGCTTTAATAATACAGCAGTAGAACATGAAGCTGATGCAAAAACAGCTTGGGCTGATGTTGAAAGTTCATATCAACGTAGAAATGATCTTATTGGAAATTTAGTTAAAACTGTTCAAGGTGCTGCAGATTTTGAAAGAACAACCTTAAGAGAGGTTATAGAAGCACGTGCGAAAGCAACCTCTACTACTATTGATGCAAGTAACTTGACTGCAGATAATATGGCTCAATTTCAACAAGCACAATCTGGTTTAAGTGGTGCTCTCTCTAAATTACTAGTATCTGTTGAACGCTATCCAGAACTTAAGGCTAATCAGAATTTTCTAGAACTTCAATCTCAATTAGAAGGCACCGAAAATCGTATTAATGTTGCTAGAGATCGTTACAACGAAAAAGTAAATGTCTACGATAAACACATCAAAGTATTCCCAGGAAAACTTCTGGCTGGATTATTTGGTTTTGAAGAAATGCCTCGCTATAAAGCTGATGCAGGCAGCGAAAATGCACCAAATGTAGATTTTGATTTCGAATAAATATATATGTCTAAAATTGAAGATTTTTTAACTGCACAAGAAGAACAAGAAATTGTAAAAGCCATTCGTATGGCTGAAAAGAATACGTCTGGAGAAATTAGAGTGCATATTGAAAAATCTTCAAAAACAGACGCTTTTAATCGATCTATGGAAGTGTTTCATTTTTTAAAAATGGATAACACCAAAGAACAAAATGGCGTATTAATTTATGTGGCTGTAGAAGACAAAACGTTTGTTATTTATGGAGATAAAGGCATTAATGATATTGTTGGTAAAGATTTTTGGGATAGCACTAAAGACGCTATTCAAGCACAATTTAAAATTGGCAATTTCAAACAAGGATTAATTGATGGTATATTAAAAGCTGGACAAGCTTTAGAAAAAAACTTTCCTTGGCATCCTAATGACACAAACGAATTGAGCAATGAAATATCAAAAGGCTAATGTTAAAACTTAATAAAATAAAGTTTTTAATTATTCTACTTTTAAGTCTAAGCATGTCTCATGACTTAATTGCTCAATACGATATTCCCGAAATTCCAAAGGAGCAAACTAGTGTTTACGATTATATCTCATTATTATCTACTTCTGAGAAAAGTAGTTTAGAAGAAAATCTTATTCGTTATTCAGACACCACATCAACACAAATTGTGGTCGTAATTATTTCTTCAACTAATGGTGAAAACATCAATTATCTTGGAGCTCAATGGGGACAAAAGTGGGGAATTGGTCAAGCAAATGAAGATAATGGTGTTTTAATATTGTTAGCTAAAGACGATAGAAAAATAGCTATTAACACAGGATATGGTGTTGAGCATTTATTGACTGATGCAATGTCTAAACGTATTATTGAAAGAGACATTATTCCTTATTTTAAACAAAATGATTATCCTGGAGGTCTAAATCGAGGTACAGAAGCCATTTTTGAAGTTCTAACGGGCGAATACCAGGGTTCAAGAAAATCTTCTAATGATTCTGGATTACCAAGTTTTCTGTTTTTTATTCTATTCTTGATTTTCATAATTATTCTAATTTCTATATCCAAAAGTAAACGTGGTGGTAAAGGTGGTTCTGGAAACAATTCAGGTGGAGGCTTTAGCATACTTGATGCCATTATTTTAAGCAATATGGGAAGAGGTAGTTATGGAGGCTCATCAGGTGGCTTCGGAAGTTCTTCTGGTGGAGGTTTCTCTGGAGGTGGATTTGGTGGTGGCTTCGGTGGAGGTGGCTTCGGTGGAGGTGGCGCTTCGGGAGGTTGGTAATAAAATATTTTTAATGAAACTATAAAACAAAAAAGGTTCTACATGATGTAGAACCCTTTATATTTATATTATAATCTTCTAATTACTTTTTTCGCATATAAACACTCACCGGAACACCATTAAAATTAAAATGCTCACGTAGCTTATTTTCAAGAAAACGCTTATAAGGTTCTCTTACATACTGAGGTAAATTACAAAAAAATGCAAACTGTGGTTGTGGAGTTGGCAACTGCATAATGTACTTTATCTTTACAAATTTCCCTTTATAAGCTGGTGGAGGATTGTGTTCTATAATTGGCAGTAAAATATCATTAAGCTTACTAGTTTTAATCTTTTTAGTTCTGTTTTTATAAACCTCAACTGCTGTTTCTATAGCTTTAAAAATTCGTTGTTTGTTAAGAACAGATATAAAAACAATAGGAACATCAGTAAATGGTTCCATCTCATTTTTAATGACACGTTCATATTCTTTAATTGAATTATTGCCTTTATCTTCAATCAGATCCCATTTGTTTACAAGAATTACAATGCCTTTTCTATTACGTTGTGCTAGCCAGAAAATATTTTGTACTTGACCATCAAATCCACGAGTTGCATCCATGACTAATAAACAAACATCGCAATGTTCGATAGCACGAACACTTCGCATGACGGAGTAGAATTCTAAATCGTCTTTAACTTTTGCTTTACGTCTAATTCCTGCAGTATCCACCAAATTAAATTCGAAACCAAAACGGTTGTATTTAGTATCTATTGAATCTCTGGTTGTTCCAGCAATATCTGTAACTATATATCTGTCTTCACCAATAAGTGCATTGATAAAAGAAGATTTTCCTGCATTTGGTCTTCCAACTACTGCAAACCTAGGTAATTCGTCTTCTTCAACCTCCTCCTTTTCTGGTAAAGCTTCTACAAGAGCATCTAATAAATCTCCTGTCCCACTTCCATTTATACTAGCAATGGTATAATAATCGCCTAAACCAAGAGAATAAAACTCTACTGCATCTTCAGCTCTTTTTCCATTATCCACTTTATTAACAACTAGAAAAACTGGTTTTTTAATTTTTCGAAGTAAAATTGCTACATCTTCGTCCATTCCAGTAACTCCAGATTCTACATCAACCATAAAAATAATAGCATCAGCTTCATCAATAGCCAACTCAACTTGCTTATCTATTTCAGCTTCAAAAACATCATCACTTCCCTTAACATAACCACCTGTATCTATTAAAGAAAACTCCTTTCCATTCCAATCGCTTTTTCCGTAATGCCTGTCTCTTGTGACACCACTTGTAGCATCAACAATCGCTTCTCTTCGTTGTATTAAACGATTAAAAAAAGTCGATTTCCCAACATTTGGTCTTCCTACTATAGCAACTATGTTACTCATTTCAAATAAATTTTGGTGCAAATATAATGATATGCTTATGATTTCGTTGTATTTTGTATCACACAAAAAAATAATTTGTAGAATGAAAAACAACATTGCTGCTATAATCTTTTCTTTAGCAATAGTAATTGCTGCTTATTTACTTGGGAACGCCTTTATGAATAGAAATCAAGCAGAAGGCACAATTTCTGTAACTGGTTTAGGTAAAGCAGATTTTACCTCAGATTTAATTGTTTGGGAAGGTTCTTTTTCTAAAGAAAGTTCAGACCTTAAACAAGCATATAGTGACCTTGAAAAAGACAAAAAAATAATTTCAGATTATTTACTTTCTAAAGGAATTACCGAAAATGAGTTAGTGCTTAATGCTGTTAATAGCAGGAAAAACACACGAGGAAAATATAATAATGATGGTCAATATATTGGTGAAGAATTTTTGGGTTACATTTTAACTCAATCATTACAAATCGATTCTAACAATGTTGAAAAAGTAGAATCTGTATCCAGAGAAATTACCGAACTTTTAAATAAAGGGATTCAGTTTTACTCGCAATCTCCAAGATATTATTACACAAAATTAGCAGATTTAAAAATAGAAATGATTTCTAAAGCTACAGCAGATGCCAAGCATCGAGCTGATATGATTGCTGAAAATTCAGGTGGAAAATTAGGCGAATTAATTTCAGCTAAAATGGGTATTTTTCAAATTACTGGTCAGAATTCAGATGAAGATTATTCTTGGGGAGGAACGTTTAATACGCAATCGAAAGAAAAAACAGCATCTATTACAATGAAACTTGATTATAAGGTCAAATAACTACAATAATTATGTCAGACAAAACATTAAATGAAGTGGTTTTAAGACCACGTTTTACTTTTGAAAAAAACAGTAATAATGAAGATTTACTTTCACTGTTTGATGAAGTAAAAAAAGAACAATCAGATTTTATTGTCTCAAGAATAGATAATCATGTCTTTTTAAAATTACCAAAAAACAAACAGCATTTTTGGTCGCCACAGTTACATTTAGAAATTGATGAAATCAATAAAAACACAAGTAAAATTCATGGGTTGTTTGGGCCAAACCCAACAGTCTGGACTATGTTTATGTTTTTTCACTTTATTGTGGTTTGTTTATTTTTAGGGTTTGGAGCTTGGGCATATTCTAATTGGTCTTTAGAAACATCATATGCCATACAAATAAGCCTCATGTTTTTTATGGTAATCCTTTGGGTTGTACTATATTTTGTAGGACAAATGGGGAAAAAAGTTGGCATGGACGACATGCACCTCCTCCATAGATTCATGAGAGATACATTGAGACATTAATGCAACTATTTTTTACTTATTATACCCAAAACGTTTTAACTGTCTTTGATCGTTTCGCCAATTTTTATTCACTTTTACATAAAGCTCTAAATGAACTTGTTTACCAAAGAATTTTTCTAAATCTTTTCTTGCTTCAACTCCAACACGCTTTAAGGCAGAACCTTTATGACCAATAATTATTCCTTTTTGGGTTTCGCGTTCTACCATGATTACCGAACGCATACGAATAATGTTTTCTTCTTCAAAAAACTCTTCAGTATCAATTTCAACAGCATAAGGAATCTCCTTTTTATAGTGCATTAAAATTTTCTCACGAATAGTTTCGTTAACAAAAAAGCGTTCAGGCTTGTCTGTTAATTGGTCTTTAGGGTAAAATGGTGGTGACTCAGGTAGTAATTCAATAATTCTATTAAAAACCTCTTTTACTTGAAATCCTTCGAGAGCAGAAATAGCAAAAATTTCAGCATTTGGTACTTTTACTGTCCAACTTTGCACTTGCTCTTCAAGTTGTTCTTGATCTGATTTATCTATTTTATTCAATAACAATAAAACTGGAATTTTAGAATGAGTTATTTTATTAAAAAAAGCTTCATCTTTTAATTCTTTTTCACCAATCTCAACCATATAAATCAACACATCGGCATCATCAAAAGCAGACTTTACAAAATCCATCATAGATTCTTGTAATTGGTATGCTGGTTTAATAATTCCTGGTGTATCAGATAAAATCATTTGAAAATCTTCACCGTTTACAATGCCCAAAATTCTATGACGAGTTGTTTGTGCTTTAGAGGTTATAATCGATAATTTTTCACCTACAAAAGCATTCATAAGTGTCGATTTTCCAACGTTTGGATTTCCTATAATATTTACAAAACCAGCTTTATGCATCTCAATATTTTAATATGACAAAGATAGTTTTAAAAATTTTAAACTTAACAATCTTAATATAAGTTAAATCAAACTAATATGCTCAAGTACTTTTTAGCATTTACAGGTGCAATAAGTTTGGCAACTTTTTAGCTTATTAAATGTATTGTAGGTTTTTTTTAATACTTTAGTGCTGTTAAAACAAACCCTCTTTAAAGCGCCATTTTAAGTGATAAACAAATCGTTTTTTACATTATTTTTTATAGCATGTATTTTTATCATGCCGAACTTTTGTTTAGCACAAGACACTAAAATTGATTCTACAGATTTTAGTAATCAGACCCCATTTAGAAAAGGCAGATGGCTTACAGGACTAACGGGTTCTATTGGTTCTGGGTCTAATGAAAATACAGAAACCAAAAATAAATCCATAAGCAATTGGTACCGATTTGAAATTAGTTCCGGAAAATTTTTAATAGACCGTTTAAATATTGGTTTATCAATGAATATGGAACGTGATAATGTGGAAAACGAAAACGAAGAACAAACTTCCGAAATATTTTTTGTAGGACCTAAAGGAGCTTATTATTTATCTCCAAACAGTATAGGTTCTGTGTTTTTTAGTTTGTCTCCAGGCTATGTGCTTTACAGAGAAACCATTGGTGGTTCTGTAGACGATATTTATATTGAAAATGTAAACAAAGGAGGTGGGTTTGGTTTTCTATCAACCTTTGGTTTTTCGTATGTTATTCATGATCGCATATTATTTGAACTAGGTCTTAACTACAATGTATATTGGCTAAATTTAAATCAAGGAAATAATGTCAATGATAATTTAAAAAGCGTGTCTTACGAACTGAGCAACATTTCTTTTTCTTTTGGATTTAAAATTTTAATTGACTCGAAACCTCTTTAATGAAAAAACTGCTTTTATTCATATTCTTTAGTCTCGTTTTTATTCCTGACAGTTTTAGTCAGAATAAAGACGATGTGATAAAATCTGACACACTTAATAAGAACAAAAAAATTCAGTTTGTTGCGATTCCTATTGTTTTTTACACTCCAGAAACAAGTTTTGGTTTTGGTGCTGGTTCACAAGTATTTTTATTAAAAGAGAAGAATATCTATAACGATCGAGTTTCGAACGTTTTTGTGGACTTTATTATGACTTCCAACAAACAGTTTATTATTGATATTATTCCACAAATATATTTTGGTAAAGGCGATTATTTTCTAGACATGAATTTTAAGTGGAAGTTATTCCCGAATGATTTTTGGGGAATTGGCAACACCACATCAAACAGTAATTTGGAATCATACGATATGACCTCTTCTATTTTAAAAGTAAGTTTCCTAAAAAGGTTACCACCAACACTGAATTTTGGCTTCGAATACATTTATGAAAATCACAAAGTCACAAAAGTAGAAGAAGGAGGACTTTTAAGCACTGGAGACATTGAAGGTAGTGATGGAGCAGTGATTAGTGGTTTTGGAGCTATTTTTAATTTAGACACAAGAGACAACGTAAGCTCTCCATTTTCAGGGCATTTAATTAAAATGAATGCGCAATTTTCAAGTGAACTTTTTGGAGCTACTCACAACTATAATAAGTTTATTGCAGATTTACGTACCTACCAAAAATTAGGAAAACACAGTATTGCTGCGCTACAATTATATTACGAAGGTAATTATGGTACTGCGCCTTTTCAAGGTTTAGCTTGGTATGGAGGTGGCAACAGAGCTCGTGGGTATTACCAAGGTCGCTATATAGATAATAGCTTATACCTTTTTCAAGCAGAATACAGATATCGTTTTAAACCAAGATGGGCTTTAGCAGGATATGGTCTTTTTGGAAAAGTAGCAAGCGATTTTAAGGAATTAGTTAGTTTTAACGAATTAAAACCAAGTGCAGGTGGTGGCATAAGATTTAAGCTACTAAAAACTCAAGATACTTGGGTTAGATTAGATGCTGGTATTGGTGTCGATGGTAGTAGTGGTGTTTATTTTGGTATTAACGAAGCTTTTTAAATAATTCTAATTTTTATGTTGTTAATGTTCCTACCAAAAATAAATTTGTTTATGTATTGGTATTCCAAGATCAATTCCAAATTTTATTTTAATTATTCATGCCGCGAATTGTTTTATCTCAACATAAGGAGTTCCTCTTTTAATTACTAAAATGCTCTTGCTAATAATTTAATTCTAACATTATTTAATTGACAATGACCTTTTGTTCTTTCTGTTTATATATCAAATATAATGAATTGTAAACTTAAGACGTATATAATTAATTGCTAGTTCAAGCCTACTTACGAAAATCCTCGCGGATTTTCTATCTGGTTTGTATTTGCTAACTTTAGTGCTTAAAACACGCAACTAATCTTATACAAGCGTTGCCTGCAAGCAAGAAGAACGTACATTTCCTATAATAGATCGACCAAAATAATAAATACATAATGTAACCAGATTACTGAAGACACCGTCCTATACTAAAAAAACATAATGAAAATAGTTTATAACAGATTTACTTTAGTTCTTATTCTTGCTATTCTAGGATGTTCTAAAGACGATAACGAAACCAATAATGACTCTCAACAACCGGATGGATTAGTAGGCATTGCACTACAATTACACCAAAATTCTCCTCAAGGACTAAATGGTTTACTTGAATCTATTGATGAAGTTTCTGCCATAGGTGTTAACCTTTTTGGAATGTCTCCAGAATGGCAAGAATTGGAAACGACTCCTAACACATTTAATTTTCAAGACTTTCTTATTAACCCACTCACTCTTACAGATCCTAACGAAACAAAATTCAGAAGTTATATTTTGGTTTTGAAAATGATTGATAGCAATCGAAAAACAGTTCCTTCAGATTTATTAGATAATTCATTTGATGATCCTTTACTAATCAATCGTTTTAAAAATTTAATTGATAATATGTCCGCTTTATCTCAAATTAGCAGAGTTTCACATATTCTTATTGGTAACGAAGTTGATGGTTACTTAACTACAAACTCATCAGAGATTAATGCTTTTTCTACTTTTTATCAGCAAGCCATTAATCATATTCATACAAAAATACCATCTGTAAAAGTGGGAACAATTATTACTTACAATTCTGTTGCTGAAAATCCTATAATTTTTGAAACCCTTAATCCTTTTAGTGATTTTATTTGTTACACTTATTACCCTACAGATACAACAAACCCAAATTGGCAAATGCGTCCGCCAAATGAAGTTCATTCAGACATCTTATTTATGGCTGAAAAAGCGGGTAATAAACCATTTGCTTTTACCGAAATTGGTTATCCTTCATCAATTGAGAATAATTCATCCGAATTACTACAAACTCAATTTGTAGAAAATATGTTTGAAACACTTAAACCATATAAAAATACTGAAAAATTAGAGTTCATTTTTTATCACGGAATGTATGATTATCAACCAGGTTTTTGTGTCGAATATGCACAATCACAAGGGATTGATGCTACATATCTCTGCGGTTTTATGAATAATCTAGGATTAAAAAGTTACGAAACAGGAGAATCTAAACAATCTTGGAATACATTTGTAAACAAATTAAGTGATTGGTAACATCGTCATATTAAAAAAAATGATATATAATTACTAAATAAATGATTGAAAAAAACATAGAATTTATAAAAAAAGACAATCGATAATTCAGATAAATAACGAAATGGAGAACAAAAGAAGACTGTTTCAATTTAACTGGAGAAACTATTAAAATCTGAATAGAAATCAGAAACGAAAGAATATCGGAACAAAATAATGAAGAAAAGAATTTCTTCAAAAAAGTATAATAGGAATAGCAGCTATGAGTTCATTAAGCAGTTTAAACGCATTTACAAAACATCTACCAGTACAAAGTAAAAGAATGCCTGTTCTTTTCACATCCCATGGCAACCCCATGGATATTCCCGTGAGTAGGCATGAGAGAGATTTTTGGATGAAACTTTTCAACTTAGGTAAGGAGCTAAAAGAAAACTATGACGTAAAAGCTGCATTGGTTGTATCAGCCCATTGGTGTACAAATGACAAAACCTTAGTCAATAATTCTTTCCAACAAAAACAGATATACGACTATTACGGATTTCCAAAGCATTACTACGATCCGAAATATAATGCTTTAGGTGCTCCAGAGGTTGCAAATGAAATCGCAACACTTGTTACAACTATTGAAGAAACTAATGAATGGGGACTGGATCATGGTGCTTGGCCAATGTTAATGCATCTTTTTCCCTCTGCTAATGTTCCTGTTTTTCAGATGAGCATTAACTACAATGCCAAACCAGAATATCATTTCAACCTAGGCCAACAGCTTAAATCATTACGTAAAAAAGGTGTTTTAGTGATTGGGAGTGGGGCTTTGATCCACAACCTTAATCTTGCCATGAATAAAATGCGTTCTGGAGATTTATCGCTATATGGATGGGAAACAGAGTACGATTCATGGCTGAAAAAACAAATAAAAGCAAGAAATTTTAAAGATTTAATAAATTACTTAACTAGCCATAAACTTGGAAAACTAGCCTCTCCAACTCCTGATCATTACGTTCCCCTTTTATACAGTTTAGGTCTGATGGATGAAAAAGATGAAATAGAATTCTTTTATGAAGGGACACCAACTATACCTGCATTTAGCGAAAGAAGTTTTATCATTACTTAATTCTATAAATAGAAAAGCAAGCAGGTAACACTGTCCCAGAAGTCACAGCTCTTTTTAGGTCGCTACGCTCCATATACTAAACGCTGTAAAACATTTTGACCCGTCCTGAATAAAGGCTACATAATTTTAAAAATTATGTACAAAAATGACAAAGTAATTAGACGTTACAGCGAACCTTTCAAATTAAAAATTTTAACCGAACTTACAATCGGTAAACACACAAAGAGTGAGCTTTGTAAAATCTACTCTATTGCAACTACAACGGTTAATGAGTGGATTAAAAAGTATAATCGTAAAGACCTAATGAACACCAGAATAAAAGTGGAAACAAAAGACGAAATATCTAGAATAAAAGTACTTCAAAAAGAGATTGAACAGCTTAATAAACTTATTGTATAAAAAGGATTTATATGTTTTGGTATTAGATTCATACCTAGAAGTAGCTACCGAAGATCTTGGCCACAAATCTGTTGCTGAACTAAAAAAAAAGTTAAGCATAAAGCCTTATATCAAGCTAATGGCATTAGCATAAATAAGGTGTTTGTCTTTTTATCCTTCCCGTTTCAGGGTCTCGACATGAAAAGTATACATACCAACGCTTACTTAAATCGCTATTGGCAGAGTAGATTTTGGGGGTCGAAAATTTTTTTTCAAATTTAAATCGTATTCATTTTTCAATTCGTCCGCAAGGTAATCAAAAATCGTATACATAAAAAAACGGTTTAGCGAAAGCCAAACCGTTGTTTTTAAATCGATTAAAATTTGTAGCGGGAACTGGACTCGAACCAGTGACCTTCGGGTTATGAGCCCGACGAGCTACCTACTGCTCTATCCCGCGATTTAATATCAAAATGATTTTCTTAGCTTTTAACTTTCGGTTCATAATGCCGACTCAATCATTTTGGACTGCAAATATACAATGCTTTTTAGATATAACAAGAACATTTTAAAGAAAATTATTGTTCAATCTTTTTTGCATTAAATTCAACTAAACTTGAACCTTCAAGTTTGATAGTTATCTCTATTGGATTACAACATATTTGAAAATCTTCTATATCCTTTTTATTAGAAATAGATGTATCTATATCACCCTTGATTTGGTTTGCCTACAAAAAGGACATTGAAAAAAGTGTTCTTCCATTAATATAAAAAAGACCGTTATTTCTAACAGTCTCTTTTTATATCAATTTAATAAAACTCTTAATCATTATCTGTAATTACAGTACCTGCATTAAAATCTATTAACTCATTTATATTTCCTTTGCCCTGAATAACACTTACATACTCTCTGTCAAAGTTATTATCACTTACCATAAAAGTATTTAAATTTGTTAAGTCGGTAACTTGATAAGGAACAGTTCCTGTTAATTCATTGCTAGATAATACTAATTCTTTTAATTGGTGTAATTGTCCAATTTCAACTGGTACTTTTCCAACTAATTTATTATCTATTAAACTTAGTACTTCAAGTTTATTTAAACTTACTATTTGTGCTGGTATAGAACCTGTTAAAAAATTACTACCTAACATCAATTCTTTTAAGTGAACTAGATTCCCTACAGAAGCAGGTATCTGTCCCGTTAAGTTATTACTGTATAACTTTAAAGTTCTTAAAAGGGTAAGGTTTCCTATTTCATTAGGAATTTCTCCTTCTAATTTATTCATAAATAACTCTAAAGATTTTAAACTATTTAAGTTTCCTAATGCTGTTGGCATATTTCCACTTAAATGATTAAATCCAAGATTCATACTTTTTAAATAAATTAAATCCCCAATTTCAGTTGGAATGGTTCCTTTTAAGTTATTAAAGTGTAAATTAATTTCTACAACTTTATTGTCTACAACGGTTACGCCATACCAATTTTCAATAGGTTCGTTTAAATTCCAAGAATTATTCCATTGATCTCCTTGAGTAGAATTATACAGCGCAATTAGCGCTTCTCTTTCATTTACAGAAACTTCTGCGAAAGAATAAGCAGAAACAAATACAAAAAGTAAAATAAGTTTTATAGTCTTCATAATAGCATAGATTTGGGATTAATCTGTAACAATATTAGACTAATAAAGGATAATAAACAAATTTATTCGATGAAATGCACTTTTTATAAAAATTACAAACTATTTTAAATCAATAAATTAGATGTTTTCTATTGCTTCGTGTACTGTTTCCCATTCTTCCATATGGGTTTCTAATTTCTTCTTTTTTGACTGATAGCTTTCGAAAAAATTCTTGTTTGATACTGCTGCATCATAATTTGTGGCTAATTCCACATCCATTTCTTTGATGTCTTTTTCAAGTTGTTGAATCTTAGATTCTAAATTACTTAGCTTGTTATTTAAAGACTTTAATTTCTTTTGATCCTCGTAAGATTGCTTATTACTCTCTTTTGGAGTTACTTTAACAACATCTCTTTTTTCAACTTCACGAAGATTTTCAACATTTCGCTGTTGTAAATAGAAATCGATATCTCCCAAATACTCTTTTATTTTATGGTCTTTAAACTCATAAACTCTATTCGTTAAACCCTGTAAAAAATCTCTATCGTGAGAAACAAGAATAAGAGTTCCTTCAAACTTTTTAAGCGCTTCTTTTAAAACATTTTTAGATTTAATGTCTAAATGATTTGTTGGCTCATCCATTACCAATACATTAAGAGGTTGTAATAACAATTTTGCTAATGCCAAACGGTTTCTTTCACCTCCAGAAAGCACTCTAACAAATTTTTCTGCCTCATCTCCACCAAACAAAAAAGATCCTAGAATATCTCTTACTTTACTTCGGTTCTTTTCGTTTGCAGCATCAATCATCGTATCTAAAACGGTTTTATTTCCATCTAAATATTCTGCTTGGTTTTGTGCAAAATACCCTATTTGCACATTATGTCCTAGTTTGAGTGTGCCTTGATGCTTTATTTCACCTACAATAATTTTAGCTAGAGTAGATTTTCCTTGTCCATTTTGTCCAACAAATGCTGTTTTAGAATCGCGCTCTACAGTTAAGTTAATATCTTTCAAAACCTGAACTTCGTCATAATTTTTAGAAATATTATCAGCTTCGATTACTACTTTCCCTGGAACAATAGATACTGGAAAATTAAGTTTCATTACGGAATTATCATCTTCATCTACCTCAATTCTTTCTATTCTATCCAGTTTTTTAATTAACGATTGAGCCATAGTCGCTTTAGAAGCTTTTGCTCGGAACTTTTCAATAAGTTTCTCGGTTTGTTCTATCTGTTTTTGCTGATTCTTCTGTGTAGCAATTTGTTGTTCCTTTATTTCTTTACGAAGAACTAAAAATTTTGAATACGGCTTATTATAATCGTATATTCTACCTAACGAAATCTCTATAGTCCTGTTAGTTACATTATCTAAAAACATTTTATCGTGAGATACAATAACCACTGCTCCAGAGTAATTTTTTAAAAACCCTTCTAACCAAATAATTGATTCTATATCTAAATGGTTTGTAGGCTCATCTAAAAGTAAAATATCGTTGTTTTGAAGTAAAAGCTTGGCTAACTCAATTCTCATACGCCAACCTCCAGAAAAGGTATCGGTTAATTTCTCAAAATCGCTTCTATTGAAACCCAAACCTTGAAGAATTTTTTCAGTTTCACCTTGATAATTATAGCCTCCAAGAATTTCGTATTGATGTTGAATCTCGTTTAAATCGACCATTAATTGATGATACCCATCACTTTCATAATCTGTACGTTCTACTAACTGATGATTAATTTCGTCTATTTTAGCTTCAAGTAATTTAATTTCTTTAAAAGCTTCATAAGATTCCTCTAAAACAGTTCTACCAAGAACAAAATCGATGTCTTGTTTTAAGAAACCTATACTTAAATTCTTATCTGCAGCTATCTGTCCAGAATCTGGTTCTAGTTCTTTAGCTAGAATTTTTAGCATGGTAGATTTGCCTGCTCCATTTTTTCCAATTAATCCAATTCTATCTCCAGGACTTAGTTTAAAAGTAATTTCTTCGAATAAATATTCCCCTTGAAAAGAAATAGAAAGATTATGAATGTTAAGCATTTTTGTTACTATTGTTACAGAGTGTTATTTTATAAAATTCTATTTTTGTAAAATCTTACAAAGCGCAAAAGTAATAGTTTTAATCATGATAAAAAAAGGAAGTAAACTTTATAGTATCCTTACAGGAGCATGCCCCAAATGTCATCAAGAATCTATGTATTCTAATAAAAATCCATATAAATTGAGAGATGTTTTAAAAATAAACGAAACCTGTTCGAATTGTGGTACTAAATATCGAATTGAGCCTTCATTCTTTTATGGTTCTATGTATGTTAGTTATGGTGTAGGAATCGCTTTTGCTGTCGCTGCTTTTGTTATTAGTTATTTATTTCTTGGTACTAGTTTAATGACAGCTTTTATAGCTATTGTTGGAACTCTAATTGTTTTTGGACCAATAATTATGCGTCTATCTAGAAATATCTGGATTAATCTTTTTATGAACTACGACAAAACATTGGTTAAAAATCAAACCGATTAATATCAATCTCATTTTCTAAAGGAATTTTATTTTCTATAAAATTAAAGAGCTGTTTTGCAACATAAGGACCAATCATAACACCTCTAGTCCCAAGTCCATTTAAAACAAACAAGTTTTTATTTTCAGGATGTCTTCCAACTAATGGTCTTCGGTCTTTAACGGTTGGTCTTATTCCAGCAACTTGATCTACTACATCGAAAGGGCAATTTAAAAACGTTTTAAGCTTGTTTAAGAGTTCTTCTCTGCCATCTTTAGTAATGACATTCGTTTTATCTTTCCAATTATACGTTGCACCTATATGGTACAAATTGTTACCTAAAGGCGACACAAATACACTAGATTTTAAAATATAATCCATTTTTAATTCTGGAGCATGTATCGTTATAAGTTCTCCTTTAGATTCTTTTAATGGTAAATAATTAAAAAACGGGTTTTGTTTTAGTCCAAATCCTTCAGAAAAAACAATATGTGTTGCTGAAATGTCTTTATATGAAATACTATTATCTGATTGTTGTAGCCCTTCATAATTAAATGCCTCTTCAATTAATTGATTATTTTCATGAAGATACTTTCTGTATGAAGTTGTTAACGTATTTGTATCTATTCTACCTGTATTTAAAACTTCACCAAAGCCATATTCTGCATTAATAAAGGAATTGTTATTCTTAATTATTGTAGATGAAAGATGTTCTGTGAGCAACGGATTATCTGAAGCAGTAAACCAATTATTTTGTTCTTCTAGTGACGTAAAACGTCTGTAAACTGGTATTTTATAATCGATTTTTATTTGAAGTTTTTCTTCTATTGAATGATACATTGGCAGAGCCAAATCTAATTGCTCTTTACTTTTCCAAACAGATGTAAAACGTTTTAAAACAACAGGATTATACAAGCCACCAGCCACAACCGAAGACTGTTGCGATAGATTATCGAAAACAACAAATGTTTTATTTGCAGCAAATAATTGTTCGCAAAAAGCTATTCCAGCCAAACCACAACCTACAATTATATAATCTACGTTCATAAAAGCAAAAGTAACACAAAAAAAGATTCCCACTTTCATAGAAATGCAAAACGCTCACCAGAAGTGAGCGTTTTTAATATTCATATTGTGGATAAAATTAATATGCCCACATGTCTAATTCGAAGTTTCTTATCTTCTCTTTAATTCTATCAGATTCTAATAGTTGCATTAAAGCATTTTCTGAAATGTACTCGGTTACTTTACGGTCTCCATATACATTTTCCTCTTTATAAACATATCCATTAAAACGTCTTGAATTAAGTAAATGATCGAAAGAGAAAGGCACAGCACTATTTTCATTATTAAATGATTTAGCTTCATGCAGAATATCTCTTGCGTCTGGAAAAAATACCCAGAATAATGGAATTGGCTCTTTGTTAGCTTCATCATCAGAATCAATAAAGTTTACATCTGGTGCTGCTGGTGCAATACCAAGTAATCTAAATTTTAATTCTGCTTGACGCTTATCAAAATACCATAATCCTTTTACTAAATAAGCACTAATATCATAAGATGTAATATCACGTTTTATAATGTATTCTGGATCTACATAACCATCAGCATTATATTGCTCATAACCAATATCTAAAGTATCAATTTTAGACATAGCAGACTGAATATCAACTAATGTACGCTTAGTTGTAAAATAAGAATCATCGTAAATGTTTTCTATGTTTCCATCTTTTACATTTTTCCATAGAACATCGAATAAAGAACGTCTATTCTTTCCTATATTATTTGTATCTACAGGATAATATAAGGGAAAATTAACTCGCTCATCAAGAACAACTCTCTCCCAAGTCATTTTTGAAAACATAATGTCTCTATCGTCTACATAGCCATATTCTAAAGGCTGGTCATTATCCACTGCTTTTTGAGCTTCAGTTCTAACACCTATTTGATCAGGGCTTTTGGCACTTAATATATTAGCCTGAGAAAAAGAAGTAGACACAAACGATATACTTAAAACGGTTAATAAAAAACTTTTATAATTCATCTTTTTAAATTTATTTATTAGGGCTTATCAATTAAGATGATAAATTCTATTAATTAGAAATTTCAACAATTACAACTGAAACTCCTTTTAGCTTATAAGAAGAGTTTCCTCTAATTTGAGCTTTAATATCAAATATTTGAACATTATCTCCACGTCTTGCTTTACGTAAGGAATTTTTAGCTTGACTGTTTAATTTTGTTCCATTTACTGAAACTGAAGGTTGTCCAGGTACTTTAAATTTAAACGATGTTACTTGAATTGGTAATTCAAAATCAAAATCATCTAACATAGCGCCAATAGTCGAAATCTCAACAGAGTTTCTTGGTAATTTAACAACACCACTTTGACCACTAATAGTTCCTGTAGGTTTTGGAATATCTTTAATTCTAAAAGTTGCTTTATCGCTTACTTTAGAACCATCTGGTAGTGTTCCAGAAACATTAATTGTAAGTTCTCTACCTTTTCCTGGGTTAATATTGTATTTACCAACACCAGAACCTTTACTTAAACCTGGTGCACTTGCAGATACGTTATTATCTGAAATACCAGCAAAAGAAATAGTCATTGGGTTTGTAACACCTCTATATACCACATTCATTTTATCTGCAGAAATAGTTGCAGAGTTTGGTTTAGGAACTACAGCATAAGTACTTTGTACTGGAATAGATATAATTGAATCTCCTTCTTTAAATTGGAATTCACCAGTAATTTCTCTTTCACCAACAGCTCCTGCAGGGAAATCTAAAATTGTTTTACCAGCTTGCATAGATTCTTTTTCTAGTTCAGTTCCATTAATAATTACTTTATCAGCTTGTAACGTGTTATCCTTTTTTCCTAAAATAATAGTTCCAGTAAAGTTTTCTCCAGAAAAGAAAGCAGTTTTACTTGGTACTACTATAGCATCAAAGTTTGTTAAAGACGCCTCAACTTTTAATTTTCCAGCTAACATAGAAGATAAAACTTCAGATTCTGTAGTTTTAACATCTGCTTGTAACTGAGTCATTTTAGTTAATGAAGCTACTAAAGGGAATCCTTTATAATTGTAATCTAACCAATCTATTTTATTTCCATCTCTATTAGTTACTTCATCTGTTGCAAATTTCTTCTTAACATCTATAGCAATACTAGCTAAATCTGGATTTTCAGCTAAAACAGAAGAAACACCGTCTCTAAATGCAGAAATTTGATTTAAAAACTCTTGTCCTTCTGGTTTTAATTTATCTCCTTTAAAAAAGTGCTCGTCAAGGAAATCTCCTTTGTCCATAATCTCATAATCTTGAGGATCATCAACAGTAGAAGTCATTTGCCCTTTTAAATCAACTAAATAAGTATTAAAGTTATTCGCTAAAGCACTAATCTGGTCTGCTTGAGCCTTTAAAGGTTGATATTTTGCTGGTTGCTCAGAAACTTTTTCTGCTAAACCTTGCATAAACGCATCGTTTCTTTCTGAAGTTGCTTCATTAGATTCGGTTAATTTTTCGTTCATTAATCCAAATGCTGATAGCACTTCTTTTGACATATTAAGTGCAAGCATGGCTATAAACACTAAATACATTAAGTTAATCATTTTCTGCCTTGCAGATAATTTTCCTCCTGCCATTTCTAATTAGTTTTTTTAGTTATTGTTAAAATAAAGTTTCGTGTATAACACTAATTAGTTTTTGTTCATTGCAGATAACATACCTCCATAAACTCCATTTAAAGAAGATAAGTTAGATGCTAACGATTGCATTTGTTCTTTTAATTTAGTAGCGTTTTCAACAGCTTCTTCATTAATAGTAGCTTGACGATTAACACTATCTAATTGCACTTTATATAAACTATTTAAAGATTCCATTTGCGCAGCAGCTAAAGATAATTCTTCACCATACTTTTTAGTAGCAGCAATAGAGTCTACAGTTGGACTGATACCTTTTGCAGCTCCTTCGAAATTTTTAATACTATCTCCTAGGCTTGTCATTAACTCAGCATCAATTTTTGCTTCTTTTAATAAACCATCTAATTTTTTAGATAATAACCCATCAGCATCTTTTGGTTGTTCTTTTTTACCCATTGAGGCTCCACCAGATAATTCTGGATATACTAAAGACCAATCTAATTCGTCATCTACAGATTCGAATGCAGATATTGCAAAAATTATTGCTTCAGCAATCAAACCAATAGATAACATCACGTTACCTGTTAGTGGTCCTAATTCGAAATGGATAATTTTGAAAAGCGCTCCTACAATTACAATAGATGCTCCTAATCCGTAAGCCATTGTCATAAATTTCTTAAATGCTCTTGATTGTGCCATAATTTTAGTTTTTTTTTAGTTTAAGTTAGTTTACTACTTAAGTAGATTAATATTAATTGTTTGTTGTGTTAATTATTTATTTTTTGCGTTTTTTGTTACATCAGTTCCCATATAATCTTGAACTGTTCTGAAACCAATATAACTTCTTGCTGAATCAGCATACTCGTAATCTCTTGAACTTACCTGTAAATAATAGGCAACATCTTTCCAAGAACCTCCACGAACAACTTTACGTTGGTTATCCACATCGTTTACACTAGGATTAATTGTTGATACATATTCATAAGATGAAGGATCGTAAGATGCACTTACCCATTCTGAGACATTACCTGCCATATTATATAAGTTATAATCGTTTGGCTCATAAGATTTAGCCTCAACTGTATATAACGCTTGGTCAGCTGCATAATCACCTCTTAAAGGTTTAAAATTAGCCATAAAGCAACCTCTATCATTTTTAGTATAAGGTCCTCCCCATGGATAAGTTGATGCTTGTAATCCTCCACGAGCAGCATATTCCCACTCTGCTTCAGATGGTAATCTGAATGAATTTACAAAAGCTGCTTTTCTGTCTTTCTGGTACGCATTTTTATTCAATGTTCTCCATTGACAAAAAGCTTTAGCTTGTTTCCAAGAAACACCTACTACTGGATATTCTCCATAAGCATCATGCCAAAAGTAATCATTGTGCATTGGCTCGTTATATGAATAAGCAAAATCTCTAATCCAAGTTGTTGTATCTGGATAAATTTCAACTTCTTCTTTTATAATAACGTCTTTTCTTTTAAGAGATCTGTCTTTAGCTGCTTTTTCAATATCCATATAAGTATATTGAAATTTAAATTTAGACACATCCCAAGTTCTTTGTCCATTATAAGATTCTTCAAGAGGAAGATACATTGTATCCATTACCTCAGCAAAATACTCATCTGGATAATCTGCAGTGTCAAAAATTAAATCAACATCTTTGTTTAATTTTCTTCCTTCATATCCAGTTGGGCCCAAACCACTGTAGTTGTCATACATGTATTTTTCGTAGACAGTCATATTTTCTGGATCTGCATCATTAAATGCAAATTCACCAATACCACCACTCCCAGGTGTTTCTCCTATCTCATCAGCTAGAATAGCCAATTTAGTTCTAATAGTAGAATCTCTTACCCAGTTAACAAATTGACGATATTCGCTATTTGTTATTTCGGTAGCATCCATATAAAATGCTCTAACTGTTACCGTTTTGGCAGGTGCATCATGAATACCAGCAAGATCATCGTCCGCTTTACCCATAATAAAAGCACCACCAGGAACTAGCTCCATTCCAAAGGGCTTTTCTGGATGCCATTTCTTTCCTTTAACTCCAACTAGCTCACCTCTATCATTAGAGCCACAACTAGTTATAAGAGCTAAAACTGCGATTAATAAAATAAACTTCTTCATATCCATAGAAAACTCGAGGTTAATAATTTATTATTTGTGTCTTAAAAAATTTAAGAGCGTAAACATATCTATATATTTTCAAAAAAACAACTTTTTTTTAAAAAAAATTACATTTCATCGTAATAAATATGCATTTAAACGATGAAATTTGTGTAAAACGAGCACTGTTTTTATATACAGTTCTTCTGAAACGCTTTGTACCAACGGTCTGGGAGCTTGTTATTACAAGCATCTATATAGTCTTGGTGCATGCAAGGTAATAACGTGTGTCTTTTCAATTTATTATTTATTTCAGATAAAAAAGGTATTTCTATCCACCAACGTTGTGTTTTTTTGCTTTTATAAAAAACAAGCTCCTGATTGTCGACTAAAGTAATGAATTTCTGATAATTTTCGTTGTTTAAAAAATCTTCATCGTTCACTCTAAAATTCACTCCCTCAATGAAATACCAAATAATTTGTGCAATTAACATAGAGGTTATGCCATCATCTTTAGATGGCTTATACTCATAAATACCCATTGAAGATACTTTATTACTTATTCCTGCATATCTTGAAATAGCGCAAATCTCTTTACCATCAATTCCGTTAGGTGAAGCTTTTTGTCGTGAACTTACTTCTGAAGCATTTATAGCATTTAAATCTATACTTACAATATTAGCGTCTCTTAATACTGGTTCTACTATTGTAATGTCTTTTGATACCTGACCTAATCTATATGACTCGAAATAAAGTTTATCCATTAAATCTATTTCTTCTTGAGAATTAAAATAGGTTTGGTATCCTATAGTAGCATAATTAAACAGATTGTATGGTTTATCTAATATAATTTTTCCAACAAAGCTATCATTCTTAATTGGCTTGGCAGAATCGCCTAAATCGAATTTAGAATCTACATTTACAATATTAATCATTGGAGACACATCATCATAAGCTCTATAATTAGCGTATGTTAAATCTTGACTTCCACCTATAATAATAGGAATGATATTTTTTTGGACTAAAATAGTAATCGTAGTTTTAAGAGCAAAATAAGTATCTTCTACAGATTCTCCTTTATTTATATCTCCTAAATCTACAATTGTTTTGTGCCAATTTCCTGGAAACAATGAATATAGTGACTTACGTATCTCGTCTAAATTAAATTCTTCTCCAATATAATTAACATCGTTCCTATTTTCTAGAACGCCTATTATAGCTAATTGGACATTCTCTAATTCTGGGATGCCATTTTGTTTTGAATGAACTATTATTTTTTTTCCTAAAGTTTGTTGTGATAATAACTCGCTATGAGCTAAAACCAAATCTGAAACTGGAGAAAGAAAATTAAAATTCATTTATGCCTTCTTTTTAGTAGTTGTTTTTTTCTTGGCAGTTTTTTTAGCCGTTTTTTTCTTTGGTGCCTTTTCTTCGATAAGTGCTTTTGCTTCTTCTAAAGTCATTCCAGACACATCATGAGTTTTGGGTAATTCAATTTTAATTTTACCTTTTATTAAATTATGTCTTCCCCAACGTGCCTTTTCTACTTTAATCCCTTCTTCTTCCCAGTTATGAATAACCTTATCTATTTCCTTTTGAATTTTTTCTTCAATCAAAGTAACAATATCGCTATCAGATAAATTATCCCAATCATATTTTTTATTCACATTAATGAACATGTTGTTCCATTTAATAAATGGTCCAAATCTCCCTTTACCTTTTTGAACAGGTAAATCTTGATACATATATATAGGTGCATCTGCTTTTTGCTTTTCTTTTATTAAAACAATAGCATCCTCCATTTCTACACTTAATGCTTCAACTCCTTTTGGCAAGGACACATAGGCTTTACCAAATTTAACATAAGGTCCAAAACGTCCATTATTAACTTCTACTTCCTCACCTTCATAAGTTCCTAGTTGTTTAGGAAGCTGGAATAAATCCATGGCTTCTTCAAATGTAATGGTGTTTAGTTGTTGGTCTGGAGATAAACTTGCGAATTGTGGTTTTTCTTCATCATCAACTGTACCTATTTGCACCATAGGTCCAAACTTCCCTAAACGCACACTTACTTGACGTCCTGTTTTTGGGTCCTCTCCAAGAATTCTTTCACCAGATTCTCTTTCTGCATTTTCTTGAACATCGACAACTATAGGATGAAAATCTTTATAAAAGGCTTTCATCATTTTTTTCCAATCTACTTTTCCTTCAGCTATTTCATCGAAATCTTCTTCAACTTTAGCTGTAAAGTTGTAATCTAAAACAGCGTCAAAATTTTTAACTAAAAAATCGGTTACAATCATTCCAATATCTGTAGGAACTAATTTGCCTTTATCAGACCCAACTTTTTCGGTTAACAGATTATCTTTTACTTGACCGTTCTGTAATGTTAACTGCGAATAATTTCGTTCTACACCTTCTACAGCTCCTTTTTCAACATAATTTCTATTTTGAATAGTAGAAATTGTTGGCGCATAAGTAGATGGTCTACCAATACCAAGCTCTTCTAATTTCTTAACTAATGAAGCTTCAGTATATCTGGCAGGTGGTCTTGTATAGCGTTCTGTTGCAGTTATGTAATTATTTAATAACGTTTCGTTAGTTTTCATTGCTGGAAGCATACCATCCTGCTCTTCATTTTCATCATCTGTTCCTTCTAAATAAACTTTTAAAAATCCATCAAACGTAATAACTTCACCATTAGCTGAGAATGTATTATTATGGGTTGAAGCACTTATCTTAACATTGGTTCTTTCTAATTCTGCTTCGCTCATTTGCGAAGCAATGGCACGTTTCCAGATCAAATCATACAATCTAGATTGATCTCTATCTATATCTACCGAATGTAGAGAAAAATCTGTAGGACGTATCGCCTCATGCGCTTCTTGAGCACCTTTAGATTTACCTTTATAATTTCTTTGTTTACTATATTTTGAGCCATAAGCACTTTCTATAGCAGACTGTGCTCCTTTTTTAGCTTCATCAGATAAATTCACACTATCTGTTCTCATATAAGTAATTAAACCAGCTTCGTATAAACGCTGCGCTAATGTCATGGTTTTACTTACAGAAAAATATAATTTTCTTGATGCTTCTTGTTGTAATGTTGATGTAGTAAAAGGTGCAGCTGGCGATTTTTTAGCTGGCTTTTTTTCTAAATCTGAAACTTTAAAATTTGCCGTTGCATTTTTCTCTAAAAATGTCTGAGCTTCTTCTTTCGTTTTAAAGTTTTTAGGCAATTTGGCTTTAAAAGATTGACCTGCTTCGTTTGAAAATTCAGCATCAATTCTATAAGACGCTTCAGCAGTAAAATCTTGAATATCTCGTTCTCGTTCAACTATCAATCTTACTGATACAGATTGAACTCGACCTGCAGACAAACCACCTTTAACCTTTCGCCAAAGCACAGGAGATAATTCGTAACCTACTATTCTATCTAAAACTCGACGCGCTTGTTGTGCATCTACCAAATCGTAATCAATACCTCTAGGATTCTCTATAGCTTTTTGGATAGCCGTTTTTGTTATCTCATGAAAAACAATACGTTTGGTCTTTTCTTTATCTAAATTTAAAGATTCAGCCAAATGCCAAGCAATGGCTTCTCCTTCTCTATCTTCATCACTTGCTAACCAAACCATTTCGGCTTTTTTAGCTAGTTCTTTAAGCTTCTTAACAACTGCTTTTTTATCTTTAGAAACCTCGTATTTAGGATTAAAATCCCCTTCTACATCAACTCCTAATTCTTTAGAAGGCAAGTCTGCTATATGCCCAAAACTAGATTCAACCTTAAAATCTTTTCCAAGGAATTTTTCTATTGTTTTGGCTTTCGCTGGTGACTCTACTATTACTAAATTCTTCGACATTTATGATTTTTTTAAGGCTACAAATGTATGTGAAAAAAAATTTATCTTCCTAATTTAAAAATTTTAGGCTCTTTTTTTTAATTCATTGTACAAGATAAAAGCCTGTATTTATAGGTACAGGCTTCAAAAAATTATAATTTGGATGTAGTAATTTAATCTACAATATGATTTATAGTTGCATCATTGTCAAATCCAACAACCTCCTTATATACTAAATAAGTAGGAAGATATATAAAAGTAGATGTAAAAAATAAACCGATTCCACATAACAACATTCCGACTATTTGTGCTAGTATAGATGATACTATTATTAATCCAAAAACCAATAACCATTTTTTATTCCCTAAAGCAAAACTTCCTTTAATAATATTCTCAACAGAGAAATCTGGATTAAATGCGAAAAATAATGTAAAGAAAGACATTGGTACTACAACATATATAATAGGCACAAAACAAAGTAAGGTTGCTATTATTGATATTAAAAACGTAGCAAGCATTAACACTAATAACTTTCCTAGGTATTTGCCATTAATAAAATAAAAAAAGTCTGAAGTTCTCACTTCCTCATTATAATCTAATCGCTTCACTATTCTTAAAAAAGCAGCATTAAGAGCAATAGAAACAGTACCTAAAACCAACATACCTACAATAAACAAACTAATAGCTAAAAGAGAAAAACCAGCAAAAACAGCTTCGTATGTTCCTGAATCAACATTCCCGCTTTCTGCCTGAGCAATTAATGCGATAATAAAAGGCACATAAATTGTAATAATTAGCGGCAACATAACTATGATTGTAAATAGTTGTAGTAAAAAACCCTGTAGCCATACTTTCTTAAAAAGCTCAATACTATTACTGAAAACATCACCAAAATCTAAAGATTTGGCATTTTGTATTTTTTTTTGAATTTCTAAAAATTGCATCTTATTTTTTTATTGATTAGCTCTTAAAGATACTTATTTTTTCAACACGATTATCAATAATATACTTACTGCCACTTTGTCACTTTGCTCAAAAAAATCGTATCTTTGGTGCTTCTTCTCTAGAGAAGGCACGAAAATTGACAAAAATTAATTTTCTTATTTGAATTATGGATAAAGTTATTGATGAAAGCAAACAAGGTGAAAGCTTAGTTTTACAAAATAAAGAAGCTAATACTAGAAAGCTATATATTGAAAGTTATGGTTGTGCTATGAATTTTAGCGATAGCGAAATTGTAGCTTCCATTCTTTTTAAAGAAGGTTACAACACCACACAAAACCTTGAGGATGCAGATTTAGTATTAGTAAATACTTGTTCTATTCGTGATAAAGCTGAACAAACAGTTAGAAAAAGACTTGAGAAATATAATGCTGTCAAGCGTATTAACCCAAAAATGAAAGTTGGTGTATTAGGTTGTATGGCTGAACGTTTAAAAAACAAATTCCTAGAAGAAGAAAAGATTGTAGACCTTGTTGTTGGTCCAGATGCATACAAAGATTTACCAAATCTACTTGCTGAAGTAGAAGATGGCAGAGATGCTATAAACGTGATTCTTTCTAAAGAAGAAACTTATGGAGATATTTCGCCAGTTCGTTTAAACACAAATGGTGTTTCTGCTTTTGTTTCTATTACTCGTGGTTGCGATAATATGTGCACATTCTGTGTCGTACCTTTTACAAGAGGACGAGAAAGAAGTCGCGATCCACAAAGTATCTTAGAAGAAGTAAACGATTTATGGACTAAAGGCTATAAAGAAATCACACTATTAGGACAAAATGTTGATAGCTACCTTTGGTATGGCGGAGGTTTAAAAAAAGATTTTGATAAAGCTAGCGAATTACAAAAAGCCACTGCTGTAAACTTTTCTAATTTATTAGACATGTGTGCTAAGGCCCAACCAAAAATGCGCATTCGTTTTTCCACATCAAATCCTCAGGATTTAACTTTAGATGTGATTGAAACCATGGCAAAACACAACAACATTTGCAAACACATCCATTTACCTGTTCAAAGTGGAAGTAATAGAATTTTAAAAGAAATGAACAGGCTTCATACTCGAGAAGAATATTTCGAGTTGATTGACAACATTAAACGCATCCTTCCTAACTGTTCGATTAGTCAGGATTTAATTGCTGGTTTCCCTACAGAAACAGAGCAAGATCATCAAGATACTTTAAGTTTAATGGACTATGTAAAATACAACTTTGGTTATATGTTTACTTATTCCGAAAGACCTGGCACACTAGCAGAACGTAAATTGGAAGACGATGTTCCAGAAGAAGTAAAAAAACGTAGGCTTGCTGAAATAGTTCAACGTCAACGTGAACACAGTGAGATTAAAACCAAAGAATATGTAAATACCTTTGTAGAGGTTTTAATTGAGCGAGAATCTAAAAAATCTGATGCACAATGGTCTGGAAGAACATCGCAGAACATTGTGGCTGTTTTTCCAAAAGCGAATTACAACATTGGAGATATAGTCGATGTTAAAGTAACAGATTGCACTAGTGCCACACTTATTGGTGAAGCAATAGGGTTTTCTGAAAATAAATAAAAAGAACAGAGAGCAGAGACAAAAGAAAGAAGAGTTATAAATTAGGTCTTTTTTATATTCTCATTTCTCTTTCATCTAATTAATATGGAATCAATTCAAGCAACAAAACAACGTTTTGGAATAATAGGTAACGATACAAAACTAAATCGTTCTATAGAAAAAGCCATTCAAGTAGCACCAACAGATATTTCTGTATTGGTAACTGGAGAATCTGGTGTAGGTAAAGAAAGTATTCCAAAAATCATACATCAATTATCTCACAGAAAACATGGGAAATATATTGCTGTAAATTGTGGAGCCATTCCAGAAGGCACAATAGATAGCGAATTATTTGGCCATGAAAAAGGAGCATTTACTGGAGCTACACAAACGCGTTCTGGGTATTTTGAAGTAGCTGATGGTGGTACTATTTTCCTTGATGAAGTTGGAGAATTACCACTAACAACTCAAGTACGATTACTACGTGTTTTAGAAAATGGCGAATTTATTAAAGTTGGTTCAAGTAAGGTTCAAAAAACCAATGTTCGTATTGTGGCTGCTACAAATGTCAATTTGTTTGACGCTATTAAAAAAGAAAAATTTCGTGAAGATTTATATTATAGATTGAGTACTGTTGAAATTCATTTACCTCCATTAAGAGATAGAAAAGAAGACATTCATTTATTGTTTAGGAAATTTTCAAGCGATTTTGCTTTAAAATATAAAATGCCAACCATTAAATTAACTGACGATGCCATTAATTTATTATTAAAATTTAGATGGAGTGGTAACATAAGACAACTAAGAAATATAGCAGAACAAATTTCTGTTTTAGAACAAAATAGAACAATTACTGGTCCAACACTTCAAGAATATTTACCAAACACAGGCACAAACCTACCAGCAGTAATTAATACTTCAAAATCTGAAAGTGATTTTAGTAACGAACGTGAAATTTTATACAAAGTATTGTTCGATATGAAAAGTGACTTAAACGACTTAAAAAAGCTAACCATGGAACTCATGAAGAGTGGTAATGCTACAGAAGTTCAAAAAGATCACGAAGGATTGATTCAAAAAATTTATGGTGAAGAAGATGAAAACGAAATCTCTACTGAAGATTTAGAAGTACTTTCTATCTCGGAAAAATCGTCCGAAACTTATAATTCTCCAGATGACACTCAAGATAAATATCATTTTGCCGAAGAAATTGAAGAAGAAGAAACCTTATCTTTACACGATAAAGAACTAGAGCTCATAAAAAAATCTTTGGAACGCCATCAAGGAAAACGTAAACTAGCTGCTGCAGAATTAGGCATTAGCGAACGCACTTTATACAGGAAAATTAAGCAATTTGATTTATAGATTATATTTTTTGTATCTTTAAAAAGCTAATAACCCGTTTTCTTATGAAAAAATCACTGTGCTATCTTTTCTGCTTTTTAATAATATCTTCCTGTGGTAATGATGATGATGCAACTACTTCACAAACTCAATCCACAGAAAACCCTTCTCTTGAAGTCACAAATACTGTTGAAGTAACCACAGATGAAAATAATTTTTTAGGTGTTGATGATGTTTTAACATATACCATTTCTGTTAAAAACAATGGTGATGTAAACCTTTCAGGATTAAATATAAATACAACACTTTCCGATTTAGCGAGCAATACACTTGACCTAACTTCAGGACCAACCTTTATTAGTTCAGATTCTGGAAGTGAAGAAGGGTATCTACAAGTTAATGAAACAACAAGGTATTCTGCAAACTATACCATTACGCAAAATGAGGTTGATGCTAGAGGAATATCTTTCAGTGCGACTGTTAACGGAACCAGTCCTGATGGCGAAAATGTAAGCGATGTAAGCGATAATGGCAATGATTCAGATGGTAACGATTCAGACGACCCAACAGAAACCATTATTGAGTTTGACCCATTAATCATTTCAGAATATCACGAGCTCAATGGTTCTGGTGAAATTAGAACTAAATATACTTTTAATGAAGAAGGTGATTTCTACAAATTCAGCGATATAGGAGCAAATTTGAGTCTTATTTTTGAATATGATTCTGATGGAAAAATTACAACCTTAGTGGAAACTGACTTACTAGGCACAGCATTGAATTCAATTGAAATATCTTATGACACTGATGATAAGATCACCAGCATAGGCGACCATAATTACATTTATAATTCAGTTGAAGAATACTATTATGATGAAGATTCCTATTTTGAAAGCACTTATGAAGCTGGTGATTTGATTTATACAGAAATTGGGTATTTAAAATTTTTGACTTCTGAAAGTGCTGTTAATAATATCACACGCTATTGTAATTACGGTTATGATTCTGTTTACAATACAGTAACAGAGACTTATATCGAAGAATACACCTATTGCAACGTTCTTCTCGATGGTATTATAGAGCATGATGGAATAAATGTAATAGGGCATTATAACGAAAATGATGATCTTACTTACGAGCATTTTTCTTCAATCAATCCACTATATACAGATTCAAACAATCTACAAATATTATATGTCTTTCTTAAAACACTTAATATTTTAAACGAAGCTTTCAACTATAAAGTAATTTGGTCTCAAAACAATTTACAATCAAGTATTCCAGAAATAGAGCCGTCATCAAAAATATGGCTATATAATTTTAATGATTTGGAACTACCTATCAATTCAACTATTCAGAGTTATTATGCTGGCACACTTGAATATGAAAGGCTTTTTGCCAATTATTACTATCAAGGAGATGCCATACCAGATTAAAAAAATATTTTTTGAAAATTTTATGAGCTACTTGCGTTTAAAGAATTAAATTTGAACTCCCTATAAATTTAGTTTTCAAAAAAACGAGAATGAAAAAAATAGTATTATACAGTATATTAATCATTTTAACCTTAACATTAATTGGTTGTGGTGCTTATTCGTTTACTGGAGCATCCATTCCTGCAGATACAAAAACATTTCAGGTAAATTACTTTCAAAACAATGCCATTTTAGTAGAACCTGGATTAGATAGACAATTCACTTTAGCTCTACAAGATTTATTATTGAATCAAACCAATTTAGAATTAGTAACCTCGAATGGAGATTTAGTTTATGAAGGAGAAATTACAGAGTATAGAATCTCTCCTACTACAGCAACAGCAAATAACACAGCAGCACAAAACAAATTAACTATTACTGTTAATCTGCGTTTTTTTAATAGAAAAAATGATGAAGATGATATGGAACAACGCTTCTCGTTTTTCTACGATTATGAAGGAGATGCCAACCTAGTTGGAGCACAAAAAGTAATTGCTATCGAAGCCATTTTTGAAAGACTCACTCAAGATATTTTTAATGCAACATTAGCCAAGTGGTAATATGAATCAAAAAGAGTTTATACATATTCTTCAAAATCCACAAAGCGTAACTACAAATCACACTGCAGATTTAAAAGCGATTACTGAAGAATTTCCGTATTTTCAATCGGCTCGAGCACTTTATCTTAAAGGTCTAAAAAGCAAAGAAAGCTTTAAATATAATCAAGAATTAAAAACGACTGCTACTTACACAACAGATAGAAGTATTTTATTCGATTTTATTACTTCGGAAGTCTTTATACAAAATGAAATTTCTCAATTCATAAAACAAAATACAGCCAACCTAAAAGACATTACTGTAGATGTTGAAGATATTTCTATAAACAAAAGCGTTTCAATAGACGATGCCTTAAAACAACAAATTAAAGATACGACTGGTGTTCTAGATCCTGAGTTATTTCAGCCTAAAATAAAACCTACCGAAATTGCTAACTTCAAATTAGATCAAACCATAGAAATTGAAGAATCTACCGAAGCCAATAAAGAACAAGTAGACATTTCGCCAGACGACATTTTAAAACTTGGCAAACCACTACAATTTCACCATAACGAAACACATTCTTTTAACGAATGGTTAAAGTTAACGCGATTTAAACCTATTGAAAGAGTAGTTGATAACGATCTTGAAAAATCATCAGATTTAGCAGATTTAGAAAGAGAAAAGAAATTCAATTTAATTGAGAAATTTATTATAGATAACCCAAAATTGAAACCAGAAAAAATAACTACTAAAAACACAAACCTTGCTGAACAACAAATGATTCAACCAGAATCGTTAATGACAGAAACATTAGCAAGAATTTATGTAGAACAAAAAAACTATAAAAAAGCAATTCAATCTTACAACATTTTAAGTTTGAAATATCCAGAAAAAAGTGGTTTCTTTGCAGACCAAATTAAAGCAATAAAAAAATTACAAGAACAAAACAATAAATAACATGAGTACGTTTACAATATTTTTAGCACTAATAGTCGTTGTCGCTTTTTTACTAGTGGTAGTAATCATGGTTCAAAACCCTAAAGGTGGAGGTTTATCTTCTTCATTTGGTGGTGGTGGAACACAACAACTAGGTGGTGTAAAAAAAACAACCGACTTTTTAGACAAGAGTACTTGGACTTTAGCAACATTAATGTTAGTATTAATTTTACTTTCTAACGTGGCTATAAACAGAGGTTCAGGCTCAGTAGAATCTAAAGCTTTAGATACAGAAACAACAACTCAACCAGTTGTTCCTGCTACGACTCCTGTTGCTCCTGCTCCAACAAATAGCACAGAGCCAGAGGCAGAGTAATCATATTGTCTTATAAAAACATTAAAAATGCCAACTAGTTTAGTTGGCATTTTTTTTAATGAAAATTTGTCAGTCCATGTCTATTGGCACATTTTTAGTACAATGCTAAAACGTTAACATTAACTTTTTAATTAAAAATATATACATATGAGTTTAAAAATTAAACCTTTAGCAGACAGGGTTCTTATTGAACCTGTTGCAGCAGAAACTAAGACTGCTTCTGGAATTATTATTCCTGATAACGCCAAAGAAAAACCTCAACAAGGAAAAGTAATGGCAGTTGGTAAAGGCAAAAAAGATGAACCAATGACAGTAACAATTGGAGATACTGTTCTTTACGGAAAATATTCTGGTACAGAACTTAAACTTGAAGGAAAAGATTACTTAATGATGCGTGAAAGTGACATTTTAGCAATTATTTAATCATAATTAAAAAACTTAAAAAAAAATGGCAAAAGATATAAAATTTGATATTGAAGCACGCGACGGACTGAAACGTGGTGTAGATGCATTAGCAAATGCAGTAAAAGTTACTTTAGGACCTAAAGGACGTAATGTTATTATTAGTAAAAGTTTTGGTGCACCTCAAGTAACTAAAGATGGTGTAACAGTTGCAAAAGAAGTAGAACTAGAGAACGAGCTTGAAAACATGGGAGCTCAAATGGTAAAAGAAGTAGCTTCTAAAACCAACGATTTGGCTGGAGATGGAACAACTACTGCAACCGTTTTAGCACAAGCAATTGTGAAAGAAGGTTTAAAAAATGTAGCTGCTGGAGCAAATCCAATGGATTTAAAACGTGGTATTGACAAAGCAGTCGAAGCCATTACAAAAAACCTAGAAAAACAAGCTAAAAAAGTAGGTAACTCTTCAGAAATGATTAAACAAGTTGCTGCAATTTCTGCAAATAACGATGATACTATTGGAGATTTAATTGCTAAAGCTTTTGGTAAAGTTGGTAAAGAAGGTGTTATTACTGTTGAAGAAGCAAAAGGTATGGAAACATACGTAGATGTTGTTGAAGGTATGCAATTTGACAGAGGGTATCTTTCTCCTTACTTTGTTACTGATGCAGATAAAATGATTGCCGATTTAGAGAATCCGTACATTTTATTATTCGATAAAAAGATTTCTAACTTACAAGAAATCCTTCCAATATTAGAACCAGTTGCGCAATCTGGTCGTCCATTATTAATTATTGCTGAAGATGTAGAAGGTCAAGCTTTAGCTACTTTAGTAGTTAATAAATTACGTGGTGGATTAAAAATTGCTGCTGTAAAAGCACCTGGATTTGGAGACAGACGTAAAGCCATGTTAGAAGATATTGCTATCTTAACTGGTGGTGTTGTTATTTCTGAGGAAAGAGGATTCTCTCTTGAAAATGCCGATTTAAGCATGCTAGGAACTGCTGAAACAGTAACTATTGATAAAGACAATACAACAATTGTAAATGGTTCTGGAAAAGCTTCAGAAATTAAAGCTAGAGTAAGCCAAATTAAAGCTCAAATAGAAACAACTACAAGTGATTACGATAAAGAGAAACTTCAAGAACGTTTAGCAAAATTAGCTGGTGGAGTTGCAGTACTTTATGTTGGTGCAGCAAGTGAAGTTGAAATGAAAGAGAAAAAAGACAGAGTAGACGATGCATTACATGCAACTAGAGCTGCTGTTGAAGAAGGTATTGTTGCTGGTGGTGGAGTTGCTTTAGTAAGAGCAAAATCATTATTAGAGAAAATAACTACAGAAAACTTAGACGAAGTAACAGGAATTCAAATTGTAGCTCGTGCTATTGAAGCTCCTTTACGTACCATTGTTGAAAATGCAGGTGGAGAAGGTAGTGTTGTAGTTTCTAAAGTTATGGAAGGAAAAGCTGCTTTTGGTTTTGATGCAAAATCTGAAACTTATGTAGATATGCTTAAAGCTGGAATTATTGATCCTAAAAAAGTAACTCGTATTGCATTAGAAAATGCAGCCTCAGTTGCTGGAATGATTCTTACTACAGAATGTGCATTAATAGATATTAAAGAAGATGCTCCTGCAATGCCTCCAATGGGTGGAGGTGGCATGCCAGGCATGATGTAATGGCGAAACGCCATAGATATAATAAAAAACGCCTCAATTTCTTGAGGCGTTTTTTTTGTCCTTATCTTTTTTAAAAACTATTCAATATGCAATGTGCTCCACAAAAGGTTAATCATTTCTTCTCCTTCATTATCTCCATCTCCTCCTAAATTCATAGTCATTAGTAGAACACCTTCATCCTTTTTACCAACAGCAGAAATCTCATAAACTTCTATTTCTCCTTTATATTCTAATTCTGCTTTAAGAATTTCTATCTTCTCACCAGATTTTAAAGTTATTTCATAATCTTTTCTTTCTAAAGAATAACCATAACTAACACTCTCTTTAGTTACTTCATTCAGCATTATTTCCTGCATCATAGTTGGATTAAACGAATCATATTTTTGTACAATGATTCCAGAACCTCCAGCTGTCATTAACATAATTTGCTCAATCCCTAAATCAATTTCAGTTTTTGAAACTTTATGTTTTTTCGAATATTTAAAAGTATAAAAAGGATCACTATATATTAATGTGTCTTTTTCTTTTACAGATATCTGAATGGTTTTTCCATCCACTTTAAACTCGTAATCTTTTTCTAAAGATATCTCTTGAGTCTGATTATTAACGGTTATAATAAAATCAGTTTGAGAATATGTCTTTGAAATTAATAGACAGGTAAATATAAAAAGTAGTTTCTTCATGGAAATTTGATTATTATTCTTGCAATATAAAAAAAGTCTAAACAATTGTTTAGACTTTTTTTAGTTTCATTAATTCTCTTTATGGTCTTCTACCACAGACTCTTCACGATACCTACAACAGTTATGTACACTGTTATAAGCTTCATCTGTTGCAATCACATTTTTTGTATCATGACCAACTGAAGCAATGTTGTTTTCAATGGTGTTTAAATCTGTTTTATTTTCATCGTAAAAAAGCACTAATTCATGTGTATCAACATTCCATACTGCCGATTTAACACCCTTTGTTTTAATACACGTTTTTTCAATTCGCTCTTTACACATGTTACAAACACCATCTACTTCCATAGTCGCTCTGGCATTCTTGTTTTGTGAAAAAGCAGTCATACCTATCAGCATAACAATTAATATTCCTAGTTTTTTCATCTTATTAATTTTAAGTTGTTATTATTTTTATTCAATTTTAAATCGTAATCCAGCATAATACATACTTCCAAATACAGGACCATATACAAAAGTAGTATCAAAATAAGAGCCAAACGGATCGTTTGGTGCTAAAATAGCATTTTCTTGTCTAACATTAGTCATGTTTTCACCTCCTAAATATACTTCAAATTTGGGTGAAAACACTTTAGTTACCTGCATATTTAAAGTACCAACAGTAGGTGAATATTCTGGCACACGATAATCAACAGGATTCGTTACTGTTGAAGTAAACCGTTGCTCACTCAACCAATTATAAGTAACATCGAACTTCCAATTCCCACCAGTATCTTGCATTTCTGTTTCATAAGACACATTTGCGAATACACGATGTTGTGGCGTTAATGCCTTTTCGAGTTTACCAGACTGATACTGAGTTTTAACATCGTAATATTTATAAGCCATACGCAAATCGAAATGAGCAAATACATTATAATTTAACTCTAACTGAAAACTATTAGCATAACTTTCACCTTCAAGATTATAGAAACTTACTGCCTGTGGATCTTCATAATCAACAACTACTTGATTTTGAAAATCGGTCCTGTAAAAATCTAATGTGACATCAGCTTTTCTACCAAACAGATTAAATCCTTGTAAAAAAGAAACCCCATAATTCCATGCAATTTCAGGATCTAAACCGTAAATATTACCTCCTGAGTTAAGAATATTTATCTGTCTTGAAGTCGCAAACATGCTCTGGTTTTCAGTAAAAACATTAGCACTACGTTTTCCTCTTCCTATAGAAGCTCTAATGGCAGATTTCTCCCAAGGTGTATAACGAGCATGTAATCTTGGCGTTACAAAAACACCAAGTAAATTATGATTATCTACTCGAACACCAGCTGTTAGATTTAGCTTATCTAAATTATCGTAATTGTATTCAAAAAAACCACCAACAGACGCTTCAGTTCTTTTATATTCAGTCTTGTTTACTAACTCCTTATAATGATCATAGGTATAGCTTATTCCTGTTTTAATTTTATGTCTAGAATCACTAATAATAGAATTATAAATTGCATTAGCATATAAACTATTATGGACAATATTATAAACATTAAGTCCGAAATAAGATTCCTGTTCATGCCAACTAAATGCTGATTGCACTCCTAAACTTTGATAAGGAATCTCTGGATTTACATAGCCTAATTTTACTGCAGCCTCAAAACGTTGGGTATCTATTTCGCTTCCCCAAGCATTAGTTGTTAATTTGTCGGTATTTGGATCAAAATCTAACTGTCCTGCTTGCTTGGCATCGTTTAAATATTTCACATTAATAAAGCTTACAAAACCTTTTTCTGGATTGGTATATTGCCAACGGTTCATAATATTAATCTGATTATAAATCGGCATATCCATAAAACCATCATCGTTAACGTCATGCTTTTTATTATGTGTATTTCCATGAACGTATAAACCAGTATCCCATTTATCTGAAATCTTAGTATTTAAATGCACATTCAATTCTAGCCTTTCACTACTTGCTCCATAAAGGTTCACAAAAAGTGACTTATCAGTTTTTGGTTTCACCAATTCGGTGTTTATTTGGCCAGCAATACTCTCGTAGCCATTAACCACACTACCAGCTCCTTTAGTAATTTGAATACTCTCTACCCAAGTTCCAGGTATAAAACTCAAACCATAAGCTTGAGATGCGCCACGAATGGATGGAATATTTTCAGTAGTAATTAAAATATAAGGACTTGTTAAGCCTAACATTTTAATTTGTCTGGTTCCAGAAACTGCATCAGCAAAATTCACATCGATAGATGGATTGGTTTCAAAACTTTCAGATAGATTACAACATGCAGCTTTTAAAAGTTCGTCGCTACTTACAGTCATAACATTCTGTGAAAGCAAATAAGACTTAGCTGTAGCTTGTTTCCTTGAGCTTAAAACCACCTCATCCAAACTACTGGTTGGCTCCAATAAATGGTGAATATGATCTGTGTTTTTAATCGTTAACGTATCGGTTTTATAACCAACATAACTTACTACAAGTTTCTTGTAATCTGTTTCATAAGGAATAGTAAATTTTCCATCAAAATTTGTTGAAGTTCCTACAGTTGTATCTAGCCAATACACATTAGCTCCTATAACAGGAATGTGTTTGTTTTCTTCATTTACTTGCATTATCATTCCATTTATTTTCTCTTGAGAAAACGAAAAAACAGGAAGCAAGACTAACAATAGCGCTAATTTCTTCATAATTGAATGGTATTAATTAGCATAATTATAGCCATGATTAACATGATGGAATTTTCAATAAAAGTAGCTTTAGTCATAGGAAGTTTTAAAACTGTTCCTAAGCAAGCACATTGAATCGCTTTTTTATCCAATAAGGTTTTTGTAACTCCAAAAGTGGTGATTCCTAGAACAATTATGGTTAACACTAAAGCGTATGGTATTTGAAAACGCACTAAAAACATGAGTCCTAAACCAACTTCAATAAATGGATAAATCCAACCATAGGCAGGAATAGCTTTTGCCAATGGATCGTACATTCTAAAAGATTTTGGAAATCCTTTTAAGTCTAAGAGTTTAAAGAAGCTAAAAACGATATAAAACAAGCCCATAAAATCTAACATAAACCCATTACTATCGAAAGGGTTTACATTTAATAAAACAGACGCTATTGTTATATAACCTAAGATTAAGAATAACGGTAGAAGTTGTTTTAATTCTGAAATTTCTTCTTTTGGGGCAACACTTCTAAAAACGTTTTTTTGTTCTCTTTCTGAAAGAGTGTATTTGTCTGGCAAAGTCCTTCTTAACTCTTCAGTCTTAATGTGTGAATTCATACTGATAGTAACCTCACCAGCTGCTAAATTTACTTCTACATTAGAAACTTTATCGAGTTGAGTCAAAGCATCTTCAACAGATTTTTTGCAATTATTACAAGTCATACCTGTAACTTGATATGTATGTGTCATTTGAATTTTTATTTGATTAATTAAATAGTGATGAAATCCCCTTATTTCATGGTTAAAGGGAATAACGAAAACAATTAATCAAATAATAAAAACCTGATCGAGAACCTGTATGTCTGCTACCAGATTGGGTGGAGAGTAATCTTTATGAGGTATTACCTGCTTTGGTAATCCTTCAAATAGATTGATATAAGAATATACAAAAGTGCTTAAAAATAGTTGTTGGTCAAATTGTAAGTCTTCAAAAGACGTTTTATTAAGTTCGTCTTGACCTTTAACAACTTCTATTTCATCTTTACAACAATGCTTCTTTTCTAAATTAGAGGCAGCAATAGATTCCATATCCATACCACAATTATCTACTTTAGTGAAAATAGCAACATCTATTAAATTATCTCCACAATAGTGTTTTTCAACCGTAAAAGACATGGTTGAAAACAATACTAAGAAAGCAATTAATACTGAAAACGTTTTATGTAAAAATGTTTTTATCACAACGCAAATTTACATAAAAAAGCAATTGAAACCAGTATTTTATATTAGGATTAACATTATAATCGTTGTTTGTGATAATAAAAAGCTGGAATAAGCAGCAAGGCTATAAGTGGCTGAATTAAAAAGCGTCTGACATTAAAAAACAAATAATAATCTTCTTGTTTTGGATGAATAACAAAATAGAGAAACAAGGACATAAACACGACGTAGGCAATAATAAATATGAGTATTGAAAATTTTACAACACTCTTGTCATTAAAAAGAACAAATAAAACCCCTAAAGAAATTATCGTATTTAAAACATAACGAAGTGTTGTAAATGCTACTAGTTTAAACACTTCTTGCCTTGGTGAATCAATATACAAATAGTCATTTTTAAAGAAAGTCAAAAATGGATCATAAAACAACTGTTCTTCAAAAATTCTAATGAGTACTAGTAAGCTTATTAAAACAAAAAACAATATGTATTTAAATTGTTTACTCATCATTATCCCTTCTATTAGAAAACCTGTTTACCCAAAATAGCCAAAGCAAACACACCATTCCATAAATAATAGCTGGAAAAATAACTGTGTGCAAAATATCTTTTCTCCAAGGATAATGATACAACCCTATAGATAAAACAACCACGCGTACTAAATTGGCAATATAAATTAATACACTACCTGCCAACAAATACAAAACAGTGGTTTTAAATCTTCCAGAAAAAGCAACAATAAAGGAGGAAAAAAGAATAATAACACTCACAGAATTACAACCTTCAATAACTCTTGCTACATACTTCTTATTGATAATAAGTTTCATAGAAGGCTCATTAGGGTGTGGTATTACTCGCGCACTATAACCTAAGGTTTCAAGCATTTCTTTACTTTGCTTTGCCACCAAATTTGTCATGTAATCTGGATAGTAAATTTCGCTTGAAGCATGCTGTAAATACAATTTATATGAAAAAGTTAAAACAGCGTAAACAATTAGAAACGTAATAATAAACTTGATGACTGTTTTATATTGTATCAGTAGATCTCTCAAAAAATAATTTTTAATTACGAAGTTAAAATTATACAAATTACAAGTTACAATGAAGGTTTTTAAATACTTTTGTTAAAACTTTTTGAACAATGACTTTTACATCGTTAAAACCACTAATAGAAACCCTTATTTCTTCAACAGAAAAAACGGTTGACGAACGTTTAAAAAACATTTGCGAGCTTCTAGAATCTGAAATTCCATATTATAATTGGGTTGGTTTTTATTTCAAAAATGGTGATAAAAACGAACTAAAACTTGGACCTTATGTTGGCGAACCTACAGATCATACCATTATTCCTTTTGGAAAAGGCATCTGTGGGCAAGTAGCTGTTAGTAATGCCAATTTTGTAGTACCAGATGTAGCAGCCCAAGATAATTATATAGCTTGCAGTATATCTGTAAAAGCCGAAATTGTGATTCCTATTTTTGTAAATGGTGAAAATATTGGACAAATAGATATCGACTCGAATACACCTGATCCCTTTACTGAATCTGACGAACGTTTTTTAGAATTTATTTGTAAAAAAGTGGCTTCAATTTTATAGTTGTTAATAACTTCTAATTTAAGTTAAAAAATCACGCTCATTTGCATCAGTTTTAAGCCTCAGTTTTTGTTTGAATTACCTACTTTTGCAACCATATAACAACACAACTAAAATGAGCAACAATAAAACTATTAAATCGGCTTTAGTTTCTGTTTTCAGCAAAGAAGGTTTAGAACCTATTGTAAAACAATTACAGCAGCAAAACGTCACTATTTATTCAACAGGTGGAACCGAGAAATTTATTAAAGATTTAGGTATTCCTGTAGTTCCTGTAGAAGACGTAACCTCCTACCCTTCTATTCTTGGTGGTCGTGTAAAAACGTTGCATCCAAAGGTGTTTGGTGGTATTTTAAACAGACAAAATAATGATAGTGATGTTGCAGAATTAGTAGATTTTAATATTCCTCAAATTGATTTAGTTATTGTTGACTTATATCCATTCGAAAAAACAGTTGCTTCTGGAGCAAGTAATCAAGATATTATTGAAAAAATTGATATTGGAGGTATTTCGTTAATTCGTGCAGCTGCTAAAAACTACTCAGATGTTGTTTGCGTATCTTCAGTTGAAGATTATAGCGAATTTTTAGAGTTACTTCAGACAAAAAATGGTGAAACTTCAGAAGACGACAGAAAACGTTTTGCAGCTAAAGCTTTCAATGTGTCTTCTCATTACGATTCAGCTATTTTCAATTATTTCAACAAAAATCACGATATCGCTTCATTAAAAATTAGTGAAACACAAGGTCAAGTATTGCGTTATGGAGAAAACCCACATCAAAGAGGATTTTTCTTTGGAAATTTCGACGAGATATTTACCAAAATTCATGGAAAAGAATTAAGCTACAACAACCTTTTAGATGTTGATGCTGCAGTAAATTTAATGAACGAATTTAAAGGTGAAGCTCCAACTTTTGCTATTTTAAAACACAACAACGCATGTGGCTTTGCACAACGAGACACAGTTTATCAAGCGTATGTTGATGCTCTGGCTGGAGATCCGGTTTCTGCTTTTGGTGGTATTTTAATAAGCAATAAAGAAATAGATGTTGCTACTGCTGAAGAAATTCATAAGTTATTTTGTGAAGTCGTTATTGCTCCTTCATTTTCAACTGAAGCTGAAGCTGTTTTAAAAGGTAAAAAGAATCGTATTTTATTAATTCAGAAAGATATCAACTTACCTCAAACAACTGTTAGAACATGCTTAAATGGTGTTTTAGTTCAGGATAGAGATAATAAAACTGATTCGATTTCAGGTTTATCTGATGCGACAAACAATAAACCAACAAAAAGTGAGTTAGAAGATTTAATATTTGCTTCAAAAATATGTAAGCATACCAAATCGAATACCATTGTATTAGCAAAAAACAAACAATTATGTGCTAGTGGAACAGGACAAACAAGTCGTGTTGATGCATTAAATCAAGCTATACATAAAGCACAATCTTTTAATTTCGATTTAAAAGGAGCTGTTATGGCAAGTGATGCATTTTTTCCATTCCCAGATTGTGTAGAGATAGCCGATAACGCTGGAATCTCAGCAGTTATTCAACCTGGTGGATCTATAAAAGACCAATTAAGCATTGATTATTGTAATGAAAATAATCTGACTATGGTATTTACTGGAACACGTCATTTTAAGCATTAATTTTATTACATTTACAAGATTAGATTAACAACCCTCAAATAAACAACATAAACGCATGGGATTTTTTGATTTCCTAACCGAAGAAATCGCGATAGATTTAGGAACTGCAAATACACTTATTATCCATAACGATAAAGTAGTTGTAGATAGTCCTTCTATTGTTGCTAGAGACAGAATTTCTGGAAAAATAATTGCAGTTGGTAAAGAAGCCAGCATGATGCAAGGAAAAACGCATGAAAATATTAAAACAATAAGACCTTTAAAAGATGGTGTAATTGCAGATTTTGATGCTAGTGAACAAATGATTAGTATGTTCATTAAGAATATTCCTGCTTTAAAAAAGAAATTTTTTACTCCAGCTTTACGTATGGTTATTTGTATTCCATCTGGAATTACTGAAGTGGAAATGCGAGCTGTAAAAGAAAGTGCTGAACGTGTTAATGGAAAAGAAGTTTACTTAATCCATGAACCAATGGCAGCAGCTATTGGTATTGGTGTAGACATCATGCAACCTAAAGGAAACATGATTGTTGATATTGGAGGTGGAACCACTGAAATTGCTGTTATAGCTCTTGGTGGAATTGTTTGCGACAAATCGGTTAAAATTGCAGGTGACGTATTTACAAATGATATTGTTTATTACATGCGTACACAACATAATCTTTACGTTGGAGAACGTACTGCAGAGAAAATAAAAATCCAGATTGGTGCTGCAACTGAAGATTTAGAACTTCCTCCAGAAGATATGAGTGTTCAAGGACGTGATTTACTAACTGGAAAACCAAAGCAAGTAAATATTTCTTATAGAGAGATTGCTAAAGCTTTAGACAAATCTATTTTACGAATCGAGGATGCTGTTATGGAAACTTTATCTCAGACACCTCCAGAATTAGCAGCTGATATATACAATACTGGTATTTATCTTGCAGGTGGTGGATCGATGTTAAGAGGCTTAGACAAGCGTTTATCACAAAAAACAGATTTACCTGTTTATATTGCTGAAGATCCTTTAAGAGCTGTTGTAAGAGGAACTGGTATCACGCTAAAAAACTTACCTAAATACAAAAGCGTATTGATAAAATAGTTTAACACATGCAGCAAATAATAAACTTCATCATAAGAAACAAATCGTTTTTGTTATACTTATTGTTGTTTTCAATTGCCTTAGTCTTTACAATTCAATCGCATTCGTATCATAAAAGTAGATTCATAAATTCGGCAAATTTTTTATCTGGTGGCATTTACAAATCCGTTAATGATATTAACGAATATGTCAATTTAAAAACTCAAAATTTAATTCTTCAAGAAGAAAACAGTGAGTTAAGGTCTCTTATGTTTAGCCAGTCAGACACTATTAATCATACATTTATTGACAGCACATATTCTGGTATTAGTTATAAATTTACTCCTGCAGTTGTATTAAAAAACAGCTATTCTTTAAACAATAATATCTTATTAATTAATAAAGGAAGTAAGGATAGTATTCAACAAGATTTTGGAGTTATTTCTTCTAAAGGTCTTGTAGGAATTATAGATAATACAAGTAATAAATATGCTACTGTTATATCTATATTAAACACAAATAGTAGAATAAGTGCTAAATTGAAAAAGTCAAACCATTTTGGTTCCCTAGTTTGGAATGCCAAATCTCCTAGATTCATTCAATTAACCGAAATACCTAAAATTGCTTCAATACAAAAAGGCGATACTATTGTAACCTCTGGACGTTCAACCATATTTCCAAAAAACATTCCTATTGGAACCATTGAAAGTTTTCAATTAGATACTGCTAAAAATTATTACACCATACATGTACAATTATTCAATGATATGACCAGTATAGAACATGTTTATGTTATTGAAAATAAAGATGCAGAAGAGCTAAACACATTAATAAATAGCACTAATGAATAGTATTATATTTACACATACTTTTCGTTTTATCATTCTTGTATTGTTACAAGTATTAGTGTTGAATTATATTAATTTTTTAGGCTATATTAATCCATATCTATACATTTTATTTATTCTTTTATACCCTTTAAAAAACAATCGAGTTGTATTTATACTTCTTAGCTTTTTTTTAGGATTAACTATTGATATGTTTTCAGATTCAGGTGGTGTGCATGCTGCAGCTGCAGTGTCTATTGCTTTTATTAGACCATTTGTTTTGAAATTCTCTTTTGGAGCAGTTTACGATCATCAAACCATGAAATTTAGTAATGTGGAATTTGGATCGAAACTCACTTACTTTACTATAATGATTCTTATTCATCATTTTATTTTATTTTCATTAGAAATATTTAACTTATTTAAAATAATTTTAATACTTCAAAACACGTTATTCTCCAGTATATTTACTATTATACTTTGTGTTCTAGCAACCATCATATTTAGCAGGAGAACTTAATGAGACAATTTTTACTTTTCATATTAATTATAATTGCAGGTCTTACGTTTATTGCAAGGCTTTTTTACCTTCAAATTTATAATTCAGAAACACATAGTTTATTTGAAGATAATGCCATTCGTAAAGTTTATGATTATCCAAAACGTGGCTTTGTTTACGATAGAAATGGAGAGCTACTAGTAGCTAACCAACCTTCTTATGACGTAATGATTATTCCTCGTGAAGTAAAACCATTAGACACCTTAGAATTTTGTTCTTTACTGAAAATTGATAAGAAAAAATTCATTAACACATATAAAAAAGCTTACCGTTATTCTCCAAGGCTCCCTTCGGTTTTTGTTTCCCACCTTTCAAAAGAAGATTATGCTGTACTTCAAGAAAAAATGAGAAAATATGAAGGTTTTTATATTCAAAAACGTTCCTTAAGAGATTACCAAACGTCTATAGGTGCTAATGTTTTAGGGTTTATAGCTGAAGCAACACAAGGTCAAATAGACAAGAACCCTTATTACAGTATGGGTGATTTAATTGGAAAACAAGGTGTAGAGTTATCTTACGAAGAGGAACTTAGAGGAGTTAAAGGAATCAAATTTATTCAAAAAGACAGATTTAACAGAGATATTGGCCCTTACAAAGATGGAATTTATGATACCGTACCAAAACAAGGAAAAGATATTACAATTTCTATTGATGCCGTACTTCAAGAATATGGTGAAAAATTAATGCAAAATAAAAGAGGTGGTATTGTTGCTATTGAACCAGCAACTGGGGAAATTCTAGCTTTAGTTTCTGCACCTTCATACAATCCCAATCTACTAGTTGGAAGAAAACGTTCAAAAAACTATTCTATACTAAATAATGATAGTATACACCTACCATTAATAGACAAGAGTCTTTTAAGAGTACATGAACCAGGATCGCCTTTTAAAGCTTTAGTCGCATTAACTGCATTACAAGAAAACGCCATAACACCACAAACAACAGTTAGTTGTTCGGGCGTTTATCATTATGGAAGGAGAGGTACAATGGGCTGCCATTGTGGTGGTGGGAAACGTGATTTAGTTAAAGGTATAGCAAAGTCTTGTAATTCGTATTTCGCTACGGTTTTCCGAAAAAACGTAGATATGTATCCAAATGCAAGTGAGTCCATGGATATTTGGAGTAATCATATAAAAAGTTTTGGTTTAGGAAAATATTTGGGCACAGATTTACCAATTGGGAAATCTGGTCTTATTCCAGACGGAGCTTATTACAACAAATGGTATCCAGATTTTAAATGGGGAGCCACAACCATTATTTCAAATGCTATTGGCCAAGGTGAAATTCAGGTAACACCCATCCATTTAGCAAATATGACTGCTGCCATTGCAAATAGAGGATTTTATTACACACCTCATATCATAAAAAACATTGAAGAAAAAGAGCTCGATAAAGAGTTTACTGAAAAACACTACACAACAATTGACAAACAATATTTCGAACCTGTAATTCAAGGTCTATTCGACGTATATAACAATAATGGAACAGCTTGGTTCTTACAAGTTCCAGGAATTGAAATTTGTGGAAAAACAGGAACGGCAGAAAACTTTACAAAAATAGATGGCGTTAGAACACAGTTAACAGATCACTCAATTTTTATTGCTTTTGCTCCAAAAGACAACCCGAAAATAGCCATTGCAGTACTTGTTGAAAATGGTTATTATGGCGCACGTTGGGCAGGAAGAATTGCTAGTTTAATGATTGAAAAATACATCAATGGTGAAATCACTCTTAAACAAATGGAAAAACTTGTTTTAGAAAAAAGTCTTGAGGATGAATATATTAAACCATATTCAGGCAAACCCTTTACTATTAACAAATAATGTATAGAGAAACAAATAGACATTTTAAATTCGATTGGATTACCATTATCATATTCATTTTATTAATTGGATTTGGTTGGCTAAACATATTGTCTGCTTCTCATATTGGTGAGACTATTAATTATTTTGATTTTACGCAACCTTATGGAAAGCAACTTGTTTTTATTATTTTAACTTTCCTTTTAATTATTCTCATATTATCTATAGAATCCAAATTTTATGAACGGTTTTCTAGTCTAATTTACATATTCGCCATGCTCTCTTTGATTGGTCTTTTTCTGTTTGGAAAAAATGTTAATGGAGCAACTTCTTGGTATGGCATTGGAGGCATGACTATTCAGCCTAGTGAATTTGCAAAAGCTGCTACAGCCTTGGCTGTTGCAAAATATGTTAGCGATTTACAAACAGATATTAAAAATTTCAAAGATCAAATACAGGTATTAATAATTATTATAATTCCTGCAATTTTAATATTGTTACAAAATGATGCAGGTAGTACTGTTGTATATGCTTCTTTCTTTTTTGTTTTGTATAGAGAAGGGCTACCAAAAGTGTATTTAAATATTGGACTCTTGCTTGTGTTAATTTCAATTTGTTCTTTAAAATTTGGAGCATTAATTACATCGATTATAGTTACAATAATCATTTTAGCTTATCACTTCACAAGAGCATCTAAACCACCTCTTTTAAAAACAGCTTCAATAATTATAGCTTGTTTAGTATTAAGTTTTGGTGTTAAATTCTTTTACCAAAGTATATTACAACCTCACCAACAAGACAGGATTAGTTTATGGCTAAGATTAGAAAATGACCCAGACAAAATCGCGAAAATGCGAAAAGACATTTTATATAATTTATATGAATCTGAAAAAGCTATTAGCTCAGGTGGATTTACTGGAAAAGGCTTTTTAGAAGGAACAAGAACCACTGGGAAATTTGTGCCAGAACAACATACAGATTATATTTTTAGTACTGTAGGTGAAGAATGGGGATTTTCTGGAAGCGTCTTTGTAGTTATACTTTTTGTGCTTTTATTATTGCGTATTTTACATCTCTCCGAATTACAAAAGTCTCAATTTAGTAGAGTTTATGGATACAGTGTTGCTGCCATTTTATTTTTCCACTTTTTGATTAATATAGGTATGGTCATGGGATTAATTCCAACCATTGGAATACCTCTGCCCTTTTTTAGCTATGGTGGTTCTGGTCTTTGGGGCTTTACCATTTTACTTTTTATTTTTATTAAACTAGATTCTAATAGAATTAATGAGTGGTAATTTTCTTTACAAATATTTAATCTACTCCACTTAAACTAACTATTTATTTTCTTATATTTAATCCCTATTTAATCTAAGTCTATCTTTTTCATTAATTGTTAACTTAATTTGTTGGACAATTTTGCTTAAAGTGATCAATCCATTAGAAATTAATACAGAATAAATAATCCACAAAAAAACACAATGAAAAATCTTCTCAAAAAACTCAGTCTTTTTCTTATTGTTATAATTACTAGCAATAGCTATTCACAAATCAATAGTGATTTCGATAAAAATACCGATTTCACAAAATACAAAACTGTAAGTTTTGGTGGTTGGGAAAAAGAAAGCGATAAAGTATTAAACGACTTCGATAAAAAAAGGATTACGGATGCCTTAACAAATGAATTTAGCTCAAGAGGAATTAATCTAGTTGAAACTAATGGAGATGCAACCATAACTCTCTACTTGGTTATACAGACAAAGACTAATATTACTGCTTATACAAATTTCAATGGCGGTTTAGGATATACTGGACGTTGGGGTTATGGAAGAGGTTATGGCGGCATGGGAAGTGCTAATACTTCATATAGTGAAAATGATTATAAAGTAGGTACACTTGTTATTGACATGTATGATACTGCAGATAAAAAACTTATCTGGCAAGGAGATATAACTACAGATGTTCAAGAAAAAGCTGAAAAGAGAGAAAAAACAATTCCTAAAAATATCAGTAAATTAATGAAGAAGTTTCCTGTTAAACCTACTAAAAAATAGATTCAATTAAATTTAAAACATTATTTTTCTGTTCTTTTATAAACCAAAACACAATTAACTTTAATCTTAAAAAATATGAAAAGCACATTTATAGCATTCATTCTATTATTATTATCCCTATCTGGTTATTCGCAAGAAACTAAACAACATGATTCAACTGCTATTTTTATTTTAGATAAAATGGCTGATGTTATTGGAAATTTAGAATCCGTGTCATTTGAATTAAATAATTCTAATGACAAATTTAATAGTGATAAAAACATAGAAAAACAGTATTCTAAAAGCATCATTTCTTTTTCAGGACCTGACAAACTTATGGCAAAAATTGAAGGCATAAATGGCACTAAAGGTTTTTGGTACAATGGTAGTTATGTATCATTTTACAATTTTGAAGAAAATAATTATGTAACTCTAGAAGCCCCTGAAACCACTTTAGAGATGATAGATGAAATGCATCTTAATTATAATTTTCAATTTCCAGCTGCAGACTTTTTCTATCCTAATTTTACAGATGATATGATGGAGCAATTTGATTCCATTAAATTTCTGGGTAAAAAAACTATTGACAACGAAGAATGCTATCACATTATTGCAACAAATAAAGATTTGAATGTTCAATTATGGGTTTCAAACGAAACGTATTTACTTCCTAAGCATTTTGTAATTATTTATAAGAACAAGTCTAATTTACAATTTCAATCTACTTTTAGTAACTGGTCTTTAAACCCTAACATACCCGATGCTGTATTTGATTTTTTACCTCCTCCAAAGGCAAAATTAATAAGTATTCTTAAAAAATCTTAATCGTATTAGTTAAACAGTATCAAAAATTAGAAATCATGAAAACACAAAATATAAATTTAAAACATGTTGTTGGTGTCATATTATTATTCATAGCTCTTGTATTGCCTTCTGAATTAATGGCTCAACGTATGGGTCATGGTGCATCAAGAGGTGGTGGACGCTCTATGTCTAGAAGTAGCAGTCATTCTATGTCTAGACCTTCAAGCAGACCCACTAACAACAGGGCGACAACTAATAGAAGTAGTAGCAGATCAACAACGAGACCATCAAATTCAAACAAAACACCATCTCGATCAATAAATGGTGGTCATAACAAAACTAATAGTCGTAATTTTTCAAGTAAAAACAAAACTACAAATAGAAGCACGAACAAAACTACAACAGGAAAATCTAAAATCGCCAATAAAAAAGGGACTAATACAGCACCTAAATTAAATACAAGCAAGAAGAAAACCTCTAATATTAAAAATAAATCTGGCAATAGAGGAAATAACAATAAAGTAGGTAACAAAAACAAAATAGGTGGCGGAAACAACAATGTAAATATTAATGTTGATAAGAGTAGGCACACTAATATTAATAATAGAAATACGAGGGTAAGAGCTAGTTCTAGAAACTATTCTAGACCTCCTTATCGCTATGGAGGTCGTGGCTATTATTGTCATAGACCCTATTATTATCATCCTTACAGACCGTTTTATTGGGGTTCTTATTATCACCCTTGGGGATATTTTACAGCTACATTAGTAACAACCGCTATCATTGTAGCCATAGTTAATGACGATGACGACGATGATGATGAGGAGTATCATTATGATAATGGCACATATTATTTAAAAACACCTGAAGGGTTTGTTGCAACTCAAGCTCCTGTAGGTGCTCAAGTACCTGAAATACCCAAAGAAGCAGAAAAAGTAGAAGTAAATGAAACTAATAATTATTATTATGGTGGTGCTTTTTATGAGAAAAATTCTGATGGTTATGTAGTTGTTCCAGCTACAGCCGGAACAATAGTACCTAATCTTCCTGAAGGTGGAGAAGAAGTGAAAATTGGAGATCAAACTTATGTACAGTTTGGGGAAACGTATTACCAACCCATTCAAGTAGATGGTAAAAACATGTATGAAATCGCTGAGGTAAAAAGTGAATAATTAAGAACTACTAAAACAAAAGGCATGATTCAAAAGATTATGCTTTTTTTTAGCTCACATAACTTTTAGATAAATAAAACCCTATAAAGTAAGATATACGAATGAGTAAGAGAAAAAAAATACTGACCATTTTTCTGTTATTAATAATAATATTATTGCTGTTCTTACCAACTATAATTAAAAACTACGTGATTAATAATAGTAAAGAACTTGTTGGACGTCAAATTCAAATTGAAAAATTAAAAATTAATTATTTTAACGGGACAGCAAAGGTTATGGGGTTTAAAATGCTTGAAGCTAATAATCAAGACCTTTTTGTATCGTTTGATACACTTGTCGTTAATACCGAACCTTACAAATATTTTAGTGGTAAAGTGGTAATAGAAAATTTGTATCTTAAAGGTTTAGATGTTAAAGTAATTAAAACAGATTCAGTTTTTAATTTTGACGATATAATAGCTTTTTTTGAAGCTCAAGATACAATTCCGGAAGAAACAACAGATAGTAAGCCTTTTAAATACGACCTTTCTAATTTAGAATTAAGTGAAGCCGATTTCCATTTTGATAATCGCGATGTTGGCAAAGTTACTGATATTGATAATCTTTCATTATTTCTTCCAAATATCAGTTGGGATCAAGAAGAAAAAAGCAATGCAGATATTCACTTTGATTTCCCAAACGGAGGGTTTGTTGAATCTAAATTTAATGCAAATCCAGTTACAGGAGAATTTAATGCCTCATTGAAAATTGAAAAGCTATTTTTAAACAATTTTTATGAATATGTAGCGCAATATGCGGATATAAATTCATTTGAAGGTAGTGTTTATGCAGATGTTGAAATTCATGGCAACACCAATAACCCTGTTAAATCTATAGTGTCTGGGGATGCAACAGTAAATGATTTTGAAACGACTGACACAAAGAATAAATCATTTTTAAAATCAAAATCGATTTATACCAAACTTGACAAAATAGATTATTACAATAATTACTTCATAATTGATAAGTTAGTTTTAGAAGAACCTTACACTTTTTTTCAGTTAGATTCCATGTCTAATAACTTTTTTAAGATTTTCCGTATCGACCCAACAGAAGAGACTACAATACCTGCCAATACAGAATCAACGAGTTCTAATACAAGACAAGAATCAGAATTATTTTATGCAATTAATAATCTAGAAGTCAATAAAGGAGTATTAGATTACACAGATAATCTTACTGGCCAACCTTTTAATTATCATTTAAGTAACATTAAGGTAGACACAAAGAATATAGAAAGCACAACGAAATGGATTGATATTAATTCTACTATGGTTCTTAATAATCGTGGAAATCTAGTTGCAACTGTTGGTTTAAACCCAGATGACTATTACAATAACATGAAATTTGACATAGCTGTAGAAAAATTTCTGCTCCCAGATTTAAATATCTACACCAACTATTATATGGGTCATAGTGTATTAGAAGGTGATATGTATTATTATTCTAAATCAACAGTAACAAATGGTATCATAAATAGTGAAAATCGACTGCTTGTAAAGGAAGCAAAACTTGAAACAATGGATGCTGGTTTATACAGTTTACCTCTAAAGTTTGCATTCTTCTTATTAACAGACAAAAATGGCGATGTAAATTTAGAAATACCTGTTGAGGGTGATGTAAACGATCCATCTGTCGATGTTAGTACCATTGTATGGAATACCGTTAAAAATGTTATAGGCAAAACAGTAGCCCAACCTATTAATTTCTTGGTTGGTTTAGTAGGTGGCGATCCTAAAGATCTTGAAGAAATAGTATTTGAATATAATGATTCACTTCCTTCTGAAAACCAATACAAACAACTTGATAAGCTTTTAAAACTAGAACAGAAAAAAGAGGGTATTGCCATAGAAATGGAATACTTTATTGATAACGACTTACAAAAAGAAAATATTGCTAAAAAACAATTAGGACAATTATTCTTAAAGGAAGAAAATAAGGATTACAAAAAAAACAGTGATGATTTCAAAGCTTTTCTGCATAAAAAATTAGGTTCAGATTCGCTTGATGTAACACGATCTGCAATAAAATTATCAGACCCTGTTATGCTCGATTCATTATCAACATCATATAATAAATTACGATTTAATAGTATTTCTGATTACATAAAAAACACTAACGATTCGACAAATATTCAGGTTAAATATGCTGATCCATCTTTACCTTTACAAGTAGGTTCAAAACCTGTCTTTAAAATAAAGTATGGTGTCGAAGGTGAGATTTACGAATTTGAAAATGATACTATACAATAAGATTGTTATTCAATTTAGGACAAAAACAAATATTATATCCCTTTAAGCCTTAATTTTGGTAAGGCATTTGCAAAAAACTTATCTATGTTTTTTGGATTAGAATATGTTGTAAGTGGTCCGGGGCAAGGAGACTTTACTTTAAGATTAAATATTAATGTGATGTTTCATCAACTAAATAGACTAGAATAATGAAAAAAATATCTTTTATTTTAATTTTAATATTCCCCTTATTTTTAATTGCTCAAAATGGCAATGAAAGTTTAACAAATGATACTACTTAAGTAGAAAATAGTGATGATTTAGTAAAACGTAAAACACTTACGGGAAAATGGGGTGGACTTCGCCCTAAACTTCGCGAAAAGGGCTTATTTTGTTAGGTAGTTACACAAGCTTCTATCAAGGTATGGTAAGCGGCGAAGGAAACAATAATTTTGAGTACGGAAGTAAATTAGGAATCACCACGATTTTTAATGGTCTAAAACTGGGTTTGTGGGAAGGTTTTTTTGCCATCGCTCGTATGGAATATAACATGGGGCATTATGTAAATAATCGTGGTGGAACAGCTCTATCTGTCAATACCGCATTAGCTTTTCCTGGCATCGAAGGAGCTGACCGATGGGATATGAATATTTATTTTATACAATTTTTATCAAAAACAGATAAAATTATATTAGGTAAGATTAATAACATGGATTTAGGTGATTTTTCTACCTTTTCTGGTGGTTTAGGTACCAGAAATTTTCAAAACAATGCTTTTGTAGGCCCTCCAAATGGAATAACAGTTCCTTATGTATTCGGCGCTTTTTACATGTCAAGTAATGAAAAAAGAGATCTTACTTTTGCAATTTATGATGCCAATAGTAGAGTAAATAAAATGGGGTTTAAAGATTTATTTACAGATGGTGTTACTTTTTTCGCAACCAGCAATTTAAATACTAATTTATTTGGTAAAAAAGGCAAACATGGTTTAACAGGAGTTTTCAGTACAAAACAAGTTAAGAACTTAAATAGTTTAGAAACTTTTTTCCCACCTACTGGAAATATTATTACCGAAAAAAGTAAGCGTTGGAGTTTGTCCTATTTTTTTGAACAAACCTAATATCTAAATCCAAGCAATGAAAAACAAAAATTTGGTTTATTTGGCCTAATCGGAACAACAGATGGTAAAGGTTCTTTTTCCAATTTTTTCTATAATATTGGTTTAGGGGGTCAGAGTTTATTTAAAAAAAGGCCACAAGATTATTGGGGAATTGCTTATTTTAATTATACTTTTTCTGATGGATTACGTGATTTTAGCCTACCCGAAATCCCAGGAGTTTCCCCTGGCCTACAATTAGGTGCTGGAGAATCAGGGCTAGAAGTTTTTTACGAAGCACATATAACAAATTGGGTTACTTTAGGTATCGATTACCAGTACCTTTCTTCTGGTGTTGAAAAAGCCTTTGGAAATAAAAATTCTAGTGTTAGCTTTTTAGGGTTCAGATCAAGAATTATTTTATAACTAATTTTATTTATTATGAAAAAAATCATTTTATTCAGTATTGCAATTTTAACACTTATTGCTTGTAAAAATGATACAAAAGAAATAATTAAAGACAATGCAAAGGAAGTTTCAAAAAGCAATAATGAAAGTTCTATTCCAGTAAATCCATTAAAAGAAGCATTCTTCGGTGAAACTCATATGCATACTTCCTATTCTTTAGATGCTTTTATAGGTGGAAATCGCATGTCTCCCTCTCAATCTTTGGAGTTTGCTCAAGGGAAGCCTGTTGAGCTTGAAAAATTTGGTAAAACATGGCAATTAAAGCGTCCTTTAGATTTTGCTGCGGTTACCGATCATGCAGAATATATTGGTGAATCCTTTTCTATTATTACTCCAGGCGCTCCTGGTTATGATGGAGAAGCAGCACAAGCTATTAGAAATGTAAAAGATTTAGAAGAAGGTTTAAAATTATTTATTAAATATGTTGTCAGTAACAACAGAAGTGATAAACCAAGTCATCCAGATTTTTACCAAGGTGTTAATAGTACAATGAGTGCATGGGCACTCATGAATGAAGCTACAGAAAAACACTACAAACCAGGTAAATTTACAACACTTCATGCCTTTGAATGGTCTGGTGCACCTAATGGAGGCAATTTACATAGAAACATTATTTTTCGAGATACAATAGTGCCTGATTTACCAGTAAGTTATATTGAAGCCAACAGAGAAATTGAACTTTGGGATTGGTTAGACGTGATTTCAAAAAACGGATCGACTGCTTTGGCTATACCTCATAATTCCAATGCAAGTAAAGGCATGATGTTTGACCCACTTATGCCAAATGGTGAACCATTAACGCAACAATATGCTGAGGCTAGGCAAAAATATGAGCGTACAATTGAGATCATGCAAATTAAAGGTGCCTCAGAAGTGAATCCTAAATTTTGGGCAAATGATGAATTTGCAAATTTTGAAATTGCACCTTCTTTAGAACGATTTAGTGGTAGAAGTTTTCAAAAACAAAATTATGTAAGAGACGCACTTAAACAAGGGTTAAAGTATGAAGATCAACTTGGTGTCAATCCGTACAAATTGGGTTTCAACGGTGGTACGGATAGCCATAATGGTTTTATGAGCAATGTAGAAGAAGACAACTGGACAGGAGGGCATGGATTATCTGATATGACAGCTGAAGACAGGGTTAACAATGTAGTTGATGGATGGGCACAAGTTTATGATACCAATCCTGGAGCAATAACTGGTGTTTGGGCAGAATCTAATATACGAGGTGCTATTTATGATGCGATGTATAATAGAGAAACTTTTGCTACTAGTGGACCACGTATTAAAGTAAGATTATTTGCAGGTTATGGTTATGCCGATAGTTATGATGATTACGATGCGATGGTGACAGATGGTTACGCAAAAGGCGTCCCAATGGGTGGTGATTTAACTGGACCATCCGGTGGAACTCCAAAGTTTTTAGTTTGGGCATTAAAAGATCCTATGAACGCAAATTTAGATCGTATACAAATCATAAAAGGCTGGTATGAAAACGGAGAGTTGAAAGAGAAGATATTTGATGTTGCTGTTTCAGATAATAGAATGTCTGAAGGTGGTAAAGTTGAACCAACAGATGCAACAGTTAACAAAGAAACCGGCGAATTTGATAAAACAAAAGGGAATGTAGAATTTACCGTAACATGGTCAGATCCTGAATTTAAGCCAAACTATAGATCATTTTATTATACTAGAGTGATTCAATTACCTACTGCTAGATGGAGTTTGTGGGATGAGATTAGAGAAGGTGTTTCATATCCTGATGAAGTACCTGATATTATTCAAGAACGCGCTTGGTCTAGTCCTATTTGGTATAGTCCATCAAAATAAAAAATTATTAATTACTAAAATTATGAAAAAAATCATTCTAACCAGTTTTGTTCTATTAGCACTTATTGCTTGCAAAAACGACAAGCAAAAAAGTGACTCAACTTCTGAAACTGAAGTTACTATCACAAAAACAACAAATGAACACACCAAAGGCTATAACGAATTCAAAAACCCTTACTTTGGCGAAACCCACTTACATACTGGTTGGTCTTTTGACGAAGCCATTTATAATGTAACTCTTGGACCTGAAAACACTTATAAACACGCAAGAGGAGAAAAAGTGTTGCATCCAAATGGAGATACTGTACAACTTAAACTTCCATTAGATTTTATGATTGTTTCAGACCATTCTGAATATTTAGGAGTGTTGGTAAGAATGTACAATCCTAACGATCCACTTTCTAAACATCCTATGGCGAAAGCAGTTGTTGGTTCAGGAAATGATTTAGATAAATCTACGAAAGCCTTTTACGGATTAGTTTCTCAAACTATACAATCAGATGGAAGTACCAAGCCAGATTCAATTCTAAACAGTCCAAAATTAAAAAAAACTATTTGGGATGAATACATAAAAATTACTGACAAATACAATGACCCAGGTAAGTTCACAACTTTGGTTGGCTACGAATGGTCTTCACAACCCAATATGAGCAACCAACACAGAAATGTGATTTTTAGATCGAGTAAAGATTTACCTGTACCATACTCTTATTTCGATTCACAACACCCTGAAGACCTTTGGAAATGGATGGATGCTCAACGAGATAATGGACATACGTTATTAGCAATACCTCATAATGGAAATTTAAGTAATGGAACGATGTTTTCTATGGATGATTCCTTCGGAAATCCAATAACCTATGAATACGCAAAAGCAAGAATGCGTAATGAAAAACTAGCGGAGATTATACAAACGAAAGGGCAATCTGAAACCCATCCTTTAATGGCTCCTAATGATGAATTTGCTGGATTTGAAATTTGGACAAAACCTGTTGCAGGACCTGGAACTGTTAAAGTTGTAGAAACCAATTATGTGCGAAATGCTTTTTCTAATGGATTGGCATTAGAACAAAAATTAGGCATCAACCCATTTAAATATGGAGTTGTTGGTGGTGGAGATATTCATACCTCGATTGTATCCCACGAAGAATTTGACCACACTGGTGAACATAATTTAAAATCTAGTACACCTCATACAAGATTATTAGTCAATGCCCCAAACGAACCTTCTAAAATAGAACAAGGTACGGCAGGACTATCTAATGTATGGGCAGAAGAAAATACACGCGAGTCTATTTATGATGCCATGGAAAGAAAAGAAACATGGGGAACTAGTGGACCCAGAATTATTACCCGTGTATTTGCAGGTTATGATTTTGATAATACACAACCAGGAGATAATCAATGGGTAGAAGTTGGATACCAAAAAGGAGTGCCTATGGGGGCAGATATGAAAGAGAACACTAATGCCAAAACAATTCAATTAATGGTATACGCATTAAAAGGTCCTAATAGCGGAAATTTAGATCGTATTCAAGTTGTAAAAGGTTGGATTGATAACAATGGAGAAAATCAAACAAAAATATATAATGCTGTTTGGTCTGGTGATAGAAAGTTAGATACTAACGGAAAATTACCTAAAGTAGGAAATACAGTTAACATTCCTGACGCATCTTATACTAATACTATTGGCAGCGCAGAATTAAAAGCGACATGGACAGATCCTGATTTTGATGTTAGTCAACCAGCATATTATTATTTAAGAGTGTTAGAAATACCTACTCCTCGATGGTCAACATATGATGCGAAAGCCCTAGGTATTGAACCGCCAAAAGATTTTCCAGCTACAATTCAAGAAAGAGCATGGACAAGCCCAATTTGGTATAATGCAAATTAATTTATAAATTTAAAACTGTGAAAAAACTATCGCTTATTTTAAGTCTCATATGCTTAAGTTTTTTAGCCTGTAAACAAGATGTTAAAACAGAAACTACGGCAGAAACAAATACCGAAGTTATAAAAGAACAATCTTCTGAAACTAACATTCCACACTTTGAACTAAAAGAAGCCTTTTTTGGTGAAACGCATTTACATACAGGCGTGTCTATGGATGCTTATATTGGTGGCTCTAGAATTACACCAGTAGAAGCGTACCGTTTTGCCATGGGTGAGGAAGTTGAAATTAATGGAAGTCCTATGAGACTAAAGGTGCCATTGGATTTTTGTGTAGTTACCGATCATGCAGAATTTCTAGGCGAAACCTATACACTTATGAGTCCAGGAACACCTGGTTATGATCATCCATTAGCCAAACAGATGCGAGAGGTAGAGACCGTTGAAGAAGGACTAAAATTATTTGTTGAAGAAATTGTAATTCCAGGGCAAACTGGAGGTGAACGTCATCCAGCATTTTGGCAGGGTACTGAATCGGTTAAGTCGCAATGGCGAAGAAACTTTGAGGCTACAGAAAAATATAATAAACCTGGCACTTTTACCACAATTCACGGGTATGAGTGGACATCTGCACCAAAGTCTGCAAACTTGCATCGTAATGTGTTTTTTAGAGACACCATTGTTCCAGATTTACCTTTTACGGCTATTGATAGTGAAAATCCACGAGACTTATGGGAATGGATGAAAACGCAGAAAGAGAACGGAAGTCAGGTATTTGCAGTGCCTCATAACTCCAATGGTAGTAAAGGATTAATGTTTCCAGATATGGACTTTACTGGAAAACCAATTGATCAAGAATATGCAAGGTTGCGTAGCGAAATGGAACCCTCCATTGAAATGATGCAAATTAAAGGGAACTCTGAAGTTTTTCCGAAATTCTGGAGCAATGATGAATTTGCAAATTTTGAGAATGCAATGTCAATACAAGACTTTGGTGGTAGAAGTTTTGAAGAAAGAAATTTTGTTCGTTATGGACTGAAGCGAGGTCTAAAATATCAAGAAGATTTAGGTGTCAATCCTTTTAAGTATGGGTTTGTTGGTGGTACAGACAATCACAATGGTGCTCCAGGCAATGTAGAAGACGACAACTATTTGGTAGGAAGCCATGGACTAGTTGATCAAACAGCAGAAAATAGAGTAAAATATACTATTGATGGTTGGGCCGAAGCTTATGATATTAATCCTGGAGCTGTAACAGGTGTTTGGGCAGAAACAAATACACGTGGCGCTATTTGGGATGCCATGAAGAATAAGGAAACATTTGCAACCAGCGGACCACGAATTAAGGTGCGTATGTTTGGTGGTTTTGATTTTAAAAACAACTACAACAGCTATAAAGAAATGGTTGAAGATGGTATGGCAAAAGGGGTGCCAATGGGAGGTGATTTATCTAATGCACAAGAAGGTAAAAGTCCTCAATTTTTATTATGGGCTATTAAAGATCCCAATGGTCCAAAATTAGATCGTATTCAGATTATTAAGGGTTGGAGCAAGAATGGTGAGATGAAAGAAAAAATATATAATGTTGCTGTATCAGATAATCGCGAGCTTAAAGCAGACGGATCTGTGGCTCCTGTTAATGCGCCAATAAATCTAAAAACTGGTGCCTTTGCTACCAATAAAGGAAGTGCTGAATTAATGACTGTATGGAAAGATCCGGATTTTGATGCTTCAGAAAACGCATTTTACTATGCAAGAGTCATTCAGTTACCTACTGCCAGATGGACGCTTTGGGATGAAATACGAAGCAATGTAACATATCCTGAAACGGTTCAAAAATCGATACAAGAACGTGCTTGGGCATCGCCTATTTGGTATAGTTCTAAGTAATGAATTGTAAAAATTGATAATATAAATAATTATAAAAATATGAAAAAATTTAAATTAAGTGGCTTTCTAATTATATTCCTTTCTTTGGTTAGTATACAATTGGAGGCTCAAACCGGTAATCAAAGTATTACCCAAGACACAACCGGTGTAGATGCTTCGGATAATTTTTGGACCCAAAGTCGAATGACAGGAACTTGGGGTGGTGCTAGAGGTAAATTATGGAAAAATAATGGTATAGCTATAAGAGGTTCATTGGCCAATTTTTATCAAGGCATGGTAAGTGGCAATAGTAACAACGACTTTGAATTTGGTTCTAAATTTGCGGTTACAACCATTTTTAATGGCGAAAAATTAGGGCTTTGGAAAGGGTTTTTCACCATTGCCCGAATGGAATATAATATGGGGCATAGCGCCAATAATAGAGGTGGCACAGCCTTTCCTGTTAATGCAGCTATGGCTTATCCCGGTATAGAAGGTGCAGACCGTTGGGATATGAATATTTATTTTATTCAGTTTTTATCTAAAACTGATAAAATAGTTTTTGGTAAAATAAACAATCTCGATCTAGGTAATTTTTCAAGCTTTAGTGGCGGTTTGGGAATGCGTCACTTTATGAATAATGTCTTCGTTGGCCCTCCAAATGGGATATCGGTTCCTTATGTATTCGGTGCCTATTATATGTCAGGTAACGAAAAACGAGACTTTGCCTTTGCAGTGTACGACAGTAACAGTCGCGTAAATAAATTAGGCTTTGAGGATTTATTTCAAGATGGACTTACATTTTATGGCAGTGGCAATATAAATACCAATTTCTTTGGTAAAAAAGGAAAGCATGGTATTATAGCTGTGGCCAGTACCAAAGAAGTTAAGAATTTTAATGAATTAGACGACTTTTTTCCACCATCGGGAGAAGCTTTAGAGAAAACCAGTCGTCGTTGGAGTCTGAATTACTTTTTTGAACAAACTTTATTTGTTAATCCAGATAAGAAGTCCCAAAAATTTGGTGTCTTTGGTCTCATTGGATTTACAGATGGCAAAGGGTCTTACGCAGATCATTACTTCCAACTGGGTATGAGTGGTAATAATCCGTTTATTAAAAGCAGGCATCAAGACCGTTGGGGTATAGCCTTTGCTCATCTTTCATTTCCAGATGGGTTAAGCGAGTTCACCATCCCAACGATTCCAGATGTATTTCCCGGCCTAGAAGTAAATGATGGTGAAACCATTCTAGAAGCCTATTATTCTGCCCAATTAACCCCTTGGGTATCAGTAGGTATTAACTATCAATATGTGGTTTCAGGTATTACGGAAGCCTTTGGAAACAGAAATGATAATGTGAGCTTTTTAGGTTTTAGATCAATAATTAAATTATAAATACTTATGAAATCAAACTATTTAACACTGGCACTACTTTTTGGGTTTTGTATCATTACAAGCTGCAAAGAGGATACTAAAAATGATAATGATGCTAATCTAGCTTCCGTAGCAATTGAGCAAAAAATTAATACAGATATTACTACTTACCCAAATAATGAGGTGTTTTGGGGTAATACGCACTTGCACACCTCACTTTCATCGGATGGTTTTGGTATAGGTACACGATTAGCCACAGAAGATGCACTACGTGTGGCTATAGGGGAAGAAGTTGTTTCAAATACGGGACAAAAGGCAAAGATGAATCGACCCTTAGACTTTATTGCCATTACCGATCATGCCGAAGGTTTTGGATGGTTTAAAGAGCTGTATGATGGCAATGATGCGCTTCTTGATGATCCTAAAGCAAAAGAATGGTTTGAATTATTAAAAAAATCAGAAAACGGAGATAAAGATGCAGCGGCACAATTGCTTAATGATATTCCTAATTCTCTAGCTAACAACACACTACCAACTACGGCAACAGATCCTAAAATAGCTGGACCAATAATTAAGAGTAGTTGGCAAAAAGCAAATACCATTGTTGAAAAATATAATAAACCAGGCCTTTTTACCACGTTACACGCCTATGAATGGACCTCTGCAACAGGCGGTAATAATTTGCATAGGAATATCATTTTTCGTGATGGGCTTGATAAGGTAGATTCAATAATTCCATTTTCAGCGTTGCAAAGTGATGATCCTGAAAAGCTTTGGGCTTTTTTAGCAAATTATGAGAAGAAAACAGGTGGTAAGGCACTAGCCATTCCACACAATGGTAATATCTCTGGAGGCGAAATGTTTGGGACTCGTAAAAATGGCGAGCCCTACGATTTAGATTATGTCACCCAACGCAATAAGTGGGAACCATTGTATGAAATTATGCAATTTAAAGGGGTTAGTGAAACTCATCCATCTTTATCTCCGACCGATGAATTTGCCAATTATGGGATTGCAGGATGGGATAACGGTAATCAAACCTTGGATATATTAATCACACCCGAACAACGTAAAACCCAATATGTAAGGCAAGCTTGGATTAATGGTTTAGAATATGAAGACGAACTTGGCATTAACCCTTTTAAATTTGGTGTAGTAAGCGCTACAGATGCACACACTGCAATAACATCTATGGATGAAAATAATTGGTGGGGAAAGCATGTAAATTCGGAACCATCTGCAGAACGATTACATGAAATACAAAAAGAATATAATGGTGCGATAAGATACGATTGGCAATATTTATCTGGTGGCTATACAGCGGTTTGGGCAAAATCGAATACCAGAGAAGCCATTTGGGATGCCATGAAACGCAAAGAGACCTATGCTACTACTGGAACCCGTATCAAATTACGCTTTTTTGGAAGTATGAATTATGGCGATATCTCTTTAGATAATGAGAGTTATCTTGACGCGGCTTACCAAAAAGGCGTGCCTATGGGTGGTGACATGCAGAGTTCAGGCACACCAGAGTTTATAGTGCATGCTGTAAAAGACGCGAATTGGGCGAATTTAGATCGTATTCAAATTATTAAAGGATGGATTGACAAGGATGGTCAGAAACATGAAAAAATATACGATGTGGTTTGGTCTGGAGACCGCACCCTAGATGCTAATGGCAAAGTGCCAGCGGTTGGCAATACAGTGAATATTACAAATGCCTCTTACACCAATAGCATAGGATCTAGTGAATTAAAAACAACATGGAAAGATCCAGATTTCGATCCTAGTATTGCGGCGGTATACTATGCACGTGTGTTAGAAATTCCTAGCCCAACATGGCGTTTATATGATGCGGTTAAATACGGTATTAAAGATATTCCTGAAGGAGCACCTTTAAGTGCACAAGAACGTGCTTGGTCTAGTCCTATTTGGTATAATGCAAAATAATTAAAATTAATCTAAATACTATGAAAAATATAACGATGCTTTTAAGTCTAATATGCTTCTGTTTTTTAGCTTGTAAACAAGATGCTAAAACTGAAAAAACTATTGAAACTGATCTTATTGAAGCGGTTCAAAAAGAATATTCACCTTATGTGAATAACTATAATCCTGATCCTCTTCCTGAAAATGAAGATCGACCATTTTTTGGCGATACACATTTACATACTTCCTATTCTGTAGATGCAGGAATGGTAGGCAATGTATTAAGCCCATCAGATGCCTATCGTTATGCTAAAGGTGATAGTATTACGGCTTCAAACGGAGTACGAACACGATTAAAACGAGCCCTAGATTTTTTGGTAGTTGCAGATCATGCTGAAGCATTAGGAGTTGCTCCCATGATTAGACGCTCCGATCCAAGTATTCTTAACGACCCATTAGGAAAACAATTACATACACTAGTGATGGAAGGCAGTGTAGAATCGTTAGGGGAGGCTTTTAATCTATTTACAAGAACAAAAAATGATGGTACGAACACCTTAGCCGCCAATCAAAACTTTCCAATAGTTCCTTGGGAAGAAATAATAGACGCGGCAGAAGCTAATAACGATCCAGGAACATTTACAGCCTTTATAGGCTTTGAATGGACTTCGGCTCCTGGTGGGAATAATTTACATAGGGTTGTTATTTTTAAAGATGATAAAAAAGTTGCAAATACGCGTATCCCATTGTCATCGGATCTTAATCCAGATCCTGAAGCCTTATGGGATTGGATGGAGCAACTGGAAAATGAAACTAATGGACGCGTTCTGGCCATACCACACAACGGAAACGTATCAAATGGGCTCATGTTTGCAGATTACCGTTACAATTCGGATAATAATTTTGCTACAGGTGTCCCAATTGATGATGCCTATGCCAAGAGGCGTATGCGTTTTGAGCCCTTATACGAAGTAACACAAATGAAAGGTGATGGTGAAGCACACCCAATGTTATCAACTACCGATGAATTTGCCGATTTCGAATCTTGGGATAAAGGGTTTAACAATACGACACTTCATACTGATGCTATGATTCCTTACGAATATGCAAGAGAAGCCCTTAAACGCGGTTTGGTACATGAACAAAATTTAGGCACCAATCCATTTAAATTTGGTATGATAGGATCTACTGATGCCCATACCTCGTTACCAACTACTGGAGAAGATAATTTTTTTGGCAAAGTATCTGTTTTAGAGCCAAGTAACAAACACGAACGTTTTAATGAAGTTGTTGGTGGTCGTATATTAAAGGAAGCACCTAAAACCTATGCATGGGAAACTTCAGCCTCTGGTTTAGCAGCCGTATGGGCCAAAGAGAATACACGCGAAAGCATATTTGAGGCCATGGAACGCAAAGAAGTGTATGCCACAACGGGTACAAGAATTAGAGTACGTGTATTTGCTGGTTATGATTTTAAAGCAGAAGATTTAAATCGTGATGACTTTGTAGATTATGCCTATAAAAATGGCGTGCCTATGGGTGGCGATATGAATAACACCGGTAACAAAACTCCTAAATTTTTAATACGAGCTGCTAAAGATCCTGATGGTGCAAACCTTGATCGTGTGCAGGTTATTAAGGGATGGATAGATTCTAGTGGTGAAACACAAGAACGTATTTATGATGTAGCGGTATCTGATGACAGAAGCATAAATGCAGATGGACGCTGTACAACATCTGTAGGTAATACTGTAGATGTAGCAGATGCTAGCTATACAAATACTATTGGCGATGTAATACTTACGTCGTTTTGGGAAGACCCTAATTTTGATGCCTCTTTAAATGCCTTTTATTATGTTCGGGTTTTAGAAATACCAACACCACGTTGGACGACCTATGATGCAAAAATATTTGGTGTAGAGATACCGGAAGGAGCTGAAACGAGTATACAAGAACGTGCCTATAGTTCTCCTATTTGGTATAATTCAAAATAATTATTTTATGGTGTCATTAACGAATAAAATTTAATATGACTCTTTTTTAATTAAAAAGGAACTATATATTTGATGTCTGTTAAACTTTCTAAAGAATTATAAATAATCTTGTAACCTTTCCATGAATAAAATAATAAAAGATCCATTAGTCCATTTCTTATTTATAGGATTGGTTTTGTTTTTCGTTTACGACTTGGTCAATAATCAAAATACCGAGAGAGACGAAATTATTATTGATTCTAATGAAATTAATCAATTGGTTGCCAAGTGGGAGATGCAGTGGAAAAGAGCACCTACTAAAGAAGAATTAACAAATTTAATTATCCAAGATGTGCGTCAAGAGGTGTTTTATCAGGAAGGCCTTAAAATGAATTTAGATCATAACGATGAAATTATAAAACGTCGCTTATCTCAAAAAATGGAATTTTTATCTAATGATTTGGCCACCTTATCAGAGCCAAGTGATGAAGAATTACAAGACTATTTTTATGAACATGGCGACAAATATATGCTTCCTTATATATTTAGTTTATATCAAATTGTTTTTACTAATGATAAACATGATAATTTAGATAAAGACATTTCATCGGTTTTAGAAAAATCTAAAAATGTGTCAATTCAAGATTTAAAAATGGAAGGCGATAACTTATCGTTTCCATTTCATTTGGTTAATAGCAATAGTATAGAACTAGCTAGTCAATTTGGAACCCGATTTGCAAAAGGCTTGGAAACTTTAAAACTTAACACTTGGGTGGGACCTATAGATTCAGGTTTTGGTAAACATTTGGTATATCTTACCGATCGAAAAAATCCTATATTACCAGATCTACAACAGGTTAAAAGTGATGTTTTAAGAGATTTTCAATATGACAAACAAAAAGAACTCAAAGAAGCCATTTTTCAAACATTAAAGAAAAATTATGAGATCGTGATCGATGTTTCAAATAGTGACTATGACAATAGTTTTAGAACACATATAGAAAACCAATTAAAAAACTAGCAGATGAAAAGTTGTCGTTTTCTTTTTGGGCTTACCTTTTGCCTAATGTTTTCACTATCAAGTTTTGCTCATGAAATAAGACCTGGTTTTCTTCAAATTGAGCAAGTAAATGAAACCACATATAATGTATTCTGGAAAATCCCAAGATTAGGAGATGCCATACCTAAAATATATGTGAATTTCCCTGAAGGATTTCAGGTCAAAGAACTAAAACAACCAAATCCTATTCCTGGGTTTGTAGTTTTTGTCTATGAAATGACATCTAAAAAACCACTCAATGGAGAAATCATTGGTATTTCAGGACTTGACAAAACGCTAATTGATGTTTTGGTAAATATTAATTTCTTAAATGGAGAGAAGCTAACATTTATGTTGCAACCCGATGAACCTTCTCAAATAATTCCAGAAAAGGAAACCTTAATTAATACTATAAAAACATACCTTTTACTTGGAATAGAACATATTTTATTAGGCATAGATCACCTCCTTTTTGTTTTGGCGTTATTACTTATAACGCCAGGTTTTAGTAAGCTTATAAAAACTATTACAGCTTTTACCATTGCACACAGCATCACATTATCGCTTTCTGCATTAGGCTTTGTTGGCTTGCCTGGACCACCTGTTGAAGCTGTAATTGCTTTAAGCATTGTGTTTCTTGCCTATGAAATAGTAAAATACTATCGAGGAGAAGAATCTTTAGCAATAAACTACCCATGGGTTGTTGCCTTCGCTTTTGGTTTATTACATGGTTTTGGCTTTGCTGGCGCATTAACAAGTATTGGTTTACCACAAACAACCATTCCTGCTGCATTATTATTTTTTAATGTTGGTGT